>Ga0185299_10000297_pt1 | contig 148057 bp, 139 predicted proteins | sample PaiPotPPA55metaG_FD_128002 | JGI IMG/M metagenome (GOLD analysis project Ga0185299, IMG submission 128002) | Iron sulfur acid spring bacterial and archeal communities from Banff, Canada, to study Microbial Dark Matter (Phase II) - Paint Pots PPA... ...
TAGGCCATATGGCAAAGGAGTCGTCGCCAGTGCCGCGAGCGGTGCAATTGTAAACCAATGTATTCACCATCCCGACATTCAGGTTATATCCGTCCGCGATCAGATCTCGCATGCGGCAATCACTGATGACCAGTCCGTCGGAGTTACTTGGCCAACAGCCGACTTTGGTATGCTCTACCCACACCCGCTGGATGGTCGACCCAGTGCCGTAGCCACCAAATAGGCCGTCATTCTCCTCGGGATCGCTCCGGTAATTGAGTTTTCCTTGAATGGCGAAATCGGCCAAGTGAACATTGCTGCCGCCGCCGATCACGCGTACCCGACGGGTCTGGTCGGTGTATAGGTTAGGATCTCCGACTAAATTGGTGTACCACATACCTGCACCTTGAATCGTCACATCGTGTAGACCCAGGTCGCCCGGAATGGTGCTGGTGATGTCGTGCGTTACCAGGTAATTACCTGCCGGTATCCAGACGCTTTCGTGCTGAGTAATCGCGTCCTTGATGCAATTAATGATGGCGGCAGAATCATCCGTGACCCCGTTACCGGTGGCATTGTAGGGAGGGTTTTTGACCGAAAGCCAACCGCCTGTCGTTGGCATCTTTCCGGGAGGCGGGACACGCTCTAAATCGACCAGGGTGACGATATAGTAAGGCGACGTATCGCTGGCATCTTTCTGGAGAGTTATCCTGTCGCCTGGGACGACATTGAAGCCCGGCAGCCGGACTTCATCATAGAAATTCCGGGGATGACCGTCGGCCGGATTGTTCGTCCAAGAATAAAAGCCGTAAAGCCAGGAGTATTTTGAGGTGACCGCAAGTTTTTGAACAAATTGGCCATTCTTATAAAGGCTGATGGTGGAATCAAACCCGCCTCCGGTAGCCGTGTCTGGAAGGCTATAGCGTACAACCAAAGCGTTGGCCCGTTGCCAAGCTCTGAATTCGACATACTGTCCGGTTTCGGAAAGCTTAATGCAGCTACGCTGCGCCGATTCCGCTTCAACGGTGAACGGCTGGTAGCCAGGGCCCATTCGCGTTCCGTTAGTATTCATTTCCGTGGAGTAATAGGTTGTCCAAGGAACCGTGGCGCCGGGTCCGGGCGACGCCAGCCCGGATTGAAGCGGGGCACTGAGGAGGGTCAGTGCTATTAGGATTTTCAAGGGATTGGTACGCATAACGATTTGCCGGTAAGGCACCTCCGATGTGATTGGACGGCGTCCTACCGTTCTAGTTTTGGGGGAGATGCTGGTTTAGATTCGAGGGGATCGATCGGATGCAACAGCAAGGCCGCAAGTCAACAGGCCGGCGGTCATTGCTTTTTGATACTACTTGCTCACCTGACGAGGGCGACGACATTGTTTCTAACGCTGTGGTACGAAAAACCTTCCAGCCGTTTTGCGTTGGTGCTTCTGGGTTTAGCGTGGGATCAATCAAGCCGGGGGGCTGTTAACCATGAAATGGTTCAAGATAACAGCCCAGGAGGCTGCCGGATTTTGCCGCGAAGCGGCTACAGACCAAAGCCCAGGGCTGAAGCCCTGGGTTACGCCACCAGGAAACCCGCCCTGAAAGGGCGACCGCTGGGTGCTGCTTTATCAAGAGGCGGCGTTTATCGGTACCCTGGCGACAATTGGATCGACCGCATCCGAAACGAAGATCTTTCAGAGGGCCCAGACACGATGTCACGATGGAAGCGACGCTCGGCCGCCCTGATATCAGGGCGGGCTTTGTTTTGGGCTATTCCCAGGGCTAAAGCCCTGGGCTGTTCTGTTAAACCATTTCATGGTTAGCAGCCCGGCCAACCGACTGCTCCCGCGCTAACCCCGAAAGGACCTTTTGGGTTCAGATCATGTCCTTAGGCTCCCGGGTGCCGCGGATCTCACCGAACCTTCAACGGCGCAGTTGATCCGCGAACCAAAAGTCGGGTAGGCAATTTCTGATGTATCGGCTCTTTTTTTCTTCCGAGAAGTTCAACCGCAACCCGCCCTTTATCCTCCGAAACCTGTTGCAACGTGGTCAGCGGCGGCGTCATCCACTTAGCGGCTGAGATATCGTCGAATCCAACCACAGAGAGGTCTGCTGGAACTAGACATTGGTTAAGGCGCGCCGCTTCCATCGTGCCGACAGCCAGGCGATCGCTCATGGCCAGAATGGCCGTTGGCCGAGGTTTGATCCGGAGCAGATTTTCGCCGGCGATGCGTCCCTCTTCTTCGTTGTTTTGAGGACATTCCCAGAGAGCAATCGAGAAGTGAGACTTGGGTTTGAGCGCCTCAAGATAGCCTTGCAGCCGGAGGGTGGCGACGAGATGTGGCGATCGTGCCATCCGGGCACGATCGAAAAGACCACGGTAGCCGTCATTATGGAGGAGAAAGGAGACAATGCCGAAATGACGATGGCCAAGGTCTTTAAGATGTTTCGCGCAAATTTTCGCTGATCTTCGGTCATCAATGCCGACACTGGGTATCCCCGGCAAGACCGGTTGATCAACAATCACAGTCGGCAAACCGCGGTCAGCGACAGCCTGCAGAGCAACATCGTCTTTTGGCATGGAATAGACGATGAACCCGTCTACGGCGGCAGTTCGGATCATACTAGCCGACTGGGGGCCGCCGCCAAGGAGGAGCAGGCCGAGTCCTCGTTTTCCGCAAGCTTGAGCGACGCCGCCGACAAAAGCGGAATCGGCTGGATCTTGGAAAGCGAAATGGATCGGCTCACCGTAAACGACGGCAATCACATTGGCGAATCCGGTAGAAAGCATCCGCGCTGCTGGATTGGGACCGGGATAGTTGAGGGTCCGAGCGACGGCGAGGATCTTGTTTCGAAGTTGATCGGAGAGTTGATCTGGCCGGTTAAAAGCGTTGGACACGGTGGCTGCAGAGACTCCGACGGCTTTGGCGACATCACTTAACGTACCGCGGGCCTGCAGAGAAGGCTTCATCTGCGGACAGATTCGCACGGCTTTCTTAATGCGTTAAGAAAAAGTTTTGACCCGGCTTCTTGACGCGTTAAGTTGGACTGACTTAGTCCATTAAAAAGCCCCCTCACTTAGCGACTTTGCGCTCAAAAAAAGCGCTCAAAAAAATGGAACTTCGACATCTTCGTTACTTCTCTGCAGTCGCCGAGCAACTCAGTTTCCGTAAAGCTGCCCAAACGCTCCAGACGAGCCATCCTTCGCTTTGCCAGCAAATCAAAGATCTCGAGAATGAATTGGGTATTCAGTTGTTCGAAAGGAAGCGAAACAAAATAGCTTTGACCGAACCAGGACGTGCTTTTTTAGCAGGAGCGCGGCAAACGCTTAAGAGCGCGGTCGAGGCGGTCGAACTCACTCGGCGAACTTCGCTGGGGTACTTGGGCCAGCTTCGCATTGGCATAATCGGCCTTTCTTGCCCTGAAATCTTAAGCCGGATGATCTGCGCCTTTCGTCAACGTTTCCGTAATGTTCAGATCACTCTGGTCCAACAAAAAAACGGCGAGGGGATCGATTCCCTGCTGAGTCGCACCCAGGTTGCGGTTGGTTTTCTTTCTCGCGACTTTACCAAAAGTGCGGTTACCAAATGGAAATCCGAAACTCTGGCCACTGCCTCGATGGGCATTGTTTCCGGGAGTTCGTTCTTCGATCTGGGCCGAAATGGCGTTACTCTCAGCGATGTCCAGTCCCAAACATTTCTGGTACCAGATCCAGGCTACGCACCGGACTATTTCGAGTGGAGTTCTCCGTTGTTTACCTCGCTTGAGCCGGGATTGCTCCGAATGAACGTGGTGGAAAGTTCGGAAAGCCTTTTCACGATGCTGCGGGCTGGTACGGGCGTCGCGCTTCTTTCGCCATTGCACATTCAGAACCGGAGCGAAGGTCTGGTTCTGACCCGGCTGTTCGAGCCTGAGATTGAATTTACTTTGAGCATCATCTGGGATGATCGAAGTGAAGACCTGCTACTCCACAACTTTCTCGCTGTCTCCCGAGAACTCAACAGCACAATGGAGTTTCGGCCAACCTTCAAGCTGGCGAGCATTGCCTAGACGGTGCGGTCACGGATCTTCGCTTTGCTCGACCTCGAGCTTGGCGCCCCTTGACTCGCGCAAGCCTAACGCACGAGGCGCCTCACGAGCCCCGGTCCAAAGCGTCCAGGAGAAAATACTCTATCGCTAAGAAAGCGACCATATTCATTACGACGATCAAACCCGCTACCATGCTGCCCCAGCGGGCGGGAGGATCAGGTCGCGGAAAGTCTGGCGTTATTCCCGCTACCCGCAAACGATCATAAAGATGAGGATGCGCCAAGCGCTTTCTGGACATCACCGCAGGCGTTTCATTTGCTCGGTATAACTTGGCGAGCGCCCGCGCATAGATGCTTTTGTCCTCATGCAACCAGCTCCCAAAAACGTCGGCTCTGATTTCCATCCGCCGTCTTCGGCGGTTAAGAAATACGAAGCCGATCATGATTACCGGATACCAGACAAAGAGCGGCAAGCCTCGTTCCGGGTTTCCCATTACCTCGTAGAGCAACTTTATTAGAGGAAGGTAAAGAAGCGGGGTTACCAGGCGGATCAGCCGAGTGACTTTATCCTCGTACAGATGCGCTAACTCATGCGCCAGCACCGCTTGCATTTCCTCCGGGCTAAACAGGGTATACGCTTTCTCGGTGACCAAAATGGCCCGAGCGAAGATGAGGGCAAACGCGTTAGCGTTATCTAAGGAGAACAACCAGACAGTGGGTTCTGGCCGTTGCCAATGATGAGCCAGCTCGCGGGCCATCTCGGACAGCTTCAAGTCAGCGGGTCTAAGGAAGCCCAACCAACGGCCTACCCGGACAAGACCATCGAACCGAAGCCAGAAGTAAGCGACGAGTCCGGCGCATAGAACCGCTGCACACTGCCAGTTCCACTCGTCTGGAAGAATGGCAGCCGTGATCGCGAAAAGGAAGATCGGCGCGTAAAGAAAGATGCGAGCCGGAATGTTTCGCAGACGTTCCCAGAACGGTTCCGGCACGAGTTGATAGCGCCGCCCCAACCACCAGATGATCCAATTCGTTGAACCAAAGCTGGCCAGAAAGATCAGAGAACCAAACATCCATTTGTGGATCGGCAACATCGTATCCGGATAAAAATTGGCTGCGGCATACAAAACCCGCAGGACACTTAAGGAGATGATCCTGACTACCTTGAAAGGATAGAGCCGGCGCGCGCGCTCGGCCCAATGCACGTCCGAATTTTCCACCGTCGTCCGAGGCAAACAGAAGGCAGTGATCCCCATGGTGAGGAGCGGCAGAAACACCGCAGCTCCGAGCAAGATCAAAACCGCGACCCATCCGTTGGCCGTACCGAAGCTCTCCATATTCCGTCAGGTGCCGTCCGATTCGATGTTCCGGGTTTATCCTATGGCTGGCCCCACTGAGATCAGTTGGGTCGAGCACAAAGCTGATCGCGCGCGACTCTAAGTGACACCGCCGAAGCCGTCAACAAACCGGCCGCATGGAAAACGAATAAACGCCGATATCTCACGCAAAACCGCAAAGAGAAGATTGGTGAAAGGTGAAAGGTGAAAGGCTTCAAACGGGCATCGCTCCGCCGAGTCGGCTTGTCCGCCGTAGGACTTCGGCGAGCTCAGTCGAATCGCCTTGCGGAGGCGGAAGGGGCGTTGCCTTCCGGGTGAGCAACCATGTCGCGCCGTAGGCCCTGCGGAGGCGGATCGAGCGGGTATCGACGCCCACAAATCGCGTGTGGTCACGGCGTGCGAATAGACGCGACGCCCGGGAGGCCCAACGACGTTTTAACACGCTGAACGCTGAGCGGTCCTTAGTTAAGGCTGCTTTTTCGGAGAACGCGCAATACTCCACCACTCCAGTACTCCGTCGCTCCGTTCGCACGGAATCGAGCACAGCGGCTCGACTGAGCTCGTCGAAGTCCTGCCCGACGTAGCCTCCTGGAGTTTCAGACGACGGGGCGACGTCGGGAGTACGAAGTCACGTTCGTGCGTCATATTGCGTACATACAAGCTCGCTATCCGGTGGTATCGGGCGAATAGGACGCGGGAGGCTAGACACCGATGACAGGAACAACACCAACTAAATTTGTCCGTGCGAATGTCGCCGCCCAGGCGGCTGGCACTCCGAAGGTTAGTCCTCAGATAGCATGGTCGGATGCCGGTTTGCCGAAGCTGGCCCAGCACATGTTTTCGCTGATGCTACGCAACCTGACAAGTGACGGCTTTCTGTTCGTGGATCCGAATCACCCTGACCCCAAGGACCCGCAATCGTTCTCGTTACCGGGCTGTATTATTGCAGCGCCGTCGTCCCCAGCTAATACCCCTGGAGTAGATCAAGACTACGTGTACAACTGGACTCGGGACGCAGCGATTACGGTGATAGAGATTGCCGCCGCCAAACTGCCCGCAGCTCCAGGCACCGGCGTCCAGTCGCTGATTGACTATGTCAACTTTGCTCAGACCTGCCAAAACAATGCGACGCCGTCTTTAGCGCTGGCTAGCTACACCATCCAGGGATTGTCACGCCAGTGGACAGAGCAGACCGATGGTCCGGCGCTCCAGATACTGGCCATCTTGATGGCTTACGATCAGCTAGACACACCCACACAGGCGGTCGCCGTGGCTGTCATCAACAAGAACCTCGATTACCTTCTGGGAGCGTACCAAGACCAGACGTTTAACTTATGGGAGGAGCACAAAGGCTTTTCCTTCTTCGCCCGGTCCGTACAATTGCGCTGCTTTCAAGCGATCAAGGGCAACACTATCGGCATCCCTGTCCCGCCCGGCACCGACGCCGCGATCACCTGGCTGCAAACGGCACTGCCACAGCATTGGAATAGCACGCTTTATGTGTCGCTCTTACCCGCACCCCCTGGCTATGACGCGAATATCGACATTGTATCCGCGTGCATTTATGGGGCTGTGCCATGCACTGACACCAAGCTACTGGCGACGGCTGCTCAGATTCGGGATCAATGGGAGAATTCCAATTCGCCCGACCACTATCCGATCAATGTGAGCGACAGAAACAGCCAGGGAATTGGACCACTGCTGGGACGTTATCCCGGAGACGTTTACGATGGCGATGTAAATGATCCCAGTGCCGGAGATCATCCCTGGGCGCTTTGCACCTGTAACCTGGCCGAGTTGTATTATACCTTAGCGAATCAAATCCGGAACACCCAAGCGGTGCCGCTCGATCAATTCTCGACTACGTTTTTCAGCCAGATTGGAGTGACATCCGCTTCGCCGGTGGCGGATGTGGTCACCAAATTACAGGACGCCGGAGACGCGATGTTAGCCGCTGTGATCTATCACAGCGATCATCTGGAACTGAGCGAACAATTTGATGGTGTCACCGGGTACGAAAAGAGCGTCAAGAACCTGACTTGGAGCTACGCAGCTTTTCTATCCGCTGTGCGCGCCCGGACAGGTCAAACCGTACAAGGATGAAATAGCCGGAACCAAGGAGGCAAAAATCTCACGCAAAGCCGCAAAGGCGCAAAGTTAAGAAGGTGAAAGGGGGTCGCGAAGCCGAGTCGGCCGACTCGGCGCTGCGACAATGCTCGGTAAACCTATCACTTTTCACTTTTTCACCTCTCACCAATCTCCCATCTGCGGCTTTGCGGAGGAGGGGCTATCGGTTTCGCCTTCGGAGTCTTTAACTTGCAACCACCCAAAACCGCGCTTAATTCAGCGGCGGCGACGTCATCCCCCCGCTTGTCTTTCTGACGCGCTACAACTCATGGATAGAGTAAACCCCTCCCTAGGATATGTTCCCTCCCACTGTCAGGACGACGTTCGGCCTCAATTTTAGAGGTTCTTTGCTGGCACTCACCATTGGTGCTGGCTTGATCAATAACGCACCGGCAGCTGCAGCCGGCTCCAAGTCGGGTTCGCTTACGTTTGGGCCGCCCGATGCGCTTCATGTTGTGGTCGCTGGTAACGGCACTTCGGGTTACCGGGCCCAAATCTATGATGGAAATCAATTGGTCACGACTCGTGGCTTAGCTGGCAAATACGATCTGACTGTGTTCCCGGGCACCAGTGACAACCAGCCGACCGGCCCTAACATTCTAAGTGATCCAACGTTGGTGGCCTCGTGGCAAGGGCCGTTCCAGAACGGAGTCGGTTCCGTGCCGGGAACGATCGCAACCGCGACCACGCCGGGCGGTGCGCCCGCTATTCAGTGGACAATGACGAATGCGGCTCCGCAAACCTGGATCCAGATTCCAATGACCAATCTGGTTTCAGGTACCAGTTATTTCGCGACGGTGACATTACAGGGTACCGGTACCGTCTTTCTGGATTTCTACAACGGTCAGGTCGATGTCCAGAGTCCTTCGGTGACGCTCACTTCGCAGCCGGTCACTTTAACCTTGGCGGTGGCTATTCCGGGCGGCCCTTTGAATACTCCGCAATACCAGGTGCGGACCAGCGCTCAAGGCCCGGTTAATGTATTGGTCTCAGCAGCCTCGGTTCAGACCGAGACGCCGATTCCACCAACCGCGACTAACCTGCTTTCTAATCATTACACCTCGGTCAACTACAATCCGGCGACTGCCACATTGACGTTGTCTGGTGCAACCGATCCGGTCGGGCCGGCAACGGTAACCCGGTCGGAGACTTATCGCTTCGTTAATCCGTTCGTTATTGACGCACAGGTCACGACTGGGACTGCCGGTAGCCCGATCGTTTTCTGGTACACGCCTTACACTAATTTCTCTACCGGGTTACAACCGTTATGGGTAGGGGGTAACACGACTTCTTACGAAAGTCCGAACTCGGATTCGTTGCTGGATTCGCCGCTGCCGGCGGTTGGGGTTTCGGCCGGCTCGCACACGTACGGGGTGGCGGCGGCAGCAACCTGGGATGAACCGATGCCGGGCTATAGCGGGCCGCATCTCATCATCAACGGGCAGCAATTGGCTGCTCCACAGATCGGGACACAATCGTTCCCGATCAGCCTTAACAGCGGGCAAAGCAGCTCTTTCCGGACCGTCTTTTTCGTTGGTGGACCGGGTACCTATGGGCTGGCGCTCGGCGCAGAACTAGGGATGGCCAGCGCACTGGGTTTTATCGGAAACAATGGAGATCATGCGAACCTGGATTTTCACAAGGATCTGTCGCTATCGGCGATGCAGCTGATCGCTCAACTGGAGTTTAGCGCCATCGCTAACGTGACGGCTTACTGGCTGCGAGAAGGTACTTCTAACGGGTTCGCGCTGGCGCCTAGCCAACATTATGGGACCAGCACGTATGCCCGGGACAGTTTTTGGACCACGTACGGATTGCAAGGGACACCGTTCCAGGCGGAAACTGAGACCACCATTTTCGGTCAATTCACGAATGCGATTCCGACCTCGGGATCGGATGCCGGCCATGTACCGGTTACCAGTGGCGGCCCTTTCTTCATGGACGAGAGCGGGTTGTATTACTTGATCCGGATGTACCGGGACTCGGAACAGTGGGGGTTGCCGGTTAAAAATCTGAGCATCGCGCAGTTAGTTCTGAATTACATCCAAACCAACCAAGCCAGTAACGGGCAGTTTCTCACTGCCGGGCCGATTAATAACGCCGGGTTCGAGATTACTCCGGACACGTGGTTAGATGGATACCTGTTTCCGGTCGGCGCCGTGAGCGCGTACAATCAAGGTCTGTATGTGGTTGCGCTTCAGGCCTGCCAGAAGCTAGGGCTGACGGTTAATGATAGTCAGATTGCAGCGGCGCTGGCCGTGTATCAAGGATTATACGATCCCAAGCTCGGTTATATCCGTTGGTTGTCTACTCAGACGTATAAAGGGCCGGATGTACTCGCCGGGGATGCTTTGTCGTTATTCCTTTGGAACCAACCGCTGCTATCTGACACTGCAGTTCGCAACACTCTCGCTGCCCAGCTTCGGACGCAGTACGGGATGGAGGCTCTGGCACAACAAGACGGCACCTCGGTGCCGGCAGATCAGTTCCTGACGTTAACTAACAATCCTACCACCGGCGCGGTAGAAGGTATCCCCGAACCCGGTGGGTGGTATCAGAACGGTGGCAGCTGGCTTTTGTGGGAATTCCTGGCTGAGTACTCAGCCTTACGCCACGGCGATGGGTCAGCGTTGCGAGGAATTCAAGAGTCAATCGCCGCTGAGGTAGCGGTCACACCGCTCTCCAAAGAGTTCAAGGTGACCATCGATAACCCGGCAATCCCGACGGTGGACCCATCCTGGCCGTATCCGCTAGGTTCTTGCGGCCTCGACCGACAAGGCTTCGGCTGGAACACAGCGCTGGCCGCGTTCTTGTCTACGCTGCAACATTGATGGCTAAGAGGGAATAGCAACCGCGAATAAAAATCTCACACTGAGACTCGCCAAGAAACAGAAGTTTTAACAGGAAGGACGCAAAGGCCACAGCCAGGTCGCGCCGAAGGCTTGGCTGTGGCCTTTGTGATCTTCTGTTTAAAAGATCCGGTTGGCGCGTAACCAATTCGTTGCATATCGAACGGTGAACGGCGAACCGCGAACTGTGAACCGCGAACCCAGTCAGAGTTCCCGTACCATATGATAGTACTCCTTGCCGGCTAGCCATTTGGTACCGTCCACCCGAAATCCTAGGCGGTCATATAAGCGTTTGGCGGCAGGGTTATCCAGATCGACCAGGAGAGCGAACCGTTTGTGACCCAGCTTGCGGGCGTGATCGCATCCGGCTTCGATCAGTGCGCTGCCGTAGCCGCGTCCATGGCAACGCGGCAGAACGCCGACGGCGTCCAGATAGAACTCGGACACCTCTGGTTCAATGGGAATCTTATAGTCAGAGTTGCCTGATCTCTTAGCAGCGGCTTGTTCAACCGGGGATTTTAAAGCCTCCGCGTCGGCGCCGTCGTACACAATGACGATACCAACCACTTCGCCGTTTTCTTCCATCACAAGAGTCTGCTCATAACTGAGACGATTCCCAGGTTGCTTGAAGAATTCGCTCAAGACTTTTGTGGTTTCGTCGACGTCCGCCGTTCCGCTCAAAACGAAAGCGATGTCTTCTATTGCTTGTAGGATGAGAGGGATGGCTCCGTTGACATCCTCAGGAACTGCCAGCCTGATCATAACTGCGAATGCACGCGGAAATCTCACGCAAAGACGCAAAGACGCAAAGGTTAAGAGGGTGAAGGAGTGAGGTTTACCGAGCGTCGTCGCAGAGCCGAGTCGGAGGGGCGTTGCATTCCGCGCTGTTAGCTCCAGCTGGGGTCGACGCCGGAAATGGTTTGCAGATATGGTATCCGGCAAGACGCGACGCCCGGGGACCCAGCGCGTTTTCAACACGTCGCGGTTCGAAATACCTTAGGGCCCCGACGCACATACCGGCTGCATATCGTTCGGGTTTTTCAAAGCCCTGCGTATTGAACGCGTCGTGGGTCCCGGGCGTCGCGTGTTTCCGGATTCCGTGGCGAACAACGACCGTCGGCATCGAGACCCGCTCGAGCTGCTACGCGGAATGCAACGCCCCTCCGGCTCGGCTTCGCGACCTCCTTCACCTATCACCTTTCACTTTTCACAAATCTTCTCTCTGCGTCTTTGCGTGAGGTTTCTCTTCGTGCTTTTTCCAGGGCTGGCTTGTACGTACTTCGACGTATTGTGATCCGCGCGGGACGGGGGATAATGACGGCGTAACCTGTCCACAGAATAGCCAACGAAGTTTGAAGGCGACTTCTCTGCTAACCATATGGTGTGGCCCGATATTTGGTTGGTGGACGTAGCGTTCGAATAAGCCGCAGTAAGATCAGGCCCCCGAGGTACGCTTAACCGGTCACCGGCATTCTTGGGCGATCAAGGAAACCTATATGCCTGAAGAAACTAACCAAATCAAAGTAACCCGGTCACATCACACCGTGCTTCCGGAAGTGGAAGCACGTTTTTCTATTCGGACCCACCCCAAAGCCGTCTGTTATCTTTATCACGATCAGTTTAAGCACCACCGGCTGCAATTGGATGCCGATGACAACGGGGTAATCCGTTTTCATGCAAAGGCGCGCAAAGATTGGCAACCGGTCGAGGTCCATGTTGAATACGCGGGGGAGAACGGTGTTCCCCACCGGCACACGCTCTCGTTGCGGGGTGATACCAATCATCCGGCTGCCGTCAGTCCGAACGAGGTGGATGCTCCGGTCGTGGGTACCCAGCGGCCCGCTCTGGAAGGGGATCCGTTAGCGCTTTCAAATCGGGAGTTGATCACGCGGGGTTATCCTCCGCGCCCGGATCCGGTCAAATCGCCGGCTCGCTATGCGCGCTGGCATCGGCGCGTTTCGCAGCCCTATACGGCGGTGAACCCGAGGCTCGAACGTCATCCGGATGTCTCGTTTTCACGGCTCCGCATGCCGGAACGAGTAAATGCTCCTACCTTACCACTGCCGCCCCCGCGTTCGCCGTTCAGGCTGGCATCCCCGACTATCCCATTACCGCCTCCCTTGGCCCGTTCGATGTTCAACGGTAACTCGAACAATTGGAGTGGCGCGTATCTCAATCAACCCATTAATCAGTTCTCGCATATCCAAGGGGACTGGCCGGTGCCGGCTGTTTTCGCTTTCCCGGGTGCACCCTCCTATTCCGCGGCAGCCGAGTGGATCGGTCTGGATAACAGTGGCACGGATCTGTATCAGTCTGGTACTGACTCCGAGTGTATCTTTTTCCCCTGGTTTAATTGGGTGTTCACCAACTATTGGATCTGGATCGAAACGCTACCGTTTGCACCATGGGGCGTGCCTAACTTTCCGGTTTCACCTGGCGACTCGATCAGCGTGGATATCTTTGTTGCCGATGGGAACGGGATGACCTGGTATCAGAACGGGACGTGGGGAGGGTTAACGCCACAAGACAACAGTGTATGGTTCATGTTGTATAACAACACCCGATTCTTGTCCTATTGGGGAACATTGCCGACGGCCCCACAGACGTTAGATGGTCAGAGCTCCACCGGTTTCACCGGCACCACCGCCGAGTTTATTATCGAACGGCCGGTTTATAATGGCAGCCAAGCCGCCCTAGCTAACTTTGGACTGGGCGTGATGCAGAACTGTTGGTATGGCGACGCTCAATACGGAGATCAAGAGTTCCCGCTGGGCGCAGATGGATCATCGCCATTCGACGGCAGCCTTACCTATTTCAATATGCAAAACTTCGGCAACGGCGACCTGCTGGATTTTGCGTTCAGCGCTCCGGATCCGACCAGCCCTGAAGGCTCAGAAATACTGTGGTTCTGGACTAACTACCAATAACTGCGAAGACAGATCTTAAACAGGAGGTAACAGAGGACAGTGACGTGAGAAGTGATTGGTGAGAGATGGGGCGGCGCTTCGCGAATAGCAAATAGCAGATAGCAAATCAGAGACGTTGTGGACGAAGGGGCGTCGCGGAGCCCGTTTGGCGCCTATCACCTTTCACTTTTCACCTCTCACCAGTCTTTGCGTGAGCTCTTCTGGGTTATCCGCCGAGGCAGCGGAGAGCGGCTTTTTTCACTCTTTGCATATCGGTGGGGCTTTCACCGGCTCGGATACGCAGCGCGATTCCGTGCATCAAGGTAACCAGGAATTTGGCGGCGCCTTTCACATCAAAATCTGGAGGGAGTTGCCCGTCACGAACGGCTTTCTTTAAGCGTTGAGCCACCGCTTGATCGGCTTGGTTGACGAGCGCTTTGACTTCCTTGGCTAGGTTCGGTGGGAGTAAGGTGCTATCGGCAAAAGCACTGGCTAATAAACAGCCACGCGGGTGCCCGTCGCTGCAACCGGAGGCAATTCCGAGCTCGATGAGTGCGCTGATTGCCTCGCGAACATCGTCATACCGATCTAAAGCCTGGAGCGGTTCACTGAGTTTGTCGGAATATCTCCGGAGCACTTTCCGGAAGAGCATCTCTTTATCTCCGAAGGCCGCATAGAGACTCGGCTTCTTTACTCCGACGGCTTCAGCGATTTCGTCCAGGGAGGTATTTTGAAACCCCTTTTCCCAGAAAATCAGCAGCGTGCGATCCAGCGCCTCATCCAGATCAAAACAGCGGGGACGCCCACGAGCCTGGGGCGTTTTACTTTCTGTACTCACTAGTAAAGAATTAGTTGACGAAACCACTATTCCGTATTTTATACTGGCCGGTAAAGAAATCGAATACTTAAAATGAATATTTTGAAAGACAAAATCGCGCTGGTGACAGGGGCTACTTCTGGAATCGGTCGGGAAGCGGCAATTTTATTCGCGAGCGAAGGTGCGAAAGTAGTGCTGGCCGGCCGGCGAAAGGATGAAGGAGAAGAAGTGGCTGCCTTGATTCGTAAGGCGGGTGGAACCGCTAAGTTCATTCAGGCCGACGTTTCTAAAGCGGATCAGGTGGAGCGACTGGTGAATGAAACCGTTTCCACGTTCGGAACGCTCAATGTGGCGTTTAACAACGCGGGTATAGAAGGCAAGTTCGGCGTGCCGGTGGCTGAACAAACCGAAGCTGTCTTTGATGAAGTGATTGGCATCAACCTCAAGGGAGCTTTTCTGAGTTTGAAATATGAAGCCGCAGTGATGCCTTCGGGTAGCTCGATCATCTTTAATTCAAGTATAGTTGCCGAAATCGGCTTCGCCGGAGCAGCCGTATATGCTTCCAGTAAAGGTGGTGTGAATGCGCTAGCCTTTAGCGCGGCGCTGGAATTGGCTAAGGCGGGCATCCGCGTCAACGTCCTGAGTCCTGGCGTGACTCTAACTGATATGGCTAGACGAGGACTAGGCGATGACCAATCAATCCAGAATCTGGCGACCACTATCATCCCGCTTGGCCGGGCCGCCCAACCGATTGAGACGGCTCAGGCTGCGTTGTTCCTGGCTTCGGATCAATCTTCGTACATCACCGGTCAGGTGCTGAGAGTCGACGGCGGCTATACCACACAGTAACGTGAAGACAGAATTCTCACGCAAAGCAAAGACATAGAAGATTCTTAGACGGAAGGTAACGAAGGCAACAAAGGGCTGAGGGCCGACGTCTGTAAACCCTCGGTACGCTTTCCTTCGTTACCTTTGTTATCTTCTGTAAAAATATCCGCCTTGTGTCCTTGGCGGACCTAGCGAAAAGGGGAAACGGGGCGACGTGTCCGCCATAGTCCGGCGTTAGCCCATAGGCGTCAACCTAGGGCGCAAGCCGTGGAGCGTGCCCGGCGTGAGATCTTCTCTGGGGATCCTGACTGAGGTTGCCGACGCGCGGCAAAAAAATTCTTAAACTACCTGACGAAAACGTTGTCTCTTTGAATCGGTAAAAAGAAACACAATGAGATTGAACAACTACCCTCTGATCGCTGCGATGCTGATCGGATTGACAGGTCTCGATGCCGCAGCTGCGTCTGATACCTCGTTATCGGCGACCTCGACATTGCCGACGGCGGCAGCAGACGCCAAGGTTGTGGCCGTCACCGTGTACGCGGATCGCGCCCGGGTCACTCGCTTGGCGACAGTTCAGGTACCAGCGGGAGCCTCGGCCGTTGAAATAGGAGGACTGACAACCAATCTCGACGAACGCACCGTTGAGGTGCGAGGTCATTCCAGTGAGCAAGTGACGATTCGCGGAGTTGATTTGCGGCAAGAGTTCCTGGCCGAAAATGCTAACCAACAGGCGGCTGAGCTCCAACAGCAGTTGGACCGCCTGCTGGAAGAGAAGAGTGTTCTGGATAGCCAGATCGGGCTCTTGAACTCGAGGAAGATTTTCTTCGAAAACCTAAGCGCCGGTATAAGCCGTTCCGATAAAGGGGTTCCGCAGATCGATGATTTGAAAAAGCTTTACGATTTCTATCTGAGCGAACTCACGACCGTTTCCAACTCAATTCTGGATACGCAGACCAAGCTGCACACGCAGGCCCTGGAGATAGAACAAGTCAAACAGGAACTGGGCCGCCTAAATCAGCAGAAATCGAGTCGCAAGGTTGTGATCAGCGTACAAGCAGAAAAACCGAGTGAACTGGAGCTGACGTTATTTTACACGGTGCTCAATGCGTCTTGGGAACCGGTCTATGATGCCCGGCTTAGCACCGTGGATGGATCAGTGCTGCTGAGTTACAACGCGCATGTGCGCCAGAAGACCGGGGAAGATTGGAACGGAGTAAAGCTCAGCGTTTCTACGGCTAGACCGGCGGAGAATGGGCAACTGCCTGAATTGAGCCCGATCTATCTAAATCTATTCAATCCGATGCCGGCTGGGACGGCGGTTGGCAAAGACGAACTGCGGGCTGCAGAAAGACCGGCCCCCATGTCTGCTCCGAGGCAGGAAGCGACGACTGAAGCTAGTAAACTCGAGACCAGTGGATTGGCCGTCACTTATGTAGTAGCCGAGCCGATCAGCGTCCCCAGCGATGGGGAGCCACATCAGACTAATCTCTCGCAAATCAAATTGAATGGTGACCTGAGCTACGTTTGTGCGCCGAAGCTCGAGCTGGCAGCTTTTGTGAAAGTGCATTTGACCAACTCCGCCGACGACACCTTCCTAGCGGGCGATGTCAGCCTGTTCCGGGACGGCGACCTGATCGGTAGTCTGCACTTGCCTGAGATTGTGCCGGGTCAGGAATTCGATCTTTTTGGCGGACGAGACGATGCGATCAGAGTCGAGCGAAGAGAGTTGCTTAACCGGTTGTCGAACGCCGGACTCTTCAACAGTCGAAAGCAAAGGGCCTGCAAGTTCCAGATCTCGATCCAAAATTATCGGAAATCGCCTGTAAAATTAACCCTTTACGATCAATTGCCGGTTTCGCAGGACAATCAGATCACCGTCAATCAGGGGCAGATTTCTCTTAAGCCGACTGAATTCGACAAAGATACCGGTAAACTGACTTGGAAAACGGATGTTAACCCGAACGAAAAGAAAGTGGTCGAATTTGAGTACACTATCGAGTGGCCGGCAGATAAGATGGTTTCGGGAGTAGAATAGAAGACGGAGGAAATCTCACGCAAAGCCGCAAAGGGAAGAGGGGAGCGGAGAAGAGACGTGATTGGTGAAATGTGATTGGTGATGTACCGCGAGCGTTGTCGCGCCCTAGGGCCTTGCGAAGGCCGAGCGCGCGGTAGGGCGAAAATCTCGGCGCGCCGTGGATCGTTTTTCCCCATCATTTTGCCGCGTCGGATTTGAGCCGCGCCGAGACCCGCCGCCGCTTCGCTCTGGCGCGGCCCTGGTCTGTGTCGTATCGCGCCGTTCGATTTGGCCGCGACGTAGGCTTTGCGAAGTCGGGTTTTCGCCCTACCGCGCGCTCGGCCTTCTCCCGCGGCCGCGGGACCACGGCGCGACAGGCCGGCTCGACGTTGCGACAACCCTTGTACCTTCCGCTTTTTTTCGAACCTTTGCGGCTTTGCGTGAGATTTTTTTCGTTCGGCTCGGGCTCAAACGAACCCGAGCCAACGTAACTAACCTCGATTAATCGTCGTAGGTAAGCCGGTACGGTGACCGTTTCACTTGGCTAGGTAACAGGACGGTCTTTTCGCCGGGGTACGGTGTGTGGAAGCCTTTGGTGGCGTACCAGATGGCGTGGTTCAGGAGGTTTGGATCCTGAGAATCAGCTTTCTGGTGCTGGGCGAACATCTTCGTTGACTCCTTTTGCCAAGCCAGTTGGATTTTGCTGGTGTTAGCTGTTATCTGGCCGGTAAGCCGATTCAACGGGATGTTGTTCGGTAGTGCCGTATAGGGTGTGTAGTCTGCTGTGTTAGTGAACACTGCACGCATGGGCGGAGTAACCAGGTCATGTTGATTCATCGGCGGTAAGCCGAGAATCTGTTCAATGGTGCGGATCATGCTGAGCTGATTGTAATAGGTGTGATCTACGGTTTTCCGTTTCACAGACGGACCGATGACAAACCCCTCGGTGCGATGACCGTCCACGTGATCGACTCCGTCCTGGGCGTCGTCTTCAGTCACAAAGATCACACTATCTTTCCAGTAAGGGCTATGACTGATCGCTTCGATCACGCGACCGAGTGCGAGGTCATTGTCAGCCAGCTGAGCCGCCGGGGTGGGGAACCCCGTAGAAAGTCCACTAGTGTGATCGTCGCACAGCCACATGTAAACCAATGACGGTAAGTTGTTGTTGGTGACATATTGGTTGAATTCCATCAGGAAGATGTCGACCCGGTATTGGTCCGGAATCTCGGTATCAAACGGCGGAAAACCGATGCAGAGGTTGTTTTGGATGGTCGGGACATCTGATACGCCCGGGAACGTTCCAATAGGGCAATGGAGTTGGCCGGTCTTTTTACCTTCCATGATCAGCGAATCGTTGTACCACGAGGTCCAATCACCGTAGAGATTGTTAGGTCCGTTTCCTTCGTAAGCGTATTCGCCATAAACTCGTAGGGTGCCGCCGTGGTTAACCAAGTTTTGCCAAAGAAACCCCGATGAAGCGTAGGCCAAGGCATCACCACCGGCTGACGGATAACTGCGCGCATTGGTGTTTAACTCTTTTTCCAGATAATCCGGCGCTAATGCTTGGTTAGCCCATTGATGCCCGTCGGCTGAGTTCAACGAAGGGGCATAGAAATTGTCGAGCAACACGAATTGTTCTTCCAACGCGTGGGAGTTCGGGGCGATCTTTTTGCCGAATTGCGTGTAACTGGGATGGCCGTTCCCGTTCTTTTCATCTCCAAGAACCTGATCATAGGTACGGTTCTCTTTGAGGATATAGAACACGTGTTTGATCGATGAAGCGTTACTAAGAGCCAACGGAACCGGAGTCGAACCATCCGTCGCGGTGCTCGTATCGACTTGTACTCCCTTCAAGAACGGATTGTTCTGAATGACGGTGTTCGTATAAGCCGTCAATTGTTGGGCATTCGGAATATCGATTTGAGTTACTACGCTGTAGGTGCTGATTTCAGCCGGACCAGTCTTATTAGTCGCCGGATCAGGGCCTTTGGAGAGATACGGTCCTTCCAGCCCGATACCGCGTACGTTAGAGACCAGGATCTGGTTATGTACCTTGTCGACAGCGAGGAAGCCAGGATACCATCCGGTAGGGATCAATCCATCCAAGGTGGGAGGAGCGGTGAGGTTACCGGCGTCAAATGCATAGATCGCTAATGCATTGTTACCGCCGAGGCTCACGATCAGCCGGCCGTCCGGCAAGAAGCTGAGATCGTTCGGCTGGCTACCGTAAAGCACGCCTGGGAAAATAGAAAACACGTTGGCGAGCGTTCCCGTTTTTGCGTTGATCACGCTGATCGAGTCGCTGTTTGTGTTCGCTACGAAGAGCATGTTCTGGTTTAGGACAATGGCGGTTGGTTCTAAACCAACTTGGACAGTGTACTTGACCGTTCCAGAGGCGAGATCCACGCCTGAAACCGAGCCAGTGCTGGCGGCGCCGGTGGCTGGGTTTACGAGGATGTTCGTCCCGTCAGAAGAATTTGTTGGATCGCTCCCGGCCGGTACAAGGCCGCCTTCGTTGGTGACCCAGATCAGGTTGGTGCTCGCGTCTAAAGCGACATCATAAGGTGCGTTCCCCACGGGAATCTGCGCCGTAACCGAAAGGGTCGGCACATCGATAACCGCCAGTTCATTCAACCCGTTTAAGGCTGCGTAGATGGTCTTGCCGTCAGCCGAAATCGCTAGCCCTGCCGGAATTGCGCTGTTCCCTTGCGGGCTCGGTAAGGTTACCGAGCCGGTGTAGGTCACGGTACCGTTAGAGGCCACCTGGTAAGCATCGATGCTGTTATTTCCGTAATCGGAAGCGTACAGGTTTTGACCGTCCGAGGAATAAACCGCACCGGTCAACGAGACTTTCGCGGCGCTGAACGCACGTATTTGTTGCAGCACGGTTCCGTTGATCAAATCAATGATTTCGATCGGTCCGGCGGCTAACCCGGTGTTGCCGTCGCCATTGATGACGACCGCGGTTTTGTGATCGGGCCGGATGGCGATAACGCTAGGACGTCCGAGCACCGTAATTTGACGGCCGGCCGGCCGGATCACCTGCGAATCCGGTAACACGACGGAACCATCTTTTTGGAGCCCGACTTTTTCGGTGGGCGGCACCGGCGGCGGAGTCGCCTGCAGCGCCGGAGAGTAAAGAACGCCGCCAGCCAGGGAGGCTAGCAGAAGTGCCCTCTTGGCAGACACGTGAAATGAAGAATAAAACATAGACGATATCTGTTCCGACTTTTTTCAGGAGGATCATCAATCAACCCAATACGGACCTCCTTGAAACCGCGCTTGGGCCGGCGCGTAAGGTCGTGACGGCTAACGTGCAGGACAACTACAGGATTGTGAAAATACTGGCACAAAGGGGCGCGCTAGCACCGACGACAACGGAGAGGGACCGACTTCACAGAAGATCACAAACTTGTCGCGCCGTAGGCCCTGCGAAGGCGGAAAGACCACGAAGACGGACATCTTTTACAGAAGAAAACGAAGGCAACGAAGGTCTGAGGTTTAAGGACTCAGACGTCGTCAACCGAACGTTCGTAGGTAGGCTTCGTTCGCTCCGGTTGAAAATCTTCTGTCCGAACACTCGGTTGCGAGACGAGCCAAATTGAAGAGCGACACCAAGGCGAACTGAAAAACAGACGAAAGAGAATTAGCGCAGACCCAAAGACCTCTCACGGACACAGAATATGGTTTAGGCGGTAACCCCTTCGTTGCCTTCGTTATCTTCTGTAAAAATATCAGTCTTTCGTGGCCTTTCCGCCTTCGCAGGGCCTACGGCGCGACAAGTTTGTGATCTTCTGTGAAATCTGTTGGGGGGAGTTAGGGCACGTGGCTTGGCGTCAGATTATGCTTTAGGCTCGGGCGTTTGAACAGATCGGAGGGCCTCGCTGTCGGACATGGATATGTTCATTCGTACCCTATTTAAACTGTTGAAGTGGCACGGTTTGCTTCTCTCGGTGGCGGCTGGTTCGCTTGCCGCTGGAACGACGGTGGCGGCTCCGCTGGAGCACCCAAAGATAACGAAAGAACAGGCGACGAAAATCGCTCTCACTCGGGTTCCGGACGGTAAAATCAAGAGCGCCGAACTCGAGACCGAGCATGGGAAATTGATCTGGTCGTTCGATATCTCACGACCTAAGACAGCCAATATTACCGAGATCCAAGTCGATGCGAAGAAAGGGGATATCGTCTCCGAACAGACAGAGACTCCGGGTCAGCAGGCTACAGAATCTCAGGAAGATAAGAAGCAGGGTGGGTAGTAGCGGCGAAAAGGCGGAAATAGCCGCAAAAGATCGCAAAGATCGCAAAGGAAATAGGGGGAGCGGAAAAGAGACGTGATTGGTGATGAACCGGATGCATCCCAGCGCCGAGCGCGCGGTAGGGCGAAAATCTCGGCGCGCCGTGGATTTTTCTTTTCCCCATCATTTTGCCGCGCCGAGATTTTCGCCCTACCGCGCGCTCGGCCTTCCCCCGCGGCCGCGGGACTACGGCGCGACAGGCCGATTCGGCGCTGCGACGCCCTCTTGTACCTTCACCTTTTCCTAACCTTTCCGGCCTTGTCTGAGTTTTTTCTGTTACATTCAAAAAGCAGCGCCTCCGCGGCCTTAAACGCGGAGGCGCCCTTCAACTAGTCCGGTTAGTTTCCCCAAACGCCAGACTAAGATCTTAAAAGAACCATTCCACCTGGGTACCAAACAGCCAGCCGTGGTTGGTATTGCCGTTGTACGGCGGCATCCAATCCGTGCCGTTTTCCTGAGCTGGAGTCGTCATACCCCTGAGGGAGTCAGACCAGATGGCGTAGGTAGCAAAAAAGCGTAACTCAGGTTTCGTATAGTAACCGCCTTTCGGCTTGATCACTGGGCCAACGTCAAACACCCCCAACCAGCCGGGTTTACCGAAACCGGCAAAACCAGAGCCGTTGATATTGTTGCTCTCCCAGTTGCCCGAGAATTGGCCTTGTAGAGCGATATTATCTGTTAGCCAAACCGCCGGACGCGTACCGAACTGAAGGTCGTGGACCCGACCCGAAACCACCTTAGAATTACCCAAGTTATCGACCCCACCTACCGCGGAACCATTATACGTTTCTTCCCAATCTCCGAACAACGCCACCGAGAACCATGGATTCAATGCAGGCGCCGGCGGGGTTGCTCCCTTACCGTCTTTCGACATCCCAGCCGCTGATTCAGGTTGAGAATGATACCAAGGGGCAGCAATATAGAATTGGAACCCAGCCCGATAGGTAAACGCATGGTCAATCGCGTTGCCGACGTTGATCGTGCCGGTCTGCCCTGGATGATAAGACAGCAAGAGGTTCTCGGCCTGTTGAGCCATGCTAAGGTTGTCACCGGAGCTGAAGTTAGTCGCACCTTTCCCGAACAGTGCATACGCGGTGAACGAGTTGTTACTGCCGCCGGGACCGAATTGGACATTATAGATGGCGCCACCGCCAATACCCCAGGCGGCGTCGGTGTGGAGCGGGTTAGTTAAGTTAATAATATCCCCGGCACTATCATAACCTTGGTTGAAGGTACCGCCCTTTTCGTAGTTGCCGATCAAGACCAAGGCCAGCTTACCGATCCCGACATTGATATCTTTCAACCGAAGGTCAAAAGTATGTTTGAATAGCGTGCCGATACTAGGCGAAATTATTTCATCATCCAAACCGCCAAGCCAGGCAAACCAGAGCTTGCCAATCCCAACGTCGATGTTATTGACACCAGCACCGTAACCGGAGGTATCCAACCAGAAGTAATCTTCCGGATCGGTGTTAAAACGATCATAGAACCGTTCGCCACCCCAAAAGGTGACCTCAGGTGCGCCTTTAAACACGTTCGTCATTTCCAGATACGCCTGGCGGAGAACGAAATCGAAGTCGTTGCCGCTGTTTTCAACTCCGCCCTTACTGCTGGTGAAGGTATTACGACTTTGCACATACCGGATCGCGGGAGTAAAGGTCATCGAAACATCCATCACGTCCGGGCTGTCACCCAACATATGGGCCTGCATCCAGGTTAGTTCCATGTAGGTGTCGTTTTCGTTACCGAGACGCTCACGACCGAACCCAGGGGCATCTGGCAGCGAAAAGCTGAAGTTACCACCACCGCCGTTGCCGTTGAACTGGAAACCGGCACGGACATAGGCAGAGAAGGTGAAGTTACGGGTCAATGATTTCAGGAATGATTCATCGAGCGCCGGATTCGGGCCCTGCACTGCTTTGCCGTCGGCATCGGTCAAAAGCCGAGTATTCAGTATGGAACCCGATTCAGCTTTAGATTCCAAAGTTTTCATCTCGGCTTCCATTTCCGAAATACGATCTTCGTACTCCTTCTGCGTCTTCTGCATCTTCTGTATCTGGGTCGTCAATGCGGAAAGGTCGTTGGTACTGTTGTTAGTGTTACTATTACTATTTTCCTGGGCCAGACACAGGGGTCCAGTCAGTAAGAAGGCGATTGCTAATCTCGCACAGATGAACTCCGCGGGGGGATGTAACTTCATGCTTCTAGGTTTTGGGAATAGGATGCTTCTTTATCCTGATCGGCTTCAGTGGAAGTCGGCTTCAGATCCGCGCAGGTTCCTTACAAAGAGCTTTTCCCGCGAATGTTCTTCGGTGAACGGTTAGTAGGATTCGCTCGACGGCTCCATCGTATCAGACAACGTGTCTACTGCGTCCGTGGCGGAAGGTGATAAGAACAGACAGAGAGACTTCACAGAAGATGGCAAAGGCCACGAAGACGGATATTTTTTACAGAAGAGAACGAAGGCAACGAAGGGAAGGCCGCTTTGACATCGTCAGTCGAACTATCGCGCAGAGGTTCGGATAAAGTGAAAGTAATCGATGATCGGTAAAAGGCTCAAATTGCCAAATGGGCGGCACTGTATGAAGGGGGTCGCAACACCGAGCCGGCCTGTCGGACCGTAGTCCCGCGGCCGCGGGAGGAGGCGGAAGGGGCGTTGCATTCCGCGTCGCGACGCTCGGGCGGCAATTTGCGCCTTTTACCCCTCACTAATCACCAATCACCTTTTCCGAACCTTTGCGACTTTGCCGCCTCGGCCGAGATAGCTAAAGGAGGAGACGGGGCGACTTATCCGCCATAGTCCTGCCGCCGCGGGACGACGGCGGAAGTCTGCTTGGCGTGAGATTTTTGCTTCTTTGGGTTATTACGAAACCTACATGGCCTAAAACGCCTGGACCGCTGGAATCAGAATACCGGAAGGTGCTGGTCCTGACCGGGCAACTGGGGTATCGATAGGCATGAGTCGTTAAAACGGATCTATTACCATGAAACTGATCACCCTGGCGTTAGGCGCCAACTTACTAATAACCAGCGTCGGCTTCAGTCAAATCGGGCAGACACTGCCACAATGTGTCGCTAAATACGGCCCTGTGGTCGAAAAACAGCCGCGAGAATGGCATAAATTCGTTAGTACGCCCTATCACCTGGAGATTCATTTCTATAAAGATAAGGCGGATGCGGTGCAGTATTTGAATTGGGTGGGGCGGCCTAAAGCTTTTACCACTGACGAGATCGACAAACTCTTGAGCCAGAGTTCGAATGCTCATTGGGAAATGGTCGATGATAATGCAGAATCCACCATGTTTGTGGTTGAAGGGTTTACGGCGATCCATATGAAACTCGACCACATTTTGATTGTCGCGACAGACGGTTACTTGGAGCGAGGCGTAGCCGCCAAGGCGGCAGCGGAAGCTGGGACTCTCAAGCCGTAGGCAGTGACCGGCGTCGGCTACCGGGTTGATTCCGAACGACGACGGGTATTTCGCGTATCTCTGTGCTTTCAACGGCAGCGGCTTTGCCCAGTCGGAGAAAGTCTTTTTCACGACCCCTGCGATGGGGATCATTACAAGAGCAAGCCATGAAAGAATATTATGAGAACAAGGTCGCCGTGTTCACCGGCGGAGCATCGGGAATTGGACTGGCATTGAGCGAACTACTTCTTTCGTTAGGTGCAAAGGCCGTTGTTCTGGCGGATTTAAACGCCGACAAATTAAAGAATGAAAGCGAAAGACTTGAGGCTAACCATCCAGGAAAAGTACTGGGGTTCCAGGCCGATGTGACCAAGCAGGAAAGCGTAGGTGCAATGATCCGGTTAGCCGCAGAGTTTGGCGCCGGTCAGATTCATTTCCTTTTCAATAACGCAGGTCTTGGTCTCTCCAAATCTTTTGACGAAGCGACGGATGCTGACTGGAAGCTTGCGTTTGATGTAAATTTCTTTGGCCCCCTGTACGGTGTGCGGGCGGTATTGCCAGTTATGCGTGCTCAAGGCGGAGGGCATATCGCCAACACCGCTTCCGGTATCGGTTTCGCGCCAATGGCATTCCAGAGTATGTACAGTGCCACCAAGTCTGCGTTGATCGGGCTCACGGGCGCGTTACGCTATGAACTTTGGGATGAAAATATCCGCTTTTCTACCATCATTCCCGGAACCGTCGCCACCCCGATCTGGGACAAGGCCGGCGGCGCCCCTCCCTTCGCCATAACCCCAGAACAAGCTGCTCGCAGTATTCTGGAGGGGGTTGCGGCCAACGAGAGAATCGTAATTGTCACCGATGCCGACCGCCAAGGCGCCATCAATGCCTTCCATCCCGATCGCGCCCAAGCCATGGATGCGTATCTCCTGAATGTTGCCCGAAAAAGAAGGCGCGGAGAAACCGCGGTTTGAGAAGCATCGGCCGCTGGATCTCAAAACAAAATCTCACGCGCGGACGCAAAGACGCAAAGGGAAGAGGGTGAAAAGTGACGGGATGAAAGAGATCGCGAAGCCGAGTCGGAGGGGCGTTGCATTCCGCGTTGTTAGCTTCAGCGGGGGTCGACGCCGGAAAAGGTTTGCACAGCTTCCGCGCTTGGCGAGACGCGACGCCCGTGAGCGCGTGTTCAACGGGTTGAGTGTGAGAGTGGCCGATAGATCGTGCCGCACCGCCAACTACGGTTTCGCCAGATCTCCGCGATTTAGTATCGGAATCGGCTTCAATTCGGACAAAAGCTTCTGGAATCGAAGATCGTCCCGGAGCGGATCCCAGTCGGGAGACTTAGCTAGTTCGCCGAATCTCAGTGCTCTAGGGACTTCCTTCAGTGAATCGAGTTGCGTTATCGCCAATGTCTTTTCGCCGGCCCACAGGTAGACGGCCGCTAGATCGGTTGCCAAAAGAGGTCCTTCGACTGCGTCCCGTGCGATTGTTTTCATTGAGACTGCCAGACGCCCTTCCTTGAGCGCATCTTCTTTGCGTCCCAGCACAGCATCGCCGAGCGCTAACACCATCAGCTGATTCGGGTCATCCGGCGATTTTTGGACGTAAGCCAGCTGGAACGGGCGCGCCTTCGTAAATGCGGCTTTGGCAGATGGCTCATCTCCTTCAAATCGTTTGAGCCAACCTAGCAGCCAATCGCGACAAACCAATGCGGGTCTACCTGTATCAAACTCTTGTCGCGGATCGGCAGCCAGACTCTCTTCGGCGACCGAAAAATTCCGATCCGCCGACGCGCAAATGTATTTTACCATGGTAGCAATTGAGCTGTCGCGGAGCGATCCGTCCGGATCATCAACCAGGGAGTAAAACGCTGAAGTGTCGCCCTTCTCTTCCCAAGCTGTGTTCGCCTTTCTAAAATCGAGTCGCTGTGCGTTTGGTCCGGTTGCCGTGATGTCTTTAGAGATTTCGCGAAGCTGGTCGTACTGGCGATGATAACCGTACAGATCACAAATTTTGATCTTTACTTGCATGTCTTTGGGATCAAGCCTCGCCTCTTTTTGGTAGTCTTCCAGGGCGTTGCGCCATTGGCCTTGCAGGCGATCAACGTTTGCTAATTGGTTGAGAAGGGAGGCCGAGTTGGGCAGGGTACGGCGAGCAATCTCGAGATCTCGACGAATCGAGGGGTAATCGCGCGAAGTCACCATGAGATGGTACCCTGCCGCAAGATGGACCTCACCGAGGTCCGGCCGAAGACGTAAGGCCGTCTTCAGCGCGTTTTCTGCGGCGATCCTGTGGCCATCGATGGGAGCACGGTGAAGCCGGTAGCAATAGTCATGAGCGCTTGCCAGCCGGCTCCAGGCTAAAGCGAAGTTAGGATCTCGCTTAACGGCTTCGTTTAGTAGTCGGACTACATTGTCCAGCGGTTCCGAGCCCTCGATCGTGGCCTCGTAATTGGTCCAGATCTCTTTGGCGTGGAGGTAAAGCTCGTAAGCGCCGAAGTCACGCGTCGGGATATCCGCCAGCGAGCTTTTCTCGGCTGACGAAATCTTGGCTCGTAGTTCTTGGGAAATCGCTTCCGCTAGCTCAGCTTGGATTGCGAATACATCCGTCAATTCTCCGTCGTAGCGATCTGCCCAGAGCTCGCGGCCGCTCCTCGTGTCTTCAAGCTGCGCCGTTACTCGGATTCGGCTACCTTCGCGACGGACGCTGCCATTCAGCAAGTAGCGCACGTGTAGAGCCCGGCCGATGTCTCCGACCAGCGGCCGGTTCGGGCCTCGGTAACCGTTCACACTCCTGCGACTGATCACCTGAAGGTCCGCGATCTTTGCCAAGTTAGTCAGGATATCATCCTGGATCCCATCGGTGAAAAAGGAGTCCTCCTTTACCGGACTGAGATTGTCAAAAGGCAAAACCGCAATCGATTTTGCTTCACTATCTGCCGAAAGCAGACCGCTGCGGGAGAGCCAGGAGATTGCCGGGATCGCCAACGTCAACGCGACGGCAGCTATGCAGACGGCCTTTAGACCGAAACGACGCATGGCGATTGCTCGCTGGCATTTCTTAATTGCTTGAACCAACGCGGAGCCGGTCTGCGGCCGATTTTCAGCGGATGCGGTTAACAGCGCGGCAACCAATCTCCGAACCGCAGACGGAATCCGGGCGGCTTTGAGTTCAAAGAGCGCAGGCTCCAGACGAATCATCTGTCCTGGCAGTTCCTGGACTTTGTCGGCCTTGAAGGGAGGGTTACCGGTGAGTAAAAAGAACAGGGTGCCGCCTAAAGAGAAATAGTCAGACCGTTGATCGACCTTGCCGCCGGAGAACTGTTCGGGGCTCGCGAAAGCCGGTGTTCCGATGAACGCGTTTGGATTGCGCTGGTCCCCCAGCTCGCGGACGCCGATCATTTCGGCGAGCCCAAAATCGATCACCTTAATATTGATCCCGGGCCCGTCCAGCAGCATCAGGTTAGCCGGTTTCAAATCACGATGCACCAGACCTTGCTTTTCAGCCGCCTGGAGTGCGCTGGCGACTTGGGCAGTAACCTCTAAAGCATCTTTGACCGGTAGCGGACCGCTGCGGCGGACACGCTCCGCCAGGGTCTCACCTTCGACCAGCTCCATCGCATAATAACACTGGCCATCCTCTGCGATACCGTAATAGAGCACCCTGACCACGTGGGGATGCCACAGACTGGCCGCTGCCCGGGCTTCACGCAGAAAACGTTCCCAATTGATTTCCTGGCCCGCGATCTTGAGGTTGATCACCTTCAAAGCGACCGGGAGCTGCAGATTAGTATCGATGGCCCGGTAAGTGATGCCCATCGATCCGCGGCCCAGCTCCACAAAAGATCCGTCCGGCTGAGCCTCAATCTCGTAGGGAGCAAACCGGTTGATTTTTGGCTGATCGACCGTCGGATTGAATTTAAGCGCGGGATTCAGTAGGCAGGGCAGGCAATATCCATGCAATGACTCTCCGGCTCCGATACTCGCCCGGCACCGCCGGCAGGTGTTTTGCGGACTTGCAGCGACCGCGCTCATCGAACGAGCGAATCCTCAATTTCCACCACCGGAACCCCACGCATGCCCGAAATGCTATCGCGAAGAAACGGATTGGCAAGGCAATCAATCCAAGACCCGAAATTTAAGATCCGAGTTTTGGCTTCAACGCTGCGGGCGATTCAACAAAGAGGCCTGGAGGGCGCGGATCTCGGCGTCGAAATCAGCTTCGCTGGCCACGGTCCGCGCGACTTCGGTTTGCAAAAGCTCGCGGTAACGCACGCGCAATCGATAGATTGCTGCTTTAATGGCGGGCACCGTCAAACCGGATCGCTGCGCCACTTCTAGATAAGAACTTTCCTCACCGTCCAGCACAAACCCGGAGAGGTGATCGAATAATTCGTGTTTGCCGGCTTGTTCCATCTCGGATTGCAGCCGAGCGAATGTGGCTTTGACCATCATCATGGCCCATTGCGCATCAAAAATCTGTTCAGCGCTTAGACCGGGATCGACGAGCTGATAAGCCATCTCAGCAGTTTCGTCGTCCAGAAACACCAGCGTAGCGCGTCCGCCCCTTTTCTGGGTGCGAGCTCGTCTATCGGCATGTTGCAAGAAAAACTCCAACGCTCTCAGGAGGAAGGTCCGAAATTTCCCTTGCCCGGCTAATGCTCGGCTGAAGCCTTCCTTTTCGAGAAGATAAACAAAGAAATCGTGGGTGATATCTTGAGAATCCTCTCGCCGGTGTCCGCGGCGTCGAACGAAGGAATACACCGGATAGCAATAGCTCCGGTACAGATCTTCTAGAGCGTTCCGGCTCGCTTCGCCTTCGCCGGCAGCGGCAGAGACCAAGCTCCATTGGGTGGTCTCGAATCGGAGTTGTCCACCGGCGCTTGAACTTAGCCAGCCTGCCATGCGAATCTTAGGTAACGCCGCCGTCGAGCCGGATCAAGAGCAATGAAGGTCACGGTTGGCTCTGTCGGATTATCCGGCGGTTGCCGCTGACGCCGTGAGGGGCAACTCGCACCGCCTTCCGGCATTTGCCGGAAGGTGGCCGTGCAGCCGCGGGACGATGCCGATTCGGTCGGAAATCGTGGAGCATTGGCTCGCTTGTGAGGCTGCGTGACGGTGTTCCCATGTTCGCCACGGCTTTGAGCTCTCCAAACGTCTCTTTAAAAACAAAACGCCGGACCCGCGCAACTTTCGTTTTCATTTGGGTACAATAGTAACGAATCAACTATGCTACCTCATCATTACTTCGCGCGGCCTCGAGCCGCATTGTACTCGGCGATTGCCGCGGGCGTACTCGCTCTGCCGGCAGCGTCACTCCCCGCTGCAGGGACCCCTCCTGTAAACAAGGTTTTAGCTACCATCTCCGGCTTTAACACGCCGGTTGGATTAGCGATTAGCTCTGACGGCAAAAGGGTCTACGTGGCAAACCAAGGCAACGAGACGGTGTCGATCATCGATACCGAGAGCAATCAGATCACTGCCACTTTGATGAATGCTGGTAAACAGCCTTGGGGGGTGGCGCTAACCTCTAATGAAGGGAAACTTTTCGTTTCAGATACTGGTTACGTTGGAAGCGAAGATAACTCCGGATCGGTAACGACTCTTGACACGAAGACGTCTACGTCGACCAGCGTCAACACTAATGGACCGGATCCTGAGGAAATGGCCCTTTCACCAGACGAAAAGCACTTGTGGATCGCTGACGAAAATGGAGACAGAGTCGATATTCTGGATGTGGCCACCGGCGAGCTTTCACCGTACCCGCTCACGGTCGGCTTTCCGGAGTATATTGTTTTCTCGCCAAATGGTAAAAAAGCGTATGTCACCAGTATCGGCAGCTTGCTCTACGTTTTTGATACTGCTACCGGTAAAAATGAGCGGCGAATCCTCATGCCGTCCACAGATGGAACGTATGGGATCTGTCTAAGCAGGAACGGGAAAACAGCTTACGTACTGAATGCGGGATTTGTTTACAACAATACGACCCCCAGCGTTGTAGTAATCGATACGACCACGAACAAGGTAACGGCTAACGTAGATGTGCCGGCGACAGCGGGGGTCCAGGAAGGAGGATTCAGGATGGGGTTAACTCCGGATGGGAAGTACCTCTACATTCCGATCGAAGAACCGGGTTTTTTTGGTAGTGGCCCCGGAAGTGTTGTTATGGTCAGCACAGAGACAAACAGCGTGGTAGGCGACCCAGTCACGCTCGGCGACGGTAGTCATCCAGAGGTTGCGATCGCTCCCAACGGCAAATACGCCTACGTAACCAACGAGTCAGCTAGCACCGTAACCGTTATCGAGATCAACGAATGAACACTGCTGTTTTCGTTGCTTGTAAAGATAATTAACTAATATGCAAGAACTACATAAGAAAACGGGTGGGGCCTGCTCGCTGTCAAGTCAGAGGGTTGCCAACCGGTATAGGCTGGGAACGGGTCTGCTTGGCGGATTAGCTTCTGTATGCCTCCTATTAACATCCGGCGCGTTGGCGGGAGTAACCACGCTCGAACTGTCACCCTTGATTTATAAATCCGCTCTGGTGGCTCCGGTTGACGGCAACCAGGAGATTGGGGTGGTGCTGGCATTGCCATCTTCGGACTCTGCCGGTTTGGCGGCTTTTGTTAAGCATGTTTCTACACCGGGTGATCCAATGTTCCATCAATACCTCACCACCCAACAATTCGCAGACAGGTTCGGTGGCAGTTCGGAGGATTATGCAGCCCTCAAAAGTTGGGCCAAAGCTAATAGACTGTCGATCTCTCAAGAGTCTGTTGGTCGTCTCGCCCTGACGGTACGCGCCAGGGCATCTCAATTCGAGACGCTCTTCAAGACCCAACTCAACACTTATCGGACGACCGATGGTCAGACCTTCTATTCAGCTAGCGTTAAACCCAGCGTTCCGGCCGAGATCGCTTCGAAGCTAATCGGGGTGATTGGTCTGACCGATGGGAAACGGCTGGCGCCATTGGCCAAAGTGGTCAAAACGCTGGGTGAAAATCCCGCGGCAAATGCGGCCCAGCTTCGCCCAGACACAGCCGGGGGGACCGGGCCGGGAGGGACCTATTCTTGCACGGATCTGCGGGCTGTTTACGAACTACCGGAGTGGGGCAGTTTGGAGAAGGGCATGATTTGCGCGGTCTTTGAGCAAGGATATTACAATCCGAAGGACGTTGAGAACTATTTCGCGAAGTTCGGCATCGGGAAGTACACGAAACAAACTCCGGTCTCCGTCGACGGTTCACCCATTACCTTCGAGCCGCTGGTTGAGGACGAGGCCTGCCTCGATCTTGACCTTTTGGTCGGCATGAATCCGGATATTGGAGAAGTGAAGGTCTATATCGACGATTACAATTTCGATTTCTTCACCGTCGCGCTGGTCGACGCGTTCCAAGCGATGGCCGACGATACGAACCCGCCGCAAATTGTCAGTGTCTCCTATGGAGAAGACGAAGGCTATTTCCATGATGCCGGCGCTTTGACCACGATAGATACGGAGCTGCAACAGTTAGCATCCTTAGGGATCACGGTATTAGCTAGCTCTGGCGACAATGGCGCTTTTGGGAATGGTTATAATACCCCATACAATGTCGCTACCCCTAGCTCAGATCCTTACATTACTGCAGTCGGCGGCACCAGCTTGTCCACTATCGGGAAGCCGGCATCATGGATAAACGAGACAGCCTGGAATGGATTTCCCAATTTTGGAGCGACTGGTGGCGGTGTCAGTGCCTACTGGCCTTTACCTGACTATCAAAATACACTGGTTGGTGGAACTGGTTATGTTACCGCAAACGGCGGCTCGGCGACATTCCGGAACGTACCGGATGTCTCAGCCGTGGCTGATCCGCTGACCGGCGTTGGTATTTATGTTAAAGACCAGGGTGGCTGGCTCCAAATAGGTGGAACCAGTGCTTCCTCCCCGATCTGGGCCGGTTATCTGAGTAGCATTGATGCGGCCTTTAGTTGGTCCGGACTTGGCCCACTTGGATTTTTTAATCCGATTTTGTATGCCGTGGGAGCGTCCGAATACGGACCCGGTGGGCTGTATCATTTCTTGTTTAATGTGAACACTGGTTCAAATGGCTCTCTCTACTTTTACGGTTATCCCGGTTACACCAACGGTAACGGTTACAGTAATACCACCGGCAGCGGTTCTCCTTGGGGCGGCGGATTGGCGCTACAACTCCTGATCTCCGGGACACAGCCGGGTACCGCTCCAGGTTCATTCACGATCGCTACTGTGAAACCTGAAGCGACAAGCTGTAAGATCACCTGGACCCCCTCCAGCGGCACATTGGCTTATGGGATCGGGCTGTATGCATATAGCAGTACCGAGGGTAACGTTGTTCGTGCCTTTTTGACAAAGAGCACCAGCTATACCCTCACAGGCCTCACTCCGAGCACGCATTACTCTGTCCTTATCTGGGGTTACAATACTAGCGGCGGCTCCCCATTTGCACAAAGAAATTTCGGGACCCCGAAGTAAATGATCCGGCTGTTTGTGAGGACAAGCGATTAAAGGAACAATTACCTGGCGACCTCGGCAGATCCGGGGTTGCCAGCTGGGAAGCGCGGCGCCCTGAATGACGAGAACGAATTTCGGACAAAGTGTGTCGTCTGAGGAACGCTAGGAACAAGTCAGACCAGCGGCTCCGCGGGAGGTAAGTATTTGTAGCTGCGGTAAGCCAAAATTTAACGCGAAGGCTAGAGGAATTCTTTGAGGAGGTCGAACGGCTCTCAAAGAGTGGTCCGCCCCAACCCGAAGCCCTAAGAGACCTGACGGCTCGATTTGGTATCCGGCCAGTAAGTGCGTGATTTCCAAGGGGTGAGAGGTGGTTGGAAGGTAATCAGTAATCAGTGATTGCTGAAAACCTCTCGCGGCCATTTGGTGATTCACCAGAAAAATCTTGTACCAGTATTTGGCTCAATACCGAACAGCTTATCTTCCCTTAACTTCTTCGTTCGCTGTGTCCCGGACGGTAAAGACGGGAATATTACTCTCGCGCACCAGGTTGTTTACCGCCGGGAGATCTGCGGTCTGGATCTGGCCCCAGGTTTGCAGGGCTGCATCCTCCTTTGCACTGAGCATCCGAAACGCATCGTACTGCGCCTGAGTCGGTGCGGCATCGGCCTGCTCGACTAAATGGCTGAAACTATCCAGCTCTTCGTTCAGCATGTTAGGAAACGCGAGATTAGCTTCTGATCCTTTCATATTCACTTGGATCAGTTGCTCTTCGACCGTGGAAATTTTCTCTCTTAGAGCTTTGGTTTGGTCCAGGGCGCGGCGCAGGCTTTCATTCGCGGCAAATCGCTGGTGCAGACTGTCAATTTGCGACTTTAGATCGCGGATTTCATTTACGGCTTGGTGTAATTGCGTGATCCGGTCCCGTGTTTCCAACAGCAACGCGAGTCCTTTTTGCAGTGCGTCTCCGGAACCATGGGCTCGTGGATCGGCGATTACGTGCAATTGGGCGGTCTGGCTCTGTCCGGCGACAGTCAATCGAACTTTATAATCTCCTGGGATCGCGAGTGGACCACGAGGACCGTCATCGGAGTAAAACGCACCGGGTATTTGAACCGGGTCCTGATAACGCAGGTTCCAAATGTAACGATTCATGCCAGGCTCAGCCGGAATAGTCTTGGCTTCCGGCACCCGGTCCGGCCACTCTTCCGGTTGCGCGTCTCCTTTCTCTTCGCGGCTCGAAAGCCGACGAATCAGTTTGTTATTGCTATCCAAGATCTCCAAAACAACTTCATCGGTCGGCTTCTGCTTGAAGTAATAATCGATGATCGCTCCGCTAGGAGGATTTTCGCCGGCTGGTTCATGTTTGTCCACTTCGTCGGGATAATGTAGGCGAACCGCGGGCTCAGGTTGGTAAAGAATTATTGCCGCCGGCGATTTCGGATCAAGTTGCCGGAGTGGGGTGATATCATCGAGCACCCAGAAGGAACGCCCATGGGTTGCCACTACTAAATCGTTATCTTTGATTACTAGATCATGGATGGGCGAGGTGGGTAGATTCAACTGCAACGATTGCCAGTGATTTCCATCATCCAGCGAGAAATACACACCGGTTTCAGTACCGGCATAGAGCAGGCCGCGACGCACTGGATCTTCCCTAACGGCATGGACGTAGGCAGTCGCCGGTATTCCAAAGGTAATTGTGTCCCAGGTCTTGCCCGAGTCGTGGGTCACCAGGATCAAGGGCCGAAAATCGTCGAGCCGGTGCCGATCTACGGCTACGTAGGCCGTCGCCGCGTCATACGGTGAAGCTTCAATCGAACTGACTGTACTCCATTCGGGAAGCTGGGGAGGGGTTACATGGTTCCAGCTTTTACCATCGTCGGTCGTAAGGTGTATCAAGCCATCGTCGGTTCCCGCCCAGAGTAATCCTTTTTGCTTCGGTGATTCTGTGAGCGCGAAAACCGTATTGTAGTATTCAACACTGGTGATATCGCGCGTGAGCGGACCGCCGCTGGGCTTCTGTTTTTCGCGATCGTTCCGCGTTAGATCCGGGCTGATTGCTGTCCAGGTCTGACCGTCATCAGTGGACTTAAACACGCACTCTGCTGCGGTGTAAAGAGTATCGGGATCGTGCGGCGATATAAACAATGGTGAAACCCATTGGAACCGATGTTTGAGATCGCTCGCGCCGTGTCCAGAAACATCAACCGGCCAGACGGAAACATCTTGATACTGTTCCGTCCGCTTGTTGTAACGCGTGATATATCCCTCGTTATTAGAGTAGATAATCAGCGGATCGCGTGGATCAGGTATGACAAAACCGCATTCGCCACCGCCCGCCTGATACCAATCCTGCCGCCTGATAGCTCCTTGATCGCTTTGGCTGGCGATGGCGATATTCGAGTTATCCTGTTGGGCTCCATAGATGTGGTAGGGGAAGGCGTTGTCTACCGCCACATGATAGAATTGCGCAGTCGGCTGATTATTCACTGTGCTCCAGGTTTTACCTCCGTCGGTAGAGATAGACGCACCGCCGTCATTTGCGTTAATCAAGCGTTGCGGATTCTGCGGATCGATCCACAAACCATGATGATCGCCATGGGTCGCAGGCAGCAGATTGAACGTTCGCCCGCCATCAGCCGAGCGATACAATCCGGTGTTCAAGACATAGACGGTGTCGGCCGATTTCGGATCAGCATAAACTTTACTGAAATACCAAGCCCGTTGCCGAAAACGTCCATCATCGTTTACTCGGGTCCAATGATCTCCGCCGTCGTCAGATCGGTAAAGGCCGCCGGCTCGAGCTTCGATCAGAGCATAGACTCGATTGGGATCAAAACCCGAGACGGAAACTCCGATTCGTCCAAGGATCCCATCTGGCAGCCCATTCCCTTCGAGGCGTTGCCAGGTCTCGCCACCATCAATAGAACGATACAATCCGCTGCCCGGTCCACCACTGGAGAAATACCAGGGTTGCCGGCGAGCCTGCCAGAGCGCGGCATAGACAATATTGGGATTATGGGGATCGAATACAACGTCGATGCCGCCGGTATTCTCATCTTTAAACAACACATTCCGCCAGGTGCGTCCACCGTCAGTCGTCTTGAAAATTCCGCGCTCGGAATTGGGGCCGAAGGCATGGCCTAGCGCGGCGACTAACACGATATCAGGATTGCTGGGATGCACGACCAGTGCACCAATCTGCCGGCTATCGGCCAAGCCGATGTTCTTCCAGTGCTTTCCACTATCGACCGACTTATAGACCCCATCCCCGAAAGTAATATCTCCGCGAATGGCGGCTTCACCCGTGCCGACATAGATCACGTTGTGATCCGAAGGCGCGACCGCCAGAGCGCCAACCGACGAAACCGCCTCGTTTTGAAAAAGAGGATTCCAGGTTTGGCCACTGTCGGTAGTCTTCCAAACTCCGCCGGCTACCGCTCCGAAATAAAAAAGATTGGGTTCACCGGCGACTCCTTCGACGGCCAGGGCTCGCCCGCCTCTGAACGGCCCCACCAATCGCCACTTCATACCGGAGTACAGACTTTCGTCGACGATCGGCTTCACCGGTGCTTCAGCGCCGCGCGCGGCGAGAATGAGAGTAAAGGCAAGAAAAGAAAAAACGAATTTCGGAAGACAACGTAAGTTCATAGAGTGCTGATGGAATGGCTGCGTCCGGCAACGCCTACCCTAGACGTCATCGTCGCAGGATCAAGCTGTGGCCGCAGCCACATTACAGACCGGTCATTTGCGGTGCGTAGTCCACGGCGGACACGCCGCCCCATCTCGCCCTTTAGCTACGTCGGCCAAGGGCACAAAGACGGACATATTTTTTACAGAAGATAACGAAGGCAACGAAGGTATAGGGGTCAAAGAGTGACTCGGATGTAAGTCTTGCGAAGATGGATCGCTCTGTGGAGGGCCATCGCAGCGCCGAGCCGGCTGGGTCGAAGCGGTTGTAAAAGCGGACTTCCCTTCGTTGCCTTCGTTTTCTTCTGTAAAAAATGTCCGTCTTCGTGGCCTTTGTGATCTTCTGTGAAGTCTGTCTGTTTCTTATCACTTTTCACCTAACGACAATCGGCAGATTCCAATCCGTAAGCGGGTCGACAGGACTCAATGCCATTTCCCGATTTTCTGATTTCTAAACAAGGCACGCCATTCAATCAGCTCGGTAAGAAGCGCTTTTTCTATCCGGGTGACGACGCGCAAGACGCTGGGCCAACTCTGGGCCTGTTCCAATTGCTTGTTGTAGTCCAGGACGAGTCGACGGGTTTCCAGGAAGCGCTGCCGTCGGCGCGCATAATCGTTAATCACTATCATCGTACCGATGCCAGCAGCGAGCTGGAAACCCAGAACCACTCCCAGGTTCAGCCATGATGTCCAAGTACCGGATGGCATCAGGTGAAACACTTGTGAACTGAATACAAAGAAAAGGTTACCCAGGATGGCCAGAATAACGGAGTAGCGAATGATGGCGAGCGCACCGGACATAACTCGATCGGAACGCTTAGCCTGCCCGGAAAAATATTTAACCTGTTCATCGATCCTTTCCTTTTGGTAGTAATTTCTGAATTCGGAATAGTCGCTTTGCGGATTCCGTGAGCCAGCAATTATCTTCAGATGGTTGAGTGCTTCGAGCATTCCGTGGAGTTCCGGCACTTCACCTTTATCGAGCACACGATAGCGAGCCGGAGTGTTCCAAAGGGCAAGAAATGAGCGGGAAACTTCCGCCGCGGCGCGAATCTTAGCCCAGTTTTCTTGGGTTTGTTTGGCCCTTAATAACTTAGGGGCAAGAGTCGCGACCACTCCCAGGAGTGCACTTACTCCGAAGAGCACGCTCGATGCCGCTTTGAAGTTATAGGCGGCAACCGTGAGCACCGAACCCGCGCCAGCGCATAAGATGGGCGTAGCCATAATCCTGCGAAACTGGGGTGCAACTTGATTAGCGTTTTCATCAAGTTTATGGAACCAGGCGACGGCACCCTCCTCAGGACTGACGCCCGGCGTCGCTTTACGATCGGGTAAGCAATTGAGAAAGGTTAGTTCAGGATCGTTCAACGATGAATCGCCGGCGTTCCAGTGAGTTATTTCCCCGGTTTCACTGTGGATCCAAATGACAGGGTTACCCAGATCTTTGCTACACTGAGCCATTTCGCCGGTGCCGCCGATCCCTCGGCCGGGTAGTCCGTTCCACAACACAACCATCAGGCCGCTTTGGAGAACGGTCTCCAGTCCACACTCGTAATAACATTCTGGGCGATCGTGGCCGCCGTCTACAACTTCGAAAGATGCGGACCGTTGGAGCGCGTTTTCCGCCCGGCTCCAGGTCGCTGCATCAAAATCTTCTCTGAACTGGGCCTGCGGCAGCGGCAAAAGCACCCGCAGCGGTACGCCCAGTTCAAAACAAGCTTCAGCAAAGATCAGGTCGCCACCGGCCGCAATAGACGAAAGACCAGAGATTCCGCCGGGCAGCTTCGCTTGCCAGTCCTTCAGTACTTTCAGGATCACATCGCGACAAAGCCGCTCATCGGACAGTTTCCTGTGTCCCGAAAATCCGATTTGTAGAGCGGGCGCTAACCTAACTTGTGATTTCATGCGGTGAATAAGCTTGCGGCGTCGACCTTACAAAAAGTCTGTGGACTACGAGAGAGAAATTTGCTTCCGGCTCCACCGTCTCACGCATTACGCGCGGAAAGCGGGTACCGCCATAACCGTTCCGCTGGTTAACTGTCCCTCTGTGGATGCGAAAAGAGAATCGCACGCAAAGCCGCAAAGGGAAGAGGAGATAATAGGGGCCCAGGGCTTGTTCAACCCGTTGGAATATTGAACGTCCTTACGCGGCGCCACTTGCACACGCAGCACGATCTATCGGTCTTCTCGCACTTAACCCGTTGAAAACGCGCTCAAGGGTGTCGCGTCTCGCCAAGCGCGGAAGCTGTGCAAACCATTTCCGGCGTCGACATCCACGGGTGCTAACAACGCGGAATGCAACGCCCCTTCCGCCTTCTCCCGCGGCCGCGGGACTACGGCGCGACAGGCCGACTCGGTCTTGCGACGCACCGGGGACATCACGAATCACCCTTCACATCCTCTCATTCCTTTGCGGCTTTGCGTGAGATTTTTGTCTTTCGTTTTACGCACATTTTTTCGGCTCGGCGACGAAGCGGTCACAACAAATCTCGCACTAGCTTTTATGGACGACCTCAAACGAATATCCGTCAGGGTCGAATACATCAGCGGCATAGTATCCCGAATAGTATTCGAGTCGGGCGCGGGGTGAAATATTGTTTCTGGCGCCAGCGGAGACGGCGGCCTTATAGAATTCATCGACCTTACCCTCATCTTCGGCCATAAAACCCCAGTGAATGGTCGCCGGATCAGGTTTCCCTTGCTTTATCCAGAAGAACGCCCTTTGGCCATCACCAAATCCCCACAGATCAGGATGACCGTTTTCGCCCTTGTACGGCATGAAGAATTTGATGTTAAGTGGCTTCAGCGCCGCCTCATAGAAGGCTAGTGAGCGTTCGACATCGCTGACAGTCAGAATAATGTGGTCCAGCATAGTTCTCCCTCTCAAATCAAGAGTGTTTCAAAGCGGTATTGTAAGCACCACTTCCTATTACTTATAGTCGCTTTCGGACCAGTCATGATAAGGTTGCAGCAGAGCCTAGCTATTGATTAAGATTTCTAACGTGATTATCGTTTCTGCCGGGCGCATCGAAGGATCAGTGCGCCTTTTTCTAATTATATTTGCCTCGTTGCTGGCCGGATGCACAGAATCAAGACAAACTCAGTTCAACGAAGCTGACTTCATCGCGGCCTCCGCGCGCGGATCCGGAGTTGTTACGGGTCAGGTCTATCTGATGCTCGGCAACCAAAAAATCACCGCGGATCAGGAAGTCGTCGTTTTAGCTCCGGTCAACGCTTATACCACAGAAAATGTACGTCGTCGTTTCTTAGGAGGTGAGAATCTGCAATCAGCGGATAACCGAATCGATAAATATCTCCATGACACCACAACGGATGCAGACGGACGCTTCTCCATAACCGGCGTTCCACCAGGCGACTACTACCTGGAATCCGAGATCACCTGGACAACGCAAAATCTCGAAACGGACGAGGACCAGAGGCACTACTATATGTATCGCGATCATCAGAAACTGGTCTTCGTCCAAGTATCCGTGAAAGGTAACCAGACGATTCGTGTCTCCGACTGGAATCAGAACAGCCCGATTCAGGACGCCGGTTCTACCTATGGCGGGCTGGTTATGCATCCCCACCATCAATTTTTGTCGTCCGATTAAACGGAAGAGATAGCACTAAAGCTGAGCTTCGATCCTTGCCTTATCTATCACCGACCATACTTGCCAAATCTTCTCTTCCCGGAATTCGTAGAATACATTCTCGGTAAAAGAAACTTTCTTTCCGTTTACATCGAGTCCAAGGAACTTTCCCTTTGGCGTACAGTCGAATTTTAGCTGGCTCGCTATATAAGGCGGATCGGAAATCAGCAGCTGAATGTGGAAATGCAGGTCCGGAATTTCGTAAAACTCTTTCTCCCGCATCTCGCGATAACTTGATAACCCGATCCGCTGACCGTTGCCGTACACTTCGTCATGAACGAACTGTTCCAGGTTCGGCCAGTCCTGTCTATTAAGACAGGTAATGTAGTCTCGGTAGACCTTGGAGAGCTCGGCTTTAGTCATGGCAATGGCTCCTATACTCCTACGAGTTACGCCGCGAAAGACGGTCTGGGGTGAAACTTCAGCTCGCCAGCTCTAGAGCGCCGGCGCCGTAGATTTTAGCCCCGCGGCTGCGGGGCTAAAATCAACTCCATTTCTTCCCGAGTTCATCAAGCCCAGCCTTCTGGAGATCATCCGGGCTCATCACGACCCTGAATTCGACACTGGCATTGAAAGTGAGGAACCAAGGCTCGGCTAAGGCAGGAATCTTTGATGGATCAGCCAGGTCGACGATCATGATCGCGCCGCGGGCGCCGTGTTGTTCAGTAAAATAAATGGCTTCTGGTTTCGCGTCATCAAGGATACGGCCAAGTTTTTGACCGGCAGTTCCGTCTTTGACGGCGGCATTGAAGGATTCATGGGGGACCGAGATATGGAGCATCATTCGCATAGGAGCGAATCCTGCCAGGGAGAGATAAAAGAATCGAGCCCTAAAGGCGACGCAAAAGCCTCCTAACGAGCCCCTCGAAACAACAGAGTAGTACCAGGAGCAAAATCAGGAACGGCGCCAGGACACATCCACTGCATCCGCAACCGAGACGAGTCGGCGCGGAATAGTCGACACGAATTCGGGGAGGTCTTCGGAAACGGAATGCCATTCGCTAAGGAATGTATCCGATCGGAAGCACTAAGTCGAATCGACGGTTGGTCGGCAATTATCTTTCACATGCCCTCTTTCCTTTGCGTCTTGGCGGCTCGGCGTGAGATTTCAGCTTCTTTGGTTGCGGCTATGCGCTCCGGATACAACCGCTCAAGTACCTTAGGTAGTTCCTTCTTCAAGAATTGGCGGGAACTCCCTTTCCGAAAGAAATGGGCAGCTTTCTCTTCCAACACCAGATGAGCGAGACCCTGCAACGTAGCCATATCACACAACATGTCGGCGGCATCCTCGAACCGCTTCAAGTCCACATCGGGATTGCCGCGGTAGGCGGCCACTGCCAGACCGAGGCGCACCCCGGGCTTCGAGGCCATGGCAGGATAGCGGGGATCATCTCGGTTCACGAGGTCGTTCCGGAACATCAGCCGGAAGTGACCGGGATGGTCAAGAGCAAAGGTGACAAACGCCAGACTCAATGCGCGCACGTTCGCAACGACATCGTCCGTGTCCTCGACTTCCTCAATGTAACGATCAAGCCGTTCAAATGCTAAGAGAGCCACTTCGGTGAGGAGTCCTTTCGCGCTCCCGAAATGATGGGCGGGAGCTCCCGGAGACACGCCTGCCCGCTGAGCGGCTGCGCGCAGCGAGAAGGCCTCAATGCCGCCCTCGGCGATGATGCCGTCAGCGGCTTCGATCATCGCCGTTCGCAGGTCACCGTGATGGTAGGTCGATCTCTTTTTAGGCATGATTCCCCTAAAATCTAAACAGTATTCAAATACATCTAGACAGTGTTCAGACCCGCGTGTATATGCGCTGGTATGTCCGCACCGTGTGCACTCAACCCTACCATTATAAATCACCAATCTAAGGATGTTAACAATGAATAAGACTTGGTTTATCACCGGCGCCTCTCGAGGGTTTGGCCGCATCTGGGCCGAAGCCGCTCTGCAACGGGGAGACAAGGTTACGGCTACTGCTCGCCAGTTGGCAGATCTCGCCGACCTGAAGGAGCGCTTCGGAGATGCCGTCCTGCCGCTGGCGCTCGACGTGACCGATCCCGAACAGGTCCAGCAGGTTGTCCAACAGGCGTACGGGCATTTCGGCAGACTGGACGTTCTTCTCAACAATGCCGGTGTCAGCCTGATCGCGACGGTAGAGGAAGCCAGCGACGAGCAAATCCGCGACTTGTTCGATGCGAACTGCTTCGGCATGGTCCGAGTCATCAGAGCGGCTCTGCCCCTGCTGCGGCAACAAGGCAGCGGACATATCCTCGGCGTCTCCAGCGGCCTCGGGATTGTATCGATGCCACTCATCGGCTTCTACTGCGCCACGAAATGGGCGATCGAAGCACTTCACGAAAGCCTGGCACACGAGGTTAAGGACTTCGGAATCAAGGTTACGCTGATTGAGCCAGGTGCCTATGCCACGGATTTCGGGAAGTCAGCGAAGAGGGTGGATGGTATAGAAGCATACGGACCCCTGCGGCAGCGGATCTTCGGACGCTTAGCCACCATGGAACGCGGCAACCCCCAGGCGACGGCAGATGCTGTTCTCAAGCTGGTGGATACAGAGAAGCCACCGCTGCGAATGATGCTCGGCACCCAGAACCTTCCCGAGGCGCGTGCTGCCTATGCCGATCGTCTGGCCACCTGGGAGGCTTGGGAAGCGGTCTCGAACGCAGCGCAAGGCGAACCGCAGACTAACGCGGCAGGAGCCGCATTGACGACAGCTCAATGAACAAAAAGGAGATTACCATGCATAACAAACCCGTCGCCCTGGTCACCGGGGCTAATCAAGGAATCGGTCTTCAGATCGCCAAGGATCTCGTGACCCACGGCTTCACTGTGCTGGTCGGGTCGCGCAATCTCGAGCGTGGCAAGGCTGCGGCTAAGGAGGCTGGGCCGGAGGCACGCGCTATCCAATTAGACGTCACCGACGAGAACTCCATCGTCGCCGCGGCCAAGCGTATTCGGAGCGAACTTGGCCGTCTCGACGTGCTCGTCAACAACGCGGCCATCTCGAATACCCGCCTTCAGCCGGGCATGTCCGTCGAGGAGTACTCTAAGACGACCCGCCCGAGCGTCGTGTCGCTCGGTGAAATGCGCGCAGTGTTCGAGACCAACGTGTTCGGCGTCGTCGCCGTTACCCAGGCGATGCTGCCGCTCCTGCGCGAGGCGCCGGCAGCCCGCATCGTCAACGTCTCGAGTGGCGTTGGTTCGCTGACGCGGAACTCGGATCCGGCCTACCCCTGGCGCTCGATCTTCGGTCCCGTCTACCCTGCGTCTAAGACGGCTCTCAACGCGATGACGCTCGCCATGGCGATCGAGTTGGAGTCGACTGGGATCAAGGTCAACGCCGCCTGCCCGGGCTACACCAAGACAAGCCTCAATAACTATACGGGCACGCAGACTGTCGAGGAGGGCGCTCGCGAGCCAGTGCGCCTCGCGCTGCTCGGTCCGGATGGTCCGACGGGCACTTTCTCCAACCAGGACGGCCCGCTCCCGTGGTGACATGTTTCCGTCGTCCTCCCGACTTCGCCCCTTCGTCTGAAACTCCGGGAGGCTACGTCGGGCAGGACTTCGACGAGCTCAGTCGAGCCGCTGTCCTCGACTCGGCGCACACAGGATTGGCTGGTGCTCGCTGTGCTGATCGGATTTCTGGAAGTTAGCGAACGCTGGTGATCTGGCTTCGATTTCTTGGATAGCCGTGAGTGTATTGTCCCGAAGGGACTCTAGGACTCAGCCTGGGGTTCTAACCCCAGGTGCCTATAAAAAACCGCGCCGCCCCGAAGGGGCTGTAGAAGCGGTGTTTCAGGTATGTAAGACGCTAACCAAACGAGCCGTTGATCAAAACTGCCTGCCGCCCATTCGGGGCGGGTCGTTTCTTGCGCGTTCCCGGGGTTAAAACCCCGGGCTGAGTCCTGTAGTCCCTTCGGGACAAAAACCTCCGTGATACCTGTCCGCAAAATCGAAGCCATCCGAATGGGAAGAAAGGCTTTCGAGGACGATTTGGTTGCGGCTCCCAACGTCATCCTTCTTTGAAGGGATCAACAAATGACCGCCATAAGCGAGACCCGAGCTCGAGTTCCTCGTCACTCAGGAGGGTGGCATCGAAGTTGCGACAAGCCTCCATGCAGGCGTCAGGCGGTCCGACCAGTGCAAGGTCTTGTTGCCAGTCAGAGCTTATCGATGCGTTTTTTGATCCTAGCATTCCGACTTTCCCAGCTTGTGACCACAAACGATGAGTGCCAGGCTGAGAGGCAAGCCGGATCTCTCCGCGTCCGCGAATCACACCGCGCCAGCCCTCGCTTACGAACTCCATAAAACGCTTTGGATGGATGGGCCGTGAGCCAGAAATGCGAACTCGCGCGCAGCGGGTATCCGCAATTATCCAGCGGAGTTGCAGACGAGCAATGCTGGCGCAGGCGTCGTCATGGTTTGAATTTTCGTCCTCCGACATCGGCTGACCGTAAGCGGTAAGCGGTTTCACTGTCTGATCCGCTATTGTGGCCTTCGGGTTCAGCGCTCGGATTAGCCTGGCCGCCTTTTGCAGGGTCGCCGGATCCATGGCATGCCGATCGGTGATAACCACGGTGTCCGCGGATTCAATCGAGCGCGACAGAGAATGGCCTTGGCTGCAAGCACCCTCCGACTGGGTATCGCCAGTGTCCTCCGGCTCAGCTGCCGCCGCATCAGTCCAGAACCATTGCCATAGTCCATTGGCCGGCATCACCAGTATTGAGCGGGTGAGACGCGCGATGCTTCGCAAATCCATTCCGCCGGGAAAGCGATGTACCAGACTATCGCGAGCAGCCGGCAGGTCGTCGTTGCTGTCTAATTCGACGACGACATGATCGGCAGAGCGTTCTCTCGCGATCGCATGGAGCTCAATAAAAAGATCTGCCCGGAACGAAACAACTAATCCCGGCTGAGCAATCTTGATGCGCTTGGATTCAGCCCGACGAAAATGGACGCGTGAATTTCTCTCGATTGTGCACTGCTCACGGTCAAAGCTGAGCACGGTGACCGGTTGGGGACTGAGGTCTGCGATCAGCTGTTCCACGATCGGGCCACGGAGTGATCGATTGGGTCCGGCCAATAAAGTCACACGGAGAGGGGGCAATGCGTCGGGAAGGAACATGAGGACACGTTCAACGAAGCAGGGATTAGTTGCAAGTAACTTGCAAATAGTTGTTGCAGATTAGTTGCAGATTATCGAAGGGTCATTTTCCAGAATGAATCTTTCTTCAAGACTCCCAGTCACCGTCCTTTCCGGATTTCTAGGTTCCGGTAAGACCACTTTGCTCAATCACATCCTCAATAATCGCGAAGGCAGGCGCGTGGCCGTCATCGTCAATGATATGAGCGAAGTAAACGTCGACGCGACTCTGGTCCGTGATGGTGGCGCTGAACTCAGCCGGACCGAGGAAAAGCTCGTGGAGTTGTCGAATGGCTGCATCTGTTGCACGCTCCGGGACGACCTGCTCAAGGAGGTATCACGGTTGGCCAATGAAAACCGTTTTGATTATCTCCTCATTGAATCCACCGGAATCTCCGAACCTTTGCCGGTCGCTCAAACGTTCACTTTTGCCGATGAAAACGGGTACAGCCTGGAATCGCTCACTCGTCTCGACACGATGGTCACAGTGGTGGATGCATCCAATTTTCTCACTCAATTTCACGACGCCGACACATTGGCGGAACACGATTTGGCGATCGGTGAAGAGGATGAACGGACGATCTCGGATCTGCTGATCGACCAGGTTGAGTTCGCCAACGTGATTGTCATTAACAAAATCGATCTCGTGACCCCTGCGGAATACGCAGAACTGAATGCGATTCTAGGCAAGCTCAATCCTTCAGCCCGGATTCTCACAACTGAACGGGGAAACGTTCCTCTGACCGAGGTCCTGGCTACTAACCTTTTTGATATGGAAAAAGCACAAAGCTCGGCGGGCTGGATCCAAGAGCTAAACCAGGTCCACACTCCCGAGACCGAGGAATACAAGATTGGCAATTTTGTCTTCCGTGGCCGGCGACCGTTTCATCCGGAACGTTTTTGGAATTTTGTCCATAACGACTGGCCAGGACTGCTCCGCTCAAAAGGCTTTTTCTGGCTGGCGACCCGGAACGATATTATTGGCGGTTGGTCACAGGCTGGAGGGAGCGCAGAGCATCGTCCGGTGGGAATCTGGTGGGCCGCAGTGCCGAAGGACCGTTGGCCGGGTGAAGAAGAAGTTAGAGACTATATCGAAGAGGCATGGAGTTCTCCGTACGGTGATCGGCGTCAGGAACTCGTTTTTATCGGCCAGGACTTACTCAAAGCCGAAATGTTAGCGGCCCTACAAGGATGTTTGCTTGATGATGAGGAGATGAACTTGAGAGCGGACCAATGGAAGACGCGATTTTCAGATCCATTTCCATCTTGGACTTTCCAAGAGGAAGAAAATCACCAGCACGCCCATTGAATCCTAAACTCGGCCGCGGCTCCGCTATGATCCCACCGTGGATCTCCAACAAAATCTAACGCAAAGCCGCAAAGGTTCGGAAAGGGGTCTGTCCCGCCGTAGTCCCGCGGCCGCGGGAGAAGGCCGAGCGCGCGGTGGGTACATTCACTAATCACCAATCACCTTTTTCTTCCCTTTGCGTCCTTGGCGGCTTTGCGTGAGATTTTTTTTCGTCATTCGGTTTCAAAAGTGCAATCAATCCCTGCGAACGGACACTTAACTGCGGGCGCCATTGTCGCGAGGCTGGACCGGCTGCCACAAACCTTCACGGTTTGGAAGCTGATCATTTTGCTCGGGCTCGGCACCTTCTTCGAACTCTACGACCTCCTTTTCACGGGCAATATCGCGCCCGGTTTGGTCAAGAGCGGTATTCTGACGCCGACAACGCCGGGCCTCTTCGGGAGCACCGGCATCGCGAGTTTTGTGGCAGCGCTGTTTGCCGGGCTTTTCGTCGGTGCGATCGCCTGCGGTTTTCTGGCCGACAAATACGGCCGGCGCGCGATCTTCACTTATTCGCTGCTCTGGTATACGGCGACGAATGTCGTCATGGCCTTCCAGAGCACGGCCTTCGGGCTTAATCTTTGGCGCTTCCTCTCAGGCCTCGGCCTCGGCCTCGAAATTGTGGTTATCGGCACCTATCTTTCCGAGTTGGTGCCCAAGCATACTCGTGGTCGGGCCTTCGCTTGTTGCCAAGCCATTGGTTTCGTGGCCGTACCGGTTGCCGCTTTGCTCTCTTATCTGCTCGTGCCCCGGGCGCCGTTTGGCATCGATGGTTGGCGTTGGGTCGTGCTGATCGGTGCGCAGGGCGCCGTTTTCATCTGGTGGATCCGGCGTGCCTTACCGGAGAGCCCACGCTGGCTCGCTCAGCAGGGCAGGTTCCAAGAGGCCGACAGCATCATGACGGCCTTGGAGAAGCGGGTCGCGGCCGAGTATGGGCGCTCTCTGCCATCACCCGCAGCACCGGAGCCGGTGGCTCGCCACGGCCGGATGCGCGAGATGTGGACTCCACCGTATCTCACGCGCTCAATCATGATGATCATTTTCAATGTCTTCCAGACGGTGAGCTTCTACGGCTTTCTCAACTGGGTGCCGACATTACTGATCAAGCAGGGCATCACGATCACCAACAGTCTGCTTTATACCACGCTGATCGCATTAGCTGCGCCGGTCGGGCCGTCGCTCGGTTTGCTGATCGCTGATCGATTCGAGCGCAAACATGTGCTCGTGGTCGTATGTCTGGCCATTATTGGGTTTGGTTTGGCCTTCAGCCAGGCGAGCGGCGCCGTGGCCATCGTGGTACTCGGAGCAGGTCTGACGCTCGGTAACAACATGATGTCCTACACCTTCCACGCTTATCAACAGGAGCTATTCCCGACCGGCATCCGCGCGCGGGCTGTCGGATTCGTTTATTCGTGGAGCCGATTTTCGGCGATCTTCACCGGCTTCGTGATCGCTTTCGTTCTGGAGCATTCCGGCGTGGCAGGCGTGTTCGTCTTTATCGCCGCCGCGATGCTGATGGCCTTGCTCGCTATAGCACTGATGGGCCCGCGCACCCGCAATCTTGCTCTCGAACAGATCTCGAACTAAGCGACAGAGAAAGTAACCAATAGAGCAAGGGCTACGTCGGCCAAGGACACAGAAGGCAGAAAGACAGCTATATTTTTTACAGAAGATAACGAAGGCAACGAAGGTATAAGGGTCAAAGAGTGACTCGGGATGTAAGTCCTGCGAAGAATGTCCGACCCGAGGTTACGGATGTTGAGTTTGCTCTTGGGAGCTATTGACCGGATTAGCTGCACCGGCCGTAACTTACTTTGACCGCTCGTCCAAATCGCGTTTACACGGTCAACTCGTGCGGGAATTTCTTCTGGTGCGGAAAGAATCTCGGTGGGCGACAGGATTGATGGTACTCGGCATAACGACTTTTCTGGTTGCCTGTGAACACGAACGACCTCGCGGTTCCAAAACGGGATCGACTGATCCAAACCAAGCCTTCGCCGAATATGCTGCGCGCGCGAATGCCACCCCCACCGCATCTACCGGAAATGTTTCTCCTCGAGGAGGTAGTGGATTTCCCGGCGGCGGTGGTGCACGTGGTGGGGGTAACCAAAGCGGCTTTTAAGATAAGATCCAGGCAGGAGCAAAGCAGTGGAGTTTATTACCTTTTAGGTAATTGCTGGCTGTTCACCCCGTTTCGATATTGGAGGCGTACCGCAAATCATGCGGCCAACTAAGTACTCAAAAGGAATCTACAGATGTTGACCTATCAAATTCATAATATCGAATCGGCGCCGGAGAAGTCGAAACCCCTGCTAGAGCTATTCACCGAGGCGATTGGTTTCGTCCCTAACCTCGCCGGTGCCATTGCGAATTCGCCGGTTCTGGCGAACTCCCTGCTGGGAGTTTTTCAAAATGTTCACGGCGGAAGCTTCACGGAGGCCGAGGTGCAAGTTCTGCTTCTGACCAACGCCGTGACTAACTCGTCCAGCTGGCCCGTCGCGTTTCACACCGCACTGGCACTTAAACAAGGGTTAGATCCTGCAGATATTCAAGCGATCCGCGGCCGACGACTACCGAAGCAGCAACGATACGCCGCGCTTTCCCGATTGGCGAAAACGCTGATCGAGAACCGGGGCCAGGTCTCCGACGACGATCTCGACAGATTCCTAAAAGCGGGCTTTGAAAAAGAACACCTGCTGGGGGTCGTTGCAGTGACCGCCGCATCGACCATCACGAACTATGCAGGCAAAATCACGAATCCGCCATTGGAGGCGTTCTTGGAAGAGCACGCCTGGCGTGGCTAGTCTCGCCTGAGAGTTCCGCCCGGAGAGGTAATTGTGCGTTTGTAAACATGCCTTACTCTGGTTGGTCAATCCAACTTGGACATGAGCTCACAAAAGACCGCTACAGGACCGGCTGGTAATCAACTCGGGAACTTGTTGCGCCACTGGCGGAGTGTTCGTGGCACAAATCAATTGGATTTATCGATCGAAACCGGGGTGTCACAGCGATATATCAGCTTTATCGAATCGGGACGCAGTAACCCAAGTCGTCGAACCCTATTGGAGATAGCCCAGGTGTTGGATGTGCCGCTCCGCGAACGAAACACGCTCTTACTGAGCGCAGGTTACGCACCGGTCTATTCGGACGCACCCTGGAATTCAATCCAGATGCAGAGCGTGACGAAGGCGCTGGAACGTATTTTACGTCAGCACGAACCTTTCCCTGCCATCGTGATGGATCGTTACTGGAATGTGCTGATGACAAATGAATCTGCACCCCGCTTCTTCAACGGTTTTATTGACATGTCGCGCCGCAAAGGACGCCGCAATATGTTGCACTTGATGTTTGATCCCGAAGGGATGCGGCCATTTGTTGAGAATTGGGATGAAGTCGCAAGCAGTCTGATTCGCCGGGTTCATTCTGAAGCCACGGGACGTTTTGTTGACCAAAACATCAAGGATTTACTCGCCGCGCTACGCGCTTATCCCGGTGGCACAACCTCACGGACTTCACCGGCGAACCGATCGATGGAGAACAACCTGGGACAACGAAACCAAAGTAACGCGCGGCTTGGATCGCCGCCGATATTGCCCGTCATTCCGATCACCTTCCGCAAAGGTGAGACGGCGCTGAATTACTTCTCGATGGTCACAACTGTTGGCACTCCGCAAACGATAGCCGCCCAAGAAATGCGGATCGAGTCGATGTTTCCCGCGGACGAGGACACGGAGCGCGAGCATCTCAGGCTGCTGGCGATGTAGGCAAAAAAGAGGGCGTCATCGGGGGTCGCGTCTTAACAAGCAACATTATTTCGCCGCGTTTGCTCCTTTTGAGCCTGGAGTCAACAAGCGAGATAGGTTGCATGTTCAACAAGTAACAACAAGCCACAAAATCGGTATGGTCCGTTCAAGAGTCTTATGAAACATCCTATCGATGAGAGTTGAGGCTGGGCAGCCTATCACCACCGAAACGCAATTCCATTGCACCCGACGGAAAATTCAGACGTTCGCCTCTTGCTCGGCCGAAGGGGACACCTAGAGTGAGGCGAGCCCCTCTATCTCTACATGAATACGACCGAATCGAGCACTAGCGAGTCCGCCTCAGGAGCTGAACAAACTGCAAGGCGCACGCCCGAAGAGCTAATTTCTGCCGAAATCAGAAATACAGTAACGCAATTGCCCGTCGAAGATATTCTGCAACGCCTGAAAGCCTTTGCCCGGAGCCTGAAGCAGCATACTCGATCCTCACATGAGCCCACCGGCGATGTCGCCCTACCGACGGTGGGAATTATTGGGATGGGCCGGTGCGGGACGAATATCGCCATCGACCTGGCCAATTTGGTTTACGAACAACGGAAGATCGGAATCAAAGAACTGTCACGCCGGGGTCGCGTCCTTGCAAAGCGCCCGTCCTCCGGGGAGAAGACATCGGAGTCCGGCCAAACTGGATCCGGAAAGGGAAAGCCGGGCTCGCCTTCATTCTGGCAACGGCTCTTCGGAGCGAAATCAGACCGTGACCAGGTGTTTCTGGTCGATCCGGTCATTCTGGCAGCAGATCTCGACGGGGATACCACGCAAAGAATCAGGGTGGCCAATCCGACGCTTACCCAAGGCGCGCTTAGGTTCGGGATCACGGAGCTCGATTGGCTTAATCGAGGCGGTGCCGGGAATATTCCCGTCGTAGGACATTACCTGGCGACCTTGGCGCTCTTGGCCGAGGCAAAAGCCGAAACACCTTGGGCTCGGCACCGAAGCTACCTGGTCGATTCCTCTGGGTTGGCGGCCAACGCCTCCCGCCTCTTTTTCTATCTGTTCAGCGCTGGCGGGGGATCCGGATCCGGCATGGCGCCGGTTTTCGGCCGGGCACAACAACAAGCTCGGATGATCAACGTAAAACGCCAGCGCCCAACCGGCCAATCAACGCGGGAATATACAGAAGCACTGTGCAGCGTTGGTGTGGCCGTGCTACCGGACATTTTGGGGACCGCGCATTCCCAGCACTACAATGCCGGCCGGCTTTTGTGCGAGTATTTGGCTTCGCTGAATCGGTTCGAACAAAGTTTTGATCCCGCGACCGGAATACCGCTACCGACATTTAATTGCTTGTTGCTGGTATCGAACACCGTCGTTCATCACGCGCTGGGTGAACGGTTTTCTTCCGAAGTGTACGCGGTCAAGGCTGAACAACTCGCGAACAAATATGTAGCCCGGCAACTGTTTAACCTGCTCACGGCACAAGCGTTAGTCGAAGACTATCGGATTACCGATCCAAAGGTAATTCCCGCGATGAATGCGGCGGGTATCAGTCTGGATGATACCACGAAGCTGGATATTAACGATTTGGAAAATTCGTTAAGCGGTACGGCAGTGATCGGGTACGCCGAGCAATTCGGAAATGAAGATTTCGGACAGTTATTTCTGCGCGCGGTTTCTCCTGCTTCCTATAATTCAGACAATGAACTGTTTGAAGGTATTAGCCTGCTTCCAGCCAAATTTGAGGAATACCAGGCGACAATCGATGCCTGTCGCAAGAATAAGTCGATCGAACCGTTGCGAGACTTAGCCTTGTTTGGAAAAGCTTTATCGGTAGTCGCAATTGTATCCGCTCCCCGCTCGGAACTATTTGAGCAATACAACCTTCGCCAGGTGCATGAAAACATCGAATTGCTTTTCCCCAACGCGACGATCAAGCGTTATGCGCTAATTTTGGGGGCTTCACAGAATTGCTCCTTAACGCTGATTATTTCCGGCAGTGCGTGTCTGGTGCCGGATGCGTTATTTGCTATCCGAAATTATGTCTTCGGTTGCATGCTAACCGACAACCGGCAGCAGGGGCATTTTACCCAGGTATTTAACCAACTTTTGTCGAATCCTCAGTTTGAGCCTGGAGAGCTTGCAGCGATGATGCGAGACAAAGAATCGCTGGACCCGATCATTGTTGGCATGGGTAGCCAAGGAGCTTGGCGCCGGCGGAAACAAGAATTGGAGTTGAGAGCCCTAAGTCTCAACCCGCGAAATGTCCCAACCAGTGCACCACCGGTTTTGGTAGAAGACGTTTTGCTTTCGAAGCAGGATGTAATCGACGCATTGGAGTATATCCATCGAGTGAACAGTTTCCACAGACCGGCCACGGTCTAGCCGGGGACGCAAATCGGGCTGTCAGTCTTGAGAGGGGACTCATCGGGGTCGCATCTACACAAAACCCAGAACAACGGCCAAGCGTCATCAGTATTGGTCGAAGCAAAAACGAGCAACGTGGCCAACTCTGCTATCGCGATCCGCCGATGAGATTCTCTTTCTTAGGGGCGGCTATTAGCTTTGGCAACTCTGGCGTCGCTGCCTCACCCCGATGACCTGCGCCCTGTTCCACTAAGAGCTTCAAAAAAGCCGCCGGCGCGGCATCCAGGACATCGCGGGCTGAAATATCTCCATTGTAAGCGGCAGCTAACTCCCAACAGATCTCCACATCCGCTAACGCTACGTGGGCGATGCTGTCTTTTCGGGCTAGAGCGACGGCCTGCGGGATCAACGCAACGCCTAATCCGCGGGTAACCAATTCGAGTAAGGTGTTGAGGTCGCTCACCTCAAAAGTGACTCTGCGCTCAAGACCGGCATCTGCGAAAGCACGATCCACGAGCTCTCGGGTTCCGTAAGTGGGTTCAAAGTCGATAAATGGCTCTCCGGACAATTCTTTCAGACTCACGGCCTCTGCCGTGGCCAGGTAATGTTCCATCGCGCAAGCCAACACCAAGCCGTCGCAACAGATAATCTGGCTAGAAAGATCCGGATGCGCTTCCTCAACCGGCAAGATGACAAGTTCGATTTGGCGGGACCGAATTTTTTCGATCAAATGAGCAGCGCTTCCTTGGCAGAGACGGACTTCAATATCCGGATGCTGGTCATGGAAATCTTCCAGCAGAGCAGGCAAATCGATGAAAGAAGGAAGGCTTTGGACCGTTCCCAACGAGAGTTTCCCTCGGCGAAGCGACCGGATATCGGCAATCAATTCCTTCCCTTGTCTGAGTGCCTCCAGTGCGACGTTCGCTTTCTCTAGGAATGCGCGGCCGGCCGCCGTCAATCTGACCTTACGCGTGCTCCGGACGAACAGCTTCGCGCCGAGCTCTTCTTCCAACTGCCGAATGGAGGTCGAGAGCGCCGACTGCACGATGTTAGAACATTGAGCGGCTCGGGTGAAGCTCTCCTCCTCCGCAACCGCCACGAAGTGAAGTAATTGCCTGAGCTCCATGGGGGATCCGCTTGGAAGATAGGTTGATCCCCATGAGATCGCAACAAGCGGAACCATCTCAACCAAACCGGCACCAGTGAGAGTTATTTCACGTAATCACGCCAGGAATGCTTCTGTTGAAATCCCAACACCTCGCGCGCCTTGCGGTTGGACAATAGGCTTTCGAATTCACCAAGCTCCCGCGTTAACGGTACTCCCGGATAGAAACGATCGATCAGTTCTCGAGTCGGCAAATTCGACGACGTCTCGTCATTGGCGGCATTGAAGATCTGAAACCCGAGGCCGTCTTTTTCTATGCCTCGAACCACGATTTGGCCAAGATCTCGAGCATCAATGTAACTCCACGCGATTCGCCGGCGAAAACCGGGATCAGCAAACCATTTTGGAAACAACTGGTATTCGTCGGGTTCAATGACATTGCCGATTCTCAACGCGTAGATATCGGCCCCGGTCCTCAAGGCGAATGCCTGCGCCGTTTTCTCGTTACATACCTTCGACAGAGCATAGCTATCCATTGGGTCGACCGGATAATCTTCCTCAAGCGGAAAACGAACGGGATGCCGCGGCTCGTTGGCAAAGACAAGACCATAAGTTGTCTCGGAGGACGCAATGATGACCTTTTTGATACCCAGTTTTACCGCCGCCTCGATAACGGTATAGGTACCCATCGTGTTGATCCGGAAGACCTCGTTATCCGGGGTGATCATGATGCGAGGAATCGCCGCAAAATGGACGACGGCGTCGACCGGCTGCGGCCGAAGCGACGGATCGAATTCGTGGAGGCCAATGTAACTCGATAACGCGTTAAAGACCTGGCCGCTATCCGTTATGTCCGTGATCAAGGTTCGGACTTTTGGGTTTGCCAACGGCTTCGTATCGAGGTTCAGAACCTGGTACCCCTGTTCCAGCAAATATTGGACAACGTGCTTGCCAGCTTTGCCGCTTCCACCCGTGAACATGATGCGTTTGCTCAAATTTTATGATCCTTACGTTGTTTTGTTTTTGTCTGAGTCAGGCGGTCGCGGCGTGCATTACATCTTCCTGGGTCGCCGCCCCACGATTGAAGCCGTCGACAATGCGGCCCTCCTTAAAAACGATAATCCGGTCACTGATAGCGAGGACTTCCGGAAGATCAGAAGACACCAGGATGATGGCCAATCCCTCCTTCGCTAGACCGTTCAATAGGCTATAAACCTCCGACTTCGCGCCGATATCGATTCCACGCGTCGGCTCGTCCACTATCAAGATGCGAGGCTTTCGCGCCAGCCATTTAGCGATGGCGACCTTCTGTTGGTTTCCACCCGATAGATAGACGACTTTCTGTTCCGGCGTCGGCGTCTTGATGGCGAGCGCTCGAATATAATCCAGGCAGCGCGCCCGCTCTTGCCTGCGGTCGACAAAATTCAGACGGCAATAATCCACCAGATGAGTCAGACTGAAATTTTCGCGAACTGACATGCCAAGAACGAGCCCCTGAGTCTTGCGATCTTCCGTGACGAAGCCGAGACCGGCACGGATCGCATCCGACGGGTTGCCGATCTTTACCAATTTTCCCGCAATCGTGATCTCACCTAGCGAAGGCCGGCTTCCGAAGATCATCTCCATCACTTCGGTGCGTCCGGCTCCAACGAGGCCAAAAAAGCCGACGATCTCACCTTTGTGAAGCTCAAAATCGACCCCATTGATCTTTAAGGAACGCGACGAAGACTTCCGTTGGCGAAGATTTTTCACCGACATCATGACCTCGGACGTTGCATGGGTCTCATGCTCCCCGAACAGTCCCGTGAGATCGCGCTGCACCATCTTGCGCACGAGCAACTCCCGGGTCATGTCGCCGATCAGCCGGCTATCAACCGTCTCTCCGTCCCGCAGCACGGTGATGCGATCCGCAATTCGGAAAATCTCTTCCAGCTTGTGCGAGATATAAATTATGCCGATGTTCTGTGCGGCCAGACGTTTTACTAAACCAAGGAGCACCTGCGCTTCATGGTCGCTCAAAGAAGCGGTTGGCTCGTCCATGATGATGATTTGCGAGCGATAGGAAATCGCCCGAGCTATCTCGATCATCTGTTTGTGGCCAACACTGAGAGCGCCGACACTCGTGGACGGATCCAACTTCATTTCGAGTTCCGCCAGAATCTTCAAGGTATCCGCGTTCATCTTTCGGAAGTCGATCAGACCGGTCGCCGAAAGAGGTTCACGAGCGAGAAAGATGTTCTCGGCGATACTGAGGTTATCGACGACCGTCAGCTCCTGATAGATGATGCTGATGCCGAGGGCCCGGGCATGGATCGGGTCGCGAATGACAGCTTCCTTGCCTTCAACTCGGATGATTCCTTGGTCACTCCGGTAAACTCCCGTTATGACCTTCATTAACGTGCTTTTGCCGGCGCCGTTTTCGCCGGCCAGCACATGCACTTCGCCGCGATAAAGAGAGAGATCGACTCGATCCAACGCTTTCACGCCCGGAAAGCTTTTGGAAATGCCCTGCATTTCGAGAAACGGTTCCATGATCAAAGCCGGTCTAACGGCATCAGACCCTTATCCCTCCCTTTATTCTGCCGAGCAGCGTTACTTGGACGTTATTTGGTATAGCTGCCGATATTTGCCGTGGTTACGACCGTAACCCCCGTATCGATATCCTTGGCATCAGTTTCCTGGCCTTTGATCTGACCTACCAGATGCTGCACTGCTAAACGACCCATCGTAACCGGCCGTTGAACCATGATCGCGTTAATGTAGCCGTCCTTGACGCCTCGGATGGTATCGGGAAGGTCGTCGAAAGCAAAAACCTTGACCGCGCCCTTGCGATCGGCGAACTCCCGCTCCGTGAGAACCTTGGTTGCGGCAGGACCGCCAACCTGGCTAACCCCAAACAGACCTTTGAGATCCGGATGAGCGCGCAGAATCGCCTCGGTGACCCCGACCGCCTTCGCTAAGTCATCCTCGGTGCCTTCCAAATCGACCACGGAGATCTTTGGATAAGCGGCCAACGCTTTCTTTACGCCGGCTATCCGTTCGTTGAGATTTGATGCTCCCAACTGACCGGTGACAATGGCGACTTTACCCTCGCCATTGATGGCATCCGCCATTCCTTTCCCCATCACTTCGCCCGCATTTTCGTTCACCGTACCGATATACATGCTGCGTCCGCTCTTGGCGCTATCACTGTCGTAGGTCAGCACCTTGATACCGGCAGCGATCGCTTGTTTGATGACCCCTTGGACGGATCTCGGTTCGTTGACCGAGATCGCGATTCCATCCACGTGCCGAGCGGTTAGGTCTTCGATGATTTTCACTTGGGTTGCCCCCTGCGTGTTCTCCGGAACCACCCACTGATACTTGACGCCAAGTTCCTTGGCTGCTGCCGCAGCGCCGGTATTGCAATCGTCGAAAAAGGGAACGGCAACTTTGGGAATGACTGCCACGGTAATGTCGCCGTTGTCTTTAGCGATCGCTGCTCCCGCTGTCGCGATCGACAGACCCGCGACTATCGGATAACTAAATCTCAAGAGGTTTTTCATATTTTTCGTGAATCAATCTGAACGGTTGATGGCGCCCTTTACTGACGTCCCCCCATGATGCGGCTTCTCAAGATATCCAAACTGACGGCGACGATGATGACACCGCCGGTAATGCCCTGTTGTGCATAGGTATTGATATTGAGAAGAATGACGCCGTTCGCGATGATGCCCACCAAGGCCGCTCCGATAACCGCGCCGGTTACGCTGCCGACACCACCGGCGAGGCTGGCGCCACCGATAGCAGCGGCGGCAATCACATCGAGCTCGGCGCCAAACCCAGAAGCGGGTTCGGCAGAAAGAAGCCGGGCGAATGAAATAATCCCGGCCAGGGCGGCGATGGTTGACGAGATGATGTAGACGGCCAGCTTGACGCGATCTACTCTCACGCCGCTCAATCGCGAGGCATATTCGTTACCGCCAGTCGCGTAAATATGCCGGCCGAAACGCGTTCGCTGCATGATGATTGTAAAGATCACCATCAAAACCAGCATGATCACGACCGGAGCGGGCACCGGGCCGATATATCCCTGGCCAATAAAAGCAAAGCTGTCCGGCGCATCGGGTGTCACCGGAACACCATGAGTAATCATGTACATTAATCCTCGGCCAATGCTGAGCGTACCGAGGGTGGCGATGAACGGGGGTAAGCCAATCATCGTGACCAGAAGACCATTCACCAAGCCGAATGCGACTCCGACTCCAAGTCCGGCGGCGACGCAGATCAATGCAGGTAAATGGGCGCCAAAACAGAGCGCGGTCACGAGGCCGGATAACCCCATTGCTGACCCAACGGACAAATCGATTCCACCGGTGATGATCACGAGCACCATGCCGATGCTCATAATCGCGGTCAGCGAAAATGACCGGAAGACGCCCATGATGTTATTCGTAGTCAGGAAGTAAGGCGTAAAGAGACTGATGAGCGCACCGATCAAGACGAGCGCCAGGAGAACATTGATTTCGCGAATCGACAGAAGCTTCAGCACTTCATTCACGGGAAACGACTTCGACAGTCCCGGTGCTGGTTTCTTTTGGTCGATAGTGGACACTCCTTTGCTCACCTCTAAAGGACGTTCTTTAGTCGTCGGCCAGCGATCTGGTAGCGTGCCAGCAAGAACGTTCTAGTAAACAGCTTTGCACGGGAAAGATGTTTTGTCATTGGCCGTAATCAGTTAGCCTGGGAAGGAGTGTTGCCGGCGCCGTTGGAGTAAGGGGGAAACCACATCTGGAGGCTCTATCAACCGCACAGATAAATCTTATCTGGTGACAGATTAATGATGACTCCGTTCTATCCGTGACAGCTCGCAGGGATTCCAATTGAAAATAGAGATGAGATTTATCGATGGCGTAGATAAAAGCTCTTCATGACGCCCAGGCGGCCTGTCGCGCCGTAGTCCCGCGGCCGCGGGAGAAGCCGGAAAAGGGGCGTTGCATTCCGTCCTTGCTAGCCAGGTCGCGCCGTAGGGCCTTGCGGAGGCGGATCCAGCGGGGGTCGGCGCCGGAAATGGTGATGGTGCTCGGCATGACTAGTGGTTGCTGGTACCGTACTCACAGGTGTCCTGATTCCGATGGTTAATCTGATCGCGTCTGCAAATTGGGAGCTCTGGAGAAGCAACTCATCACACCGTTCCCTACGGGACGGATTTTGCCGCTGGGCCACCCAGGCAATAAATTGCCTGGCTACCATCATTCGGTCCCTCCGGGACAAACGTCAGTCTCGGATGCCTGAATAGGAGCGCAGTCATTTAAATGTATAATAGTTTTGGTTATTTCGGTTTCGTATTCTCTCAAAAAACATTTGTTCACGGGTTGTTCGATAATTACTGGCATCGCAGTATAATTTTTCGATAGTGGCATTTAACTACAAGACCGTAAGTGACTTACATCGAGACACTGGTGGGTAATCAGAAGCAGATTTTGAGAGATACTGACTACTAACCCAAGGGCAAGAGCTCGGCCCGGCACCTATCTGTCTTCTGATGCCAGCGCGTTTGTTAGTAGGCATAAAATAATTTTGGCATTGACGAGCTGCCGGATTCCCGAAAAGCTCTGCGTCCGGGCGTAGATCTGGACTAGGTGTTTAGCCGCGCAACGCCCGGCTAGTCTCCTTTTGGCGCCAGGTTTCCGCCTGCAAATCTAATGCTCAGTAACAGTAAAAGGCATCACATGCTTCAAGCCATTCAACTTAAACGGATTCTCCCTGCCGGAAGAAAAGCCACGCGGTGGTATCGCAGCGTTCTTCCAGCGCTTGCGATCATCAGCTTCGGCATTTCGAACCAGACGTCGGCTCAGACGGAAATCACCACAGCCAGTACGACGATCGACGGGACATTATACGCGACCTACAGCATTACTAGTGATCGAACCCATGTATCTTTGTCAGTTTGCGGTTCTCTGCCCGGCTCCGAGGGCTGCTATGGCAGCGCGGATCTAGGACCGTTCCACAGCGTCGGAGCGGTACTAGATGGGCTCCCGTCGACGGACAAAACCACGAACACGGTGACTCGCGACATTTATGTGTTAGATACTGCAGCCGGACCTAATAAAGTCGGCGTCAGTCTTTATGTGTACAGCAGAACTGACATCATTAGTGGCAGCAACGATTCTATCACCGTCGTTCTGACGGACACAGTCGCTTTACCTTTGATTGGCGGCACTTCCGCAACGGCTTCTATGGCGGCCAATCGCGGTCAACTTTACATTGGAACAAATAAGAGCCCGCAAGCAGTGGCGGTGCTCAAGAAAACTTTGGCGTTCACTCAGGTCGGTGGATTTTCGCCGCCGGTTAATGTCTCTTCCATTACCGCTAATGAGTACGGCTACGTTACTGTAACCTTTGGAAGTTTTAACGGCACTAACAACGGTTTCTATGTTTTTGGTCCGGACGGATCAGGTCAGGGAGATGGCGGCGGAGCCGCATTTACCGTGGGTACCGCTCAGGCGGTTCGACCTCCCACGCTGAAATAAAGGCGGCGCCTTCTGGGATCCGGCGGCTGCCGGAGCGTTGCTGGCTGAGAGCACTGCTGTTTCTTAGACAACCTGTACTTTCCTCCGCAGACTGATGCATCGATAGAGTTCGATTCTTCGGCACGCTTTAACCCCTAAGATGCCCAATTTGGACATCTCATGCTTCCAAAAGGGCTATCGGCACACACTCAATAAAGCTGACAACTCGCATTCATGAAAAATTTGCTGGAGCCGTGCTGATCCCGGGGCACGATAACGACGCCCTAGAGGCAGCGAACCTGCAACCGGGGCGAGGCAGAAAAGCAACGGTGAACTGCGACCTGTGAACCGCCAACGGCGAACCGAGAATTACGCCAGCAGGCACGGCGTCGCCGCAATGGCATGAGCCTTGCTCGAATCGTCTGATCATGGAAGGTCAATTTTTCGAGGAGATTAGAAACGTTGTGGATAGAGTCCGCCAATTTCTTGCCGCGGACTGCGTTTCCCCCAGACGCCCCAATTTCCGGACGACGTCCGTCGCCCTCGCCAGCGGCCTGGCGATGACCTTCGTCATCGGGCTGAACCCCGCTGCTGCCGCACCTCTCAAGGATGTGCGCTTCAGCGAAGCCGTTCATAATCTCGGTTACATCAATCTCTACGTTGGCATTCACGCGGGCATCTTCGAGAAGAACGGCCTCAAGATGAAAGTGAGTGCTGCCGGCGGCGACACGCAGACTTTCGCGGCAGTTCTCGGCGGTTCAGCGGATTTCGCGATCGGCGATGCGACGATGGTTCAGATTTCACGGGAGAACGGTGGTCCAGGCGTGGTGGTCGGAACGGTGGTCCAGCGCGCGCATTATTTCGGTGTGTCAAAAACACTCAAGCCGATCACTGATCCCAAAGAGTTCAAGGGTTTGAAAATCGTCACGTCGCCTGAACCGAATACAAACTACAGTGTGGCCAAGCGACTGTTGGAGAAGGCCGGCCTCAAGGTCGGTGTCGACGCGACGATCGTTCCGGTGAATCCGGGTACCGAAATTGCCGCCATGCTGGCCGGTCAGGCGGACATTGCCATCGCCTATCAGCCAAGCGTAGCCGCAGCTGAAGCGCAAGGCGCCAAGGTGGTGTTCGACTTCTCGACTTATATCGGACCCTTCTGCAATACCGGAATCATGGTGCTGCCCACGACCATCCAGAAAGATCCGCAGATGGTGCAGGCTCTCGTGACCTCGTTTGAAGAAGCTTCTCGCAAAACCTATGCTGATCCGGCCTTTGCCAAGAAGGTTGCCCGCGAGGAATTTCCGGATCTTCCCGGAGCGGTCGTTGACAAGGCGATCGATGCCGAACTCACCTATCTCATTCCTGCGCAATCCGTCGTTACCAAACAGGATCAGTGGAAGAATCTAATGGATATGCAGGTTTATCTGGGCAACGCGAAAGGGACGATACCGTTCGATCAGATCGTCGACAATTCGTTTGCAGAAAAGGCGGTCGCCCTCTCCAATGAACGGGCGAAGTGAACGGCGTGAATATTACTGCGCGCGCCATTGCTGATGCGACTGCGCCGGCACCTTCGCTGGTCGTCCAGCACTTGGCAAAAAGCTACGAAGTCAGCGGGCGGATGGTTCCGGTCATCGGTGACCTCAGCCTGACACTCGATAACGGCCAGATTGTCAGCATCGTCGGACCGTCAGGTTGCGGCAAGACGACATTGCTGAACACGTTATGCGGATTGGTTACGCCGGATTCAGGACGAATCAGCTGGTATGGCCGCGAGATCACCGGCCAGCCGCAGAATGTCGGCTACATGCTACAAAAGGATCTGCTGCTCCCGTGGCGTACCGCGCTCGGCAACGTGATGCTGGGTCTTGAAATCCGCGGCGTTAACGCGAGCGAGGCTAAGGAACGCAGCCGCGCGATGCTCGATCAGCTGGGGTTGCACGGTTTCGCCGATCACTACCCTTCGACGCTCTCGGGCGGCATGCGCCAACGCGTGGCGCTGGCTCGGACGTTCGTGAATGAGCCGGCCGTATTATTGCTCGATGAACCGTTCGCTTCGCTCGATTTCCAAAACAAGCTGTTGATCGAAAGCGACACCGCGAAGCTGGTTCGTAAGGGCGGCCGCTCGCTATTGCTGATTACGCACGATATCGAAGAAGCCGTATCGCTTGCGGATCAGGTGATCGTATTGTCCAAACGGCCCACCCAGGTTAAAGCGGTATATAATATAGCGCTTGGCATCGAACGGACCGACATGATGGCGGCGCGCGACAGCCGTGATTTCAGCAAATATGTTCGGCGAATCTGGGCCGATCTTGACGTTGTGCTGCAATGAGAACGGAGACAGAAAGCAAGGTGGTCCGCATAACCCACGTGCCTGGCCAGAAACCCGTTTCGCCGGCTACCCGGCGTCGGCGCAGGCTCCGCACGGCGGCGATCGTTCTCGCGACGCAGGTAGCGCTGCTCGCCCTCCTCCTCGGCTTTTGGGACCGGATGACGGCAAATAATAGCCAGGCAGCCTTCATGTTTGGTTCGCCTTCGGCTATGGCCGGCTTTTTGGGTCAGATGGTAAGCGACGGCAGTCTATGGAGCGATACCTATGTCACCGGCCTCGAAACGTTGCTCGGTTTTCTCGTCGGAAATTTCGTCGGCACCGTCCTCGGACTCTCGCTCTGGTACTCTCGGTTCGTTTCTCGCGTTGTGGAACCGTTCGTGATCGCGGTCGGCTCAATCCCGATCATCGCTTTGGCGCCGATTATCATCATCTGGTTCGGCACAGGACTGATTTCGAAAGTCGCCATGTCGACCCTGTCGGTCGTGATCGTTGCTTTGGTCACGTCTTACAAGGGTGCGGTCGGCGTCGATCCGGATCAGGTCAATCTGATGCGGACGCTGGGTGCCTCAAAATTTCAGATTTTCCGCAAGCTAGTGGTACCGGCCTCGCTCACCGATATTTTTGCCGGACTGAAGCTCACCGTAGGCTTCGCGTTGATCGGCGCGATCGTCGGTGAATTCATGTCGTCATCCGAGGGGTTGGGCCATGCCATTTTCAAAGCGGGCTCGCTCTATATTATCCCAAAGGTCTTTGCCGCTTTGGTGGCAACGATCGCGCTGGCGCTTTTACTAACCTTCCTCGTGGGCAGGACTGAGCGCCTCTTAATGCCGTGGCGACGTATTCACTAAAAGATCGAAAAGAAGTTCAACCTAAGGAGGGAAAATGTTTCAGAGTGTCAGCAAAGTCGGCAACATCAAATACGCGCTTTCGGGCGATGACCGTTTTATTGCCAGCGTCGAACCGGGCGAAACCTTCGTCGTCGAATGCGCGATAAACATCAACGACGGCACGATCCGCCATCTTGGACAGCAATTGACGGAGGCTGACGTCACCATGCCGTTCGTCAACGGTGCCACCGGCCCGATCGAGGTGCGGGGTTCGAAACCTGGCGATATGCTGAAGGTCGAAATCATCAAGATGGAGCTCGACCATCTCGGCTTTACCGCCCTCTGGCCCGGCATCGGCATGTTCCCTGATTGGGTCCGGAGGAAGGAATTCGGCAGGCAGACGAGGGTTGTCGAGGTGAAAGACGGCCACGTGAATTGGAACGAACACCTCAAGCTGCCGATCAAGCCGATGATTGGCGTTATTGGGGTCGCGCCGGTACACGGCGCCGTCCTGACCGTCGATAACGGGCCGCATGGTGGCAATCTCGACGTACAGGAGATCACCACAGGCAACACCATATCGCTGCGCGTTAATAAGGAGGGGACACATCTCTTTCTCGGCGATTGCCACGCGACCCAGGGCGACGGCGAATGCAATGGCATGGGCGCCATCGAGATTGCCGCCATCCTGACCGTGAAAGTGTCACTGGAAAAGGCGCCGGCCCGGTTGAATCATCCGCGCATCGAGACGTCGACGCATATTTGTACCTTAGGTTGCGCCCGTCCGCTGGAAGACGCCATGCGTATTGCCTTTGAGGAGATGGTCTATTGGATGGAGGATGACTGGAAGATTCCAGCCGCCGAAGGATACATGCTGCTTGGCCAAATCGCGGAAGCACGCTGCACGCAAGTGGTTAACCCGAAATACACTTACATCTGCAAGGTCAACAAGGGCATCCTGTCCGGATATTCCGGCTGAGATTGGTGGTCCTGCGCCAACCCGGAGACGCAGCCATTAGGGTCATGTTTGTTGCTTGTTAAGACGCGACCCCAATGTCCCTTCCCTCTCAATCCCTCGCCTATTCAGTAGCGTTTCCAAGGATAGTAACGAGGACATGGCACAGCGAGGATTCCCGGCTAAACATTTGCCTCACTTGCGTCTCATCCACCCTGCGATAGATGAGCGGTTCCTGCTTGGCGTGTTCGTCTAGGTGCTTAGGAACACGGTTCTTCCGAAGAGGCTAGAGATGATAGATCTTCCGCGCCAAATAGTCCGAAAAGCAAAGGACTATGCAATCGATCTTCCAGAAGTCTGCTCAGGCTCTCGTGGACCTTTGTGCTCTCAGATTCCCAGCCACCGTCGGCAAATGAGACCCAGGCTGCGGGTTTGTGGTGAGAGACGCGTCCATCGGAATCACTGACAACCAGATCCATATTCAGGAGAACCTTATCTCCCTCTTCATTAATGCGGATAACCCGGGTCAAGAGCGCAGCCTTAACGGTCACGGACGGAAGACCAATCGCCTTCGCTCTAGTATTTCACGAAATACTATAGTTAATCGAGCGTGCCGGATATATCAGTATTCGTCATATCCAATGGATTTAGGCCATGTAGGCGAGCACCAAAACGAAATCACGCTTGTTGAGTCCGAATCGGATAACGAAGGGAGAATCCAGTGCGCTGTGGAAAGGGCGCGTAGATCCACTGGGAGGAAGATATCCCACCCGGCAACTGCTGATTGGAACTTCAACTAGGACGCATCTTAACATTGGACAAAGCTGCAACTTGCAAAAAACTATTTCTCGAAACGTCCAAAGTTAAGACGCGTCCCTTCTTGCAAAGACTCCTGATGGGCATCTACCACATCGAGCGCGGAGATCATGTCCGGCAGGAACAATGCTTTTCGGAGGCAGTGGAAGTATCTACGCGAAACTGGAACCGGCGCGCTCGTCTGCCTGCGCTCTTATGTCCGTAAAGGAGGTCGTGACAAAGAGCGCTGACATAGAGGGGCTAATTCGCCAACTCGTCAAAAGGCCGTGGCGCTGACCGGATTTGATCCCACAGTCGCAGTCGTAGTTACCGCATTGGTGCTGGTATTGATCACGGAAACCGTGTTCGAACCGGCGTTGGTGACATAAGCCTGCGTGCCGTCCGGGGTGATAGAAATATCCACTGGATCGGCTCCCACCGCGATGGTAGCCACTACACTGTGGGTGGCGGTGTTAATGGCCGAGACGGTCTTAGCGCCGGCATCTGCCACATAGGCGGTGGCGCCGTTCGGCGTGATGGCGATGCTAACCGGATCGGCTCCAACCTTAAGTGTGCTCACGACTTTGTTGGTGGCGGTGTTGATCACCGACACCGTCTTTGCGGCCGCATTGGCGACGTAGGCCTGCGTTCCGTCCGGTGTGACCGCGATATTGATTGGTCCAAGACCGACCTTTACGGTGGCGGTCACCGCGCTGGTGGCCGTGTTGATGACCGAGACCGAGCTAGAAACGGTATTTGCCACATAAGCCTTGGTTCCGTCGGGCGAAAACACGACATCGAGCGGAATGAACCCTACTTTCACGGTTGCCGTGACGGTATTAGTTGCAGCATTGATCACCGAGACGGTACTCGAGCCCCCGTTGGTCACATAAGCTTCGGTGCTGTCGGGACTGATCGCTACCCAAACCGGGTTCTTCCCCACCGGGATAGTCGCAGCCACGCTGTTATTAGAGGTGCTGACGACCGAGACTGTGTTGGAACCGGCATTCACGACATAAACGCTGTTGCCGTTAGGAGCCACCGCGGCATGAACAGGATCATTGCCCACGGTGACCGTCGCCGTGACGCTGTTGGTGGAGGTGTTGATCACCGAGACGGTGTTGGCGCCCGCGTTCGTGATGTAGGCGGTAGCACCATTGGGCGTGACCGCTGCATCCACTGGGATGTTGCCGACCGGCACGGTGGCCGTGACGGTATTAGTAGAAGGGTTGATCACCGAGACGGTGTTAGAGCCGGCGTTGGCAATTTCCACCTCGTGCTGGGCCCGTGAGAACGCCACATAGGAGGCCCCAGATTGGTTGTTGGTCCCAGAGAGGTTGCCGCCCGAGCTAAAGACGGTCTGGTTGCCGTTTGTGTCCATTTTGACGATTTCACCGCTCCACCCGTCGCCCGCGTACAGGTTGCCGGCAGCGTCGAAGGCCACGCCTATCGGCTCGGAAAGATTGCCAAATGAACTAAAGACGGTCTCGTTGCCGTTCGGGTTGATCTCGACGATCGATTCCGGTTGCGCCACGTAGAGATTGCTGGCGGCGTCGAAGGCCAGGCCTCCTTGATATTCCTCAAAGTTTAGGCTGCCAGCAAAGTTGGTCTGGTTACCGTTACCGTCGATCTTGAAGATTTCGCCGTCAAAACTGGCATATACATACAGGTCGCCGCTCGCATCGAAGGCTATGCCCGTGGGTACATAAAGAACGAGGGTGAAGGAGGTCTGGTTGCCGGCAGGGTCGATTTTAACGATTTCCTCGTTTTCGAAATTCGACACGTAAAGGTTGCCGGCGGCGTCAAAGGCCAGGCCTGAGGGCCCGGAAAGGAAGCCGCCCGAGCTAAAGACGGTCTGGTTGCCATTGGGGTCGATCTTGATGATGTTGCGGCCGCCAAAATTCGCCACGTACAGGTTTCCGCTGGTGTCGAAGGCCAGGCCCTCAGGTAAGTTGAGGTATCCGCCGGAACTAAAGACGGTCTGGTTGCCGTTTGCGTCCAACGTGACAACTTCATTGGTACTGAAATTCGTCACGTACAGGGGGAATGCCGTGCCGATGCTGCCTGCCTGGACCCGCAGCGCCGTGGCTGCCACCATTCCTAAGGCGAACGCGGCCCAGAGTAGTTGTTGCGTAAGGCCTCTGGTTAGGCGGCGAATGCCTAACGGAGAATTGAATTTAGATGAGGACCAACCTTTGCTTCCAGAGTAGCCAGCCTTCAGGACGACTGTCTTCGGAAATCCGGGTGGCTGGAATCCAGCGAAGGACGCCGATTGGGCCGGCTTCCCTCGTCGAAGGTTGGCAACCGCATCTTGGCAACTTAAGAGATAAGTTTTCATCGTTTGCGAGGATTCTGTTTTTGTTCTTTGGGCATCTGGGGAACTGGCTTGGTAAGCCGGTTCTGCGGTGACACTGACGATGCTGTTTTGGCCTCCTGCCTGTTAATCTCGAGCGAGACCCCTGGACCCGGCGCTGCCGTTTCACCCTACCAGCTTGGGGGAGAAGGAAGTCGGACGTAGATATTCGGATGCAACCGAACGGTTCGAGGCAAGCACTTTTAACTAGGCCAGGCAATACATTTCTATCCACTTTCCGAAACTTCAACCGGTTGCCGTTCCAGTGACGTCGCTCCTAACAGTCAGCTGTTAGTAGATAATAGAATTTCAATAATGACGAGATCGAGAACGGAGTTCTACGCGGCAATTAGGATGCATGACAGATAACCGGATAGGCAGCGATCATTAGCGGATTTAGCAAACAAGCCCATTTCATATTACTGCAAGCAGCTATGTCGGCCGGATCAAATGGACCCCGTGTCCTGTCCCATAACTGACATGACTTTCGTTGCGATCAAAAATGGGCGGGGCAGGGCCATTAGGGTCACGTCTCAATCTTCAACATTTAAAACCGAGTTGACCATAGCCGGTTACCACCGGCTATGCCGCAATCACTTTGACCTCATCGGTCATGATCAGGCCTTCTTCACAGACCAAGGCGAAGCCGCCATCAAGAGGGCCGACTTGTCGTGTTCATAGAGAATCAATTCGGTTCCGTTCAGCGAACCAATGATTTTGGTTCCGGTTACTTTAGGGGAAAGGGAGAGGGGTCAAATCTTTAAGCCGTGACCCTAATGACTTGAGTGTTCTGCGTTACAAGGGTGTTATTACTCCCGAGGTAGCGGATCGGAAGCCCGATCTAGCTTGAGATAGTCTACGCCCTGGAAAAAAGCCCCGACGCATAACCCATTCAGGTAACTAGAAACGACTCGTCCTTCCTATAGCACGACATCCTGTGTACCATGTATGTTTTAAATATGGGAGATGATGCAGAAGCGCTTTCCGAGCTAGTGCTAGAACGCAGAAGGCTTATTAGGCGTCTTGAAGAGTTGAACGAGATATTGTTCGAGTTCGATATAAGAATAATCGAGCCGATTCTGAGAAGGGATAGAAGTGCGATTCACTAGAACCTTTGGCTGGTTCTTCCGGGTTTTGCGTGGGACCAATCAGGCAGTCGGGCTTCTAACCATGAAATGGTTTAAGAGAACAGGAGCCTGTCGGATTTGGCCGCGGAGCGGCTATAGATCATAGCCCAGGTGCTTTAGCCCTGGGTTAGTCCGTTAAAGACACGTGCCCTGAAAGTGGCACCGCGATAGCGCGGCTGGCCTAATCAACGCGCCATCGCCCTGCACGATCCTCGGTCGCCACTTTCAGGGCGGCTTCTCTGGTACGGCGACCCAGGGCTAAAGCCCTGGGCTGTTCTCTTGGACCATTTCATGGTCTAGAACGGGCATCCGCGAAAGCGTTGCGCCTGACTCTCTTGTGAATCCCACGCCAAACCCGGAAGAACCCCTTTGGCTTACTAGGAAGACCAGACCGCGTTTACAATGGCTTGCACATAGGCCAGTAAGCAAACGGCGAGGATCGGCGCCCTCGCTTGGTTTAGTGTTACTCGCTCAGCAGGGATTCAGTTTCGGACAGGAAGTCCAGGATGAACTCGAAAACGGTGGCCGATGGCACGTCCGACCAGACTAGATATCGAAGGAGGATGCTATCACATTTTCAACCGGGGGATAGAAGGCGGGTGATATTTCGAGGTGCCTCCGGCTACGAGACAGCGCTTTACCTTGGACACAATTGCTCGGCTAGGACCTTGCGAGAATTGTGCGAACTGGCCGGCGGAATGCAATAGAGCCTTAGGATCCGGCCACCAGCTCTATGGGTTTTCCATGGGGAGTACGCCGGTAAGCTTCTGCCCAGGCTTCCTTGCGTGCGACCAGCGCGGCAGAATCAGCCAAGCTCTTGGCGGTGACCAACTGCTCGAGAGCGGCTAGCCAGTGGTGATAGTAACGCGAGCCGTCGTCGGGCTCACCGCGAATCGTAGCAGCGCTGAGTTCATGGGTCAGGGCGTCCGCCCATTCCTTCCAGGTGAAATGTCCGTGCTCACAGAGCGTGACCGCGAGCGCAAAAGCCTGGGCCTGCCAGGGTTCGGTGAACACTGGGCCTTCTACAGCCCGCGGAACGCTAGGGAGGGCGGCAAATCTTCCTCCGTCGTCCCGCGGACGCGGGACTATGGCGACAAGTCTGAGTTCAGGAATCGGATCAGGCTGGCTCAAGGTAGTCGTCCCACATATCAACGTAAACACCATCACGCGCGGCTGCCTGGTCGCCCCAAAGTTCTCTGGCGGCGAAGCGTACCGAGTACGCATGCTGTGGCTTCTCCCCTAGAAAATGGGCATTGGTATCCGGGAAAACGAAGACACCATGATAACGGTCGATCGTGCCGAGCTTGCCTCGGGCGTAGCGCGGCAGGCGCGTATGACCAGTTGGATGCAGGTTGCGGACCCGAACTCGCTGGCCCACTTGAAAGCGAGCCGTCAGCGGGAGGTCTCGGCTGGCAGGCGCGCCGCGCGCGATGGTTGACAACACTTTTTCGGCGGTGAGCGGCGGAGTCTCCCTCGGCGAATGCGGAGCAGGCTTTCCGCTCTCGACCTCAGCGGCCGTGAGCAGGCCGCTTTTGACCAAGAGTTCGACCAACCCCGCGATCCATTTCTCGTAATAACTCATGGCCAGATATTCGGAGGCAGGAATTAGTTCTCGCTGGTGGCGGGAGGCATCCAGGGTCCATTTTTCCCAGGCAGCCATCGCCAGGGTCAGCGCGAACGCTCGTGCTTCCCAACGTTCGGGAAAAATGGGTTCATCTACCTGGTTTTGGATCGAGCCCATGCCATGCATGCCGCCCATGTCGTGCACCCCATTCATGTTCGGCTCTCCTCCCGCGGTAACGTGACTTGGGCAACTCCAATCATCGCATCGCGTGTGACCAGTGCAGCGAGCGCTTCCTCGTTCAACTGCTCGCTTCCCACGGGCCGCTCTGGCAACACCAGGTAGCGTAGCTCCGCCGTACTGTCCCAAACCCGGACCTCGACGTCTTCTCCAATCTCTAGTCCGAATTCGCGCAGCACCCCGCGCGGGTCGATCACGGCACGCGAACGATAGGGCGCCGACTTGTACCAGACCGGCGGCAGACCGAGTACGGGCCAGGGATAGCAAGAGCACAACGTGCAGACGACAAGGTTATGCAGCTTGGGCGTGTTCTCGACTACCACCATGTGGTCACCCCCACGGCCACGATAGCCGAGCTCAGCTATCGCGACGGTGGCGTCGGTCAGAAGGCGCTGCTTGTAAGCGGGATCAACCCAAGCTCGTGCCACCACCCGGGCACCGTTGCGTGGGCCAATCTTGTTCTCATAAGCGTCCACCAGGCTATCGAGCGCTGCGGGATCGACCAAGCCCTTTTCGACCAGCAACGATTCGAGCGCCTTAACTCGCAGGCTCATATCCGAAGGCACCGCTTCGGGTTGGTGACCGTGATCGTGAGCCTGGCTGGGTCCGTGGCCATCCGCTTTCATATAGAATCAGATAATAGCCGCGAAAACTTGTCGCGCCATAGGCTTGGCGGAGGCGGAAGGCTCAAAAAGCGCAAAAAAAAGAGAGGGCAACAGCCTGCAACAATGTTATGCTACTGCCGCACACTCATTCGGCTGGGAACGACGACCTCGGGAGATTGGCCGTCTCCGAGACGGGCGATACCGGATCGGCTGGGGGATGGCGTCTGCGTGTTACCCCGTGTACCGGGTTGCATCGGATGCCGCGATCCGCATTAAACGCGACGCATCCGTGCTCGTTGAATGCGGAACCCAAGACATAGGCACTGGCACCTATACGATTCTGGCGCAACTCGCTGCGGCCACGCTGGGCATACCCCTCGACTGGATCACCGTTGAGCTAGGCGATACCCGTCTTCCCGAGGGACCATCATCAGGCGCCGCTCATGTGACTGCAAGTATTACCCCGGCCGTCGAAGACGCAGCGTTTAAGCTTCGAAGCGAGCTAGTTAAAATGGCGGTTGTCGATCAGCGTTCGCCGTTATGCGGGGTACCCATGGATCTCATCGTCGTCGAGAGTGGAATCATTAGAACCCGCGACTGGACACGTTCCGAGCCTCTAACCCGTCTGTTGGATCGAATGCAGCAAGATGAACTTCGTACTGTCAGCAGAGCGGTCCCCTCCGAGCAGACGGCGTTCAGTTCCTATGGACACGGCGCCATCTTTGTAGAAACGCGGGTTGATCCAGAACTCGGGGAGGTCAGGGTAACCCGCATTCATGCTGCCTATGCGTCCGGACGCATCATCAATCGGCTTCTCGCGCGCAGCCAATTCGTGGGTGGATTGGTTTTTGGCATCGGTATGGCGCTCCATGAGATGGTCGAGGTAGATGCACGTGTGGGGCGTGTCATCAACGATAGCCTAGCCGATTACCTGATTCCAGTTCATGGGGATATGCCGAGCTTCAACATCGATCTGATCGAAGAGCATGATCCACATCTCGCTGGCGGTGTTAAAGGAACTGGAATGATTGGAACGGTCGGCATCGCCGCCGCAATAGCCAATGCCGTGTTCCACGCAACCGGTGTGCGTATCCGTGACCTGCCGATCCGTCTCGAGCAGCTTATAGGCGAACGCGGGTGACGAAGTTTCCCCGGGGAGGTCCATGCGGGTCACGTCTTTAAGCAAACAACATTCTTTCGAGGCGTTTGATCCTTTTGGCTTCAGAGAGGCAAAAAGCAAGCCAGTGACCCCTATGACCCCCTAGTCCTCCCCCCTCAATCCGGCGACCAAACGCTCGCAAAAAATGATGCGACAAACCCAGGTAAGACTGGCTATGTCCCTGGGGCTACCGATAGACCGGCGCGCCAAATAAGGCTCCGGTAACACCGCCGTCGACGACGATCTCCGAAGCGTTCACATAGGACGAATCGTCGGACGCTAGGAATAGAACCACCTTGGCCACTTCTTCAGCGTCCCCATGTCGACCCAAAGGTACGCTGGAGTTCAGCATTTGTTTGACGGCTTCGCGTTGCTCCTCGGGCAATTGCAAACGTTCACTGATCGGAGTCTTAATCGGTCCGGGCGCAACAACGTTGATGCGGATACCCAATGGCGAAAGCTCCGCAGCCATCGCCCGGCTCATGGAATGCAACCCCCCCTTTGCTAGCAGCGTAGGATCCGGCGCCGGGAGGGAAAGCGACAGACTCGGCGATTGACCCGTTCAGAATGATAGATGCACCAGGTCCCAACAACGGAAGCGCAGATTTAATCGTCAGAAAGGCGCCAGTCAGATTTGTCCGTAGAACTTCATCAAACCGTTCTTCCGATGTGTCTGCGATCGACCCGAATCCTGGAATACCAGCGTTGGCGAAGACAACGTCCAGATGGCCGAATTCTCCCTTGATTTTAGTGAACACTGCCTCGCGTGCTTTGGCGTCCAATACGTCGGCTTGAAAAGTGAGCGCCTTAGGGCCGAGTTCTTTAGCCACCGCGTCGATCGTGGTTTTGTTTCGTCCAGTTATCGCCACTCGTGCGCCTTCAGCCACGAACAGTCGCGCTGTTGCTAAACCAATGCCGCTGTTGCCGCCAGTGATCAAGGCCGTTTTATTTTGGAGTCTCATATCGCAAAGATGGTTTAGCGATTCGAGCCTAGCCCTATTAGGCTCGATCCCATTCGCTGTCTTTATCTACTCCAAGGTAAAAACCATCAACGGTTTATGTTCCAATTGCCGGAACAATTGGTCGAGCTGCGGCTCCACCGCAGACGCAGAAACTCGTGAGGTTACCCCCTTATTAGGCAACCTTTAAAGCTATCTGCCGCGCTGTAAACAGAGGGTCAGCGAAATTGACCAAGATTACTTCTCAACTCGATAGCGAAGCCACACCATGCCACCTTCTAGTGTTTCGGTGGCGATGTGTCGAAGCGTTTGACCTACTGCCGGTTGTCCGTCTTCGCCGCCGGCGTACTCAAAGATGGTTGGCATACCGGACAAGCCATCGATGCCCGGATACACCAGCAGGCTGATTTCGTCGATCAAACCAGTTTTGAGAAAAGATCCGTTGATCCTACCGCCGCCCTCAAGAAGGAGTGTTTTCAGGCCGAAAGCTTTGCCGAGTTCTTCCAACGCACCACCCAGATCACTTCCGCCCGGCCCAGCAAAGAGGTAGGAAACGCCGTCCTCGCGCAATTCGGAAAGGTAATCATCTGAAACTGCTTCACCAAGCACGGCGATGATGTGGTCACCGCCAGCATCATCCTGGCCGTAATGCAGTTTCCCATGAGGGTCGATCGCCACCGCCACATCGCGCCCTTTACGATCGGCGATGTGAGTGGCACGCAAGCCGGCTGCGGCTGGCTTCACCACCCGCGGGGGATTTTTTCCCACGATTTCTTCCATCGTTGTGCGTCCGACGATCCATCCGTCGGAATCGAACCGGGAAGCGACTTGATCATAGTGTGAGCGCAGGGTCGCTGCGTTAATCCCGTTAGCAGGAGCTGTCCAGCGATCAGCCAGCAAGCGTCCGTCGATCGAGCTCATCATGTGGCAAATGATTTTGGGGTGCATATTAATCGGCGTGCTTCTCATTTGTGAGTGCTATTGCGGAACGACTTAGAGAAGAAAGGAGGCAGCTGCAGCAATATCGGGTACAAACGAAAAAGACTTCGCGACCGAGCGAACGTCCCTTTAGGACGGCATGACAGTTGTGCGTTTAGGCGTTGGTGCCGCCATCAACTGTGAGACTGGCGCCAGTGATGTAGGACGCTTCCGGCCCAGCGACAAACGCTACCAAAGCGGCAACCTCGTCCACATGACCAAAGCGTTTGAGCGCGGTGACAGCGATCTGGGGCGCCGCCCATTCGCTATTGGCGGGATTCAATTCAGTATCAATGGGTCCGGGTTGAATATTGTTAACCGTGATGCCGCGCGTCCCAACCTCACGCGACAACGCCTGGGTGAACAACTTGACGGCTGCTTTCGTGGCCGAATAGACAGCCATGCCGGGCATCATCGCCCGCTCGCCCAGACAAGAGCCGATCATGATGATCCGACCGCCGTCCTGCAAGTGCTTCAACGCAGCCTGAGTCGTCACAAGTATTGCGCGCAGGTTGAGGTCGAGCACGTGGTCTAACTCTTGCAAGGTGGTTTCCTCAAAGGGCTTCGGGATAGCGGTGCCTGCATTATTCACCAGTACATCCAGTTGACCGAAAGTCGTTACGGTCTGCTCGACGGCGCTCTTCACGGCGGCGGCGTCGGTACTGTCAGCCTGAATGGCGAGAGCTTTACCGCCGGCACTTTCGATAGCTTTGATCACTGAGGCTGCGGCGTCCGCCCCTTTCGAATAGGTAATGGCGACACTTGCGCCTTCGGCGGCGAGACGCCGGGCGATACCGGCTCCGATTCCGCGCGATCCGCCCGTGACGAGAACGACCTTCTTTTCAAGAGAACGATTTTTCATAGGAATGGTGGCTGTTTAACTGCGGTTAGTTTTCCAAGTACGGTTCAGGGCTTTCCTCCAAAGCTAGCCTAATCTACGAGATTGAAGGCGTCGAACCACGATTTGATCCTCGGGGATTTTGCTGTGCTGATGTCTATGACTGACACGGTGCCCGTGCCGTCGATGCTATTCGTTACGTAGGCGCTGAGTCCATCAGGGGCAATCGCAACAGCGCTAGGGCCTTGTCCGACAGATAAACGCTAACTCACCTCCGGTTGAGGTTGCGTCTCAATCTACTATGATTCACTCAATGAAACGCAAGGTAGCTGCTGTCCGTACCTTGAAACAGGCCAGGACCTACATCTTACAAGTCGGCATATGCGGCATTTTCTCCGACGCCGGAGTTGGTATGTCGAACTTATGGGAGGTGGTCGATTTACCTGATAGACAACCAGGAGAAAAGGGCTGGGGCCAAAAAATCATTGCGATTTGGCAATGGAAAAATGAACTACCGGCTGTCTATCCCGCAGAAATCTTCTATGGAAAGATTCCGGCTGGTCGGGCGGTACTGATGAGCATGGATTACCTTCGTAGGGAACACTATTTAAAACATCATCGGCCACTGAGGGAATGCAGCTCCTTAGCGCAGAAAATCTATGAAAGGCTGAAGCTAGATCCTCTGACGACCGGTTCGTTGCGGCAGGAATTACACATGACCCAGCGGCCAGAGAGGAATCGATTCGAGCGGGCACTACGGGAACTCCAGATCACGTTAAACATCGCCCGCCGCAATAGTCTGGAAGATGAGAATGATACCTGGGTTCTCTTTAGTGATCAGTATTTAGACGTGGTGCATGCAAAGGAACAGGGGATCCAAAACGGATCAGTCAACAAAATTGTTGACTGACCCGGGGTCTGACCCTTTTGCTCCTATGCCTTTTTCTCGCTAAGACAAAGATCGAGCAATAGGTTTCCGGTGTTTGCATCTCACGGGCCGATGGTACCAATGCTGTCCAAATTGCGATGCTCAAAAAGCTTATTTTGGACAGGTCTGTTACCCGTTTGTATTACTTCCGAATTGCCCGTCATCCGAGCACAATCTGATGGGATGCCTCCACTCGCAGTGCGCAGATTTGGCCGTATAGTTCTGTCACAGTGTGCGGCGGCGCGTGTCTTACTAGATAAAAGGAGACACAAATATGAGCGTCAATGAACTCGAAGCCTTAGCACAGAAGTTCGCCGATGCCTTCGATCAGCGCGACCTCCAGCCGGTGATGGGGATGCTTTCTGAGGACGTGGAGGTGTTTGACCATGTTCCCTATCGGTTCGACGGCAAGTCGCTCTTCGCCAAGTATCTCCACGAGGCCGTCGCGGGCCTCGTCTCAGCGAGCTTCGGCTTCCGGCAACCATCGTGTCGCGTGTACGGCGATACCGTAGGTATCGTCAATGCTTACGACATGTTTACGGGCGTAACCAAAGACGGCCAGGCCCGGTCCATTCACGGCCGAACGACCTTGGTTTTCCTCAAGCAAAGCGGACAGTGGAAGATTGTCAGCGCCCATTTCTCTGCTATGCCCTAGGCCCTCTGAGAGTCAGGCGAAGATCATCCTGTCAGACTGCAGATGGAACATGATTATGAGTAACCCGTTAGCCGACAACTTCCCCGACCACGAGGATCAAAGCCTTGTGCTGCGCGCCCGCTCGGGAGATCGCCAGGCGCTCGAAGATCTGGTCCAACGGCATCAGACGTGGATTTACAACATCGCCGTCCGCATGCTCCACCATCCGCAGGATGCGGAGGACGCCACGCAAGAGATCCTCATCAAAGTACTGACCCGGCTCGCATCCTTTGATGGCCGCAGCGCCTTCCGCACCTGGCTCTACCGCATCGTAGTCAACCATGTGCTCAATATGAAGCGCGGGCGCGTCGAGCATGCGTCACTGGATTTTGCCTTTTACGGCGCGGCGCTCGACGACACGCCAGAATTAGAGCTGGCCGATCCAAAAAGCGCATCGCCGGACACGGACCTGCTGGTGACCGAGGCAATGATCTCCTGTACTTCCGGGATGCTGCTTTGCCTTGACCGCGAGCAACGCTTGACCTTTATCCTCGGTGCCATCTTCGGTGTAAGCGACACCGTTGCCGCTGAGCTCTTGGAGATCACTCCCGACAACTTTCGCCAACGCCTGGCCCGTGCCCGCCGAGACCTGCGCAACTTTATGAACGACAAGTGCGGACTGGTAAACCACGCGAACCCCTGCCGGTGTGCCAAGAAGACCCGTGGCTTCATACAAGCAGGCCACGTCGATCCCCAGAACCTCTTGTTTGTTCGCGAACGAGTCTGCGAGGTGCGGGAAGCCGCACCGAAGGTGCATGAGGCCATCAACACCCTGGACGGAAAGTGTGCGGAAATCTTCCGCGGACATCCGTTCTATAAGGCGCCAGACCTCGGGCCAATGCTGCGGCGGCTGGTCGAACGCTCCGATCTGAGACTCAGCAGCTAACCGGCCCGACCACTAGGCTCAAACGTTTTCTCGAATCACAATTTCTTGGGAGAGAATATGACCAATAGCTATCCTTTTGTCGTTTTTGGCGATGAGTTCAAAGACAAGCGTGTTCTCGTGACCGGTGGCACGAAGGGTGTAGGAGAAGCGATCGTACGTCGCTTTGAATTGAGCGGTGCCTCGGTCGCCACCACCGCGCGCTCGGCGCCGGCTCCAGGCCTGGCTCCTGCTCTATTTATACAGGCGGATCTCGGAACGGCCCGCGGTGTCCAAAACGTCGTCGATCGCATTCAGCAAGAGTGGGGTGGGCTCGACGTATTGGTGAACAATGTCGGTGGAACAGAAACAAGACCCGGCGGATTCGAGGTGCTCTCCGACGAGGACTGGCAACGAATACTGGAGGTTAACCTGCTCGCCGCCGTTCGCCTGGACCGTGCTTTCGTTCTCGGCATGATCGAACGCCAGTCCGGAGTCGTCATTCATATCTCTTCCATCGCTCATCGTCTACCGTTCCCAAATTCGACTCTCGCCTATGCGGCTGCCAAGGGAGCCCTTACTACTTACAGCAAGGGGCTCGCAAAGGGGGTTGCTCCGAAAGGAGTGCGAGTAACGATGATTTCGCCCGGTTTCATAGAGACCTCCGGCGCACAGGGGATGATCGAAGACATTTCCAAAGGCAGTGGCATCAGTAAGGACGCTGCCCGTCAACGGATTGTGGAGATGCTTGGGGGCATTCCCATCGGCCGTACCGGTCGACCCGAGGAAGTGGCGGAGCTGGTAGCCTTCCTCGCCTCAGACCGAGGCGCGTTTATCAGCGGCGCTGATTACATTGTCGACGGCGGCACGATGCCCACTACTTGATGCCCCCCGTATCACGGGGTCTGCTAAAAGGGTCAGTCAACAAAACCGGCTCTTCGCTGTTTGGTGTGGGTACCGGCCAAGAGAAACAGGAGACTCCAAAGAAGCTTTGAACAGAAGGCCGCGAAGGTCTCAAAGGCAATTGTGCTCCGTAGGAGCTAAATCTTTATAGCCCACCGCATCCCACCAGCGGCTAGCTCCGTAGGAGCGGCATCTAAGGTGAATTGGGGCGCGACTATTGTCGACATATGCCGCTCCTACGGAGCTAGCTCGCAATTTTTTACGACACAGCTATAAAGTTCTTGTTCCTACGGAGCGTTCCCCTTTGGGACCTTTGCGCTCTTCTGTTCAATTCAAAAGTATGGCCCTGCAGCGGACCCTTCTAATGCACGCGATTACCCACTTGAAACAGCGGCAGTCAGTAGAAAGAGGTCAGTCGAGTTGACTGATCGCTTTTCGATTGTTCCTCACGCAAAGACGCAAAGGTTAAGACACACGCAAATGTCGCGCAAAATACGAGGGCATTAGGGAAGGTAATAGTTCTTAACCGGCTCGTTTCTTGGTGACTCGGCCTATTTTCGCTGGGCCAGCCCGTTCCATCGCTTCGAAATCAAAAACGCTCAGCCCTGCATGGTCTTAACCTTTGCGTCTTTGCTTGAGATTTTCTGTGCTTGGGTTGCGGCTAGGCCGCGCTGTGACCTTTGCCGCCTTCTGTTAAAAGCTTCTTCGGAGTTTCCTGTTACCCTTGGCCGGTACCACACCAAACAGCGAGGAGCCGGATTTGTTAACTGACCCCTTTCTGGACCGATCGGTCGCGCTGGAACAAACCTTGGACCGGTGCGAGGTATGTACGTCAAAATACGTATAGACAGGGTTCCTGGTAAGACATAGCCTCGGCTTGAATACGAACTTCTCGTCCGATTTCCTGGTTGTCGATCGGTCTATGGGCCTCGCTCGATTGTAGGTGTCCCGGCTATCTGCCATGACTTCGCTGAGTAAGACGCTGTCAGACTGCCTCGCCAGGATTTCAGAAAAACTAAGCTAAAAGAAATAATGCCGAAAGAAGAACGGTATGAAAAACGATGCGAAATTTCATCGACAAATAATAGCAGTGATTGGGATTACGCTGCTAACGGCGGGACTGACGCCAACCAGTAAGGCCGACCAATTCACGAAAATCGATGTACCTGCGGCCCTTGGGTTTGGAACACAACCGTTTGGAATCAATCCGCAAGGCGACATTGTCGGGTACTACGATGACAACAGCGGCAACGTGCATGGTTTTCTGCTGAGCAGGGGCAAGTTTACCACTATCGATGGACCTGGCTCTATAGGGTTTACGGAAGCGTATGGGATCAATCCGCAGGGCGACATAGTAGGGTTCTACTCCGACAGCATCGGCACGCATGGTTTTCTCCTGAGCAAGGGCCAATTTACCACCTTCGATGTGCCTGGGGGGCAGGAAACGGAACCGCAGGGAATCAATCCGCAAGGCGACATTGTCGGCTCCTACATTGACAGCAGCGGCAATACGGATGGTTTTCTGCTGAGCAGGGGTTCCTTCACGAATATCGACATACCGGGAGCAGTTTATACGCTCCCGTATGGGATCAACCCGCAAGGCAGCATTGTTGGCTTCTACGTTGACAGCAGCTTCATCGAGCATGGTTTTCTGCTGAACAGGGGTTCCCTCACGAACATCGATATACCGGGAGCAGTGCCGGGGTTTACTCAAGCGCTGGGGATCAACCCAGAAACCGATATCGTGGGTGGGTACCTTAACAATGTCCCCCCCAACTACCTGCATGGTTTTCTATTGAGCAAGGGCCGACTTACTTCTTTCGATGTACCTGCGGCCTTTGGGTCGGGAACGGAGGCGACTGCGATCAATCCGCAAGGCGACATTGTCGGGTACTATTTTGATAACATCACCTTTAACGCGCATGGTTTTCTGCTGAGTAAGTAATTTTCTTCACCACCCCACTAACTCCACGAAGATCACGGGACTGGAAAGCTGACAAACTATTCATTGTCACCCACTGTCAACAGTACCTACCTTTACTTTCGCAGTCTCGCTAGGCGCTCAGTTACGATGTCTTTGGCTTCGTCCAGTAGCTATCGAGAGAAGAGGGTCACGTCGTGCCTCGACGATTGCATTTTCCCTTAACGATTTGTGGAAAAGTAACCAATGCGCATCACGGCTGTCTAGCCACTTCCTCTGACTTGGAAGGGAGCTGGCTACCTTGCTCGTCTACCCCATCGGCGGTACTCTCACGGAATGCGACCCCTTCGGTATTTCATCAACGTCACATTGGACGGCTGCTGCGATCATCGAGCAATTATCGCGGACGAGGACTTGCATTGTCATGCGACCGAGAGCCTCAACCAGGCCGATGCCCTACTCTTTGGCCGGGTGACTTACGAAATGATGGACGCAGCGTGGCGACCGCCGGCGCCGGCGGGAGCGAGACCTGAATGGATGGAACCCTTCGCCCGGACGATTGACGCGGCAAAGAAGTACGTCGTGTCAAGCACCCTGAACCGGGTCGATTGGAACGCGGAGCTAGTGCGCGGGGATCTGGGGAAGGCCGTTCTGGAACTCAAGCGGGAGACGGGTAAGGGACTGTTGGTAGGAGGCGTGAAGCTCCCGCAGGCGTTGGCGGAGCTGGGATTGATCGATGAGTACGAGTTCGTGGTGCACCCCAGGCTAGCGGGTCACGGGCCGACGTTGTTCGCGGGGCTATCGAGGCATGTCGACCTGAGGCTCGTGAGCCGGCTCGAGTTCGGCTCGGGGGCGGTGGCGATGCGGTATGAGCCGAGAAGATAGGACGTTCCCTACTGACTTGACCTTCGACATTGGAGGTGAACGAACCGGGAAATATTGTGTTTTGAGTATCCAAAAGTTCAGAAGCGTCCCTGTGTTTGGGAGTCCCTTTGCTCCAGAGGGACAAGTCACGCCAGATATGTTGTATGTGAAGACGTGACCCCTCGTGACCCCTTCCCCCCTTCCCGAGGAAGTGGCGGAGCTGGTGGCCTTCCTCGCCTCAGACCGAGGCGCGTTTATCAGCGGCGCTGATTACATTGTCGATGGTGGCACGATGCCCACGACTTGATGCCGACGTATCACGGGGTCTGCTAAAAGGGTCAGTCGACAAAACCGGCTCTTCGCTGTTTGGTGTGGGTACCGGCCAAGAGAAACAGGAGACCCCGAAGAGGCTTTGAACAGAAGGCCGCAAAGGTCTCAAAGGGAATTGTGCTCCGTAGGAGCTAAATCTTTATAGCCCACCGCATCCCACCAGCGGCTAGCTCCGTAGGAGCGGCATCTAAGGTGAATTGGGGCGCGACTATTGTCACCCAACACCTTCAATCGACGAATGTGGGACCCAACTGTCGGCCTGTCACTTACCCAGGGACTGTGTAAGCCCTAAATGGAAACAATCTTATCGAAGTCCAATCGGTGACTTTTTGTTTCGACATCTTGCTTCATCCGATCCAGGGCCTCCCTTTCTTTTAGCAAAACCTCTTCAGACAAAACGCGGTAATAATACATGTAAATAATTGCGTGGCGGATCAGGAAAAAGCAGCGCAGCGTATTTGAGGAGATCTCCTTCAGAGGTCCATACTCTCGATACCCTCTTATAAGGGCGTTCCATCTTATCCTTACTTCTTCAGTTAGAGAATCCGCAGGAGTACGATTCACAAGCTTACAATAGATGCCATCATAAAGGAATGTTGCGAGATCCTGAATGAAATAGCCAAATTCGCAGTTATCGAAATCAAAAATCCACAACCGATCGTGGTCTATGTGGATATTGCCGATGGTTACGTCGCCATGGATAAGCCCGTAACTTTGTTCATCTTTCACGGCCGAATCAACCTCGTCCTGCAACTGTTGTAAGCTGCTTCTAAAGCCCTGACTGATTGGCGCAATCGAGGTAACTAAATCCTCATTGAGAAGGCGAGATTCTCGCCAACCATTTCTATCGATATGAAGTCCATTAGCCTCGGTCCATGCTCGCTGCATTTGTCCAATGATTTGTCCGACTCGCTCACAGAAGCTTTCTGAGAGATCTTTATGATCCGGTTTCCGACCAGGCACATGGTGAAACACCGTAACTAAATATGATGTCGCTCGGTAGTCTAATTGCTCGCAGAATCTTGAATTCCTGGACCTGACTGGCAAAGCAACGTTAAATCCTCGTTTTCCCAGCCAGCAGACCCACTTGAGTTCGCTTTCAATTTGTTTGTATGATTGATGACGTCCGATCGAGATTCGAACGATTCGTTTTCCCTGAGGTCCTTGCGCCGTGTAGACATAGTTCTGAGAAAATCCAATCAAACGGACGGAGTTCGCATCCAATCCGAAGAGACTGACTGCTTCAGCCAAAGCGTGTTCATCAAGCTCGTCAGGAATTATTCTCGACATAATCGTTTGAACGGATAAGGCGTCAAAGGTCCGACAAGTATTTCTGTATCACTTTTTCAAAATGAGAATAGGCAGGACTGAAGATCCGCGTTCCTAATATGCGACAGCATCTTCGAGAAATCTCCTCGGCCCGTTCCATAGCATGATTATTGGCTAGCTGTGCACGAAGCAATCCGTATGTTCAGAACATCCTTATGATCATGCTTGCCTCCGAACATCGACAATGAACGGGTGGGGGATCCAAAGGGGGCAGTCAACAAAATCAATTGTTGACTGCCCCTTTTTCTCTTTCCTTCAGGCTAGCTCGGGTTGTTGTGAGGGTGTCGGGAATTTTATTTCACCGGGTCCCTCTAATTAGTTGGTAGCGAGTGAATAGAAAGCTAGTCAATATGCCTGCGAATCCCTTTAATAATTTATGAAAGTATTGCTGGACCGGTTGCATCGTGCTTATGAGCTAGTGTTTTCAGGCGGGGGCGTTCTGACGTCGGTGTTCCTGCTACTATTGCGTCTTTATTTTTTTTGGCAGCTCTTTCTAACTGGCAAGGGTAAACTTTCTAATATTGGAAAGATTTCGGAGTTCTTTGCGGGTCTGGGCATACCACTGCCAACACTGAACGCTTACTTTATAGGCTCGTTGGAGTGCTTTGGCAGTTTATTGATCATTGTAGGTTTGGCTGCACGGCCGCTGTCCTTGTTAATCGCGATTTCGATGATCGTCGCTTATTTCACAGCGGATTTTGAGGCGATATCGAGTATCCTGAGTGACTCAGACAAGTTTGTTAAAGCGGATCCTTTTCCATTCCTGCTCGCCGCCTTGATTATCTATGTGTTTGGCGCAGGGCGGTTCTCCGTGGATGAGCTATTACACTGGAGGACGAAAAAGCTTGTTTCGGGAGGCGGCGCTAGGATGGAAAGTCCCGCGAAAACTGACTAGGGCATTTTTTCATTTAGTTTTCGCGCATAGGGGTCTGCCCCCACTCTAAAATACGAGTGGGGGCAGACCGTTATTTCCGACCACTCCGGGCGTCAGCTGGCGTAATGCGCGAGAATCGAGACTGGGGTCAGCTCGCGAGGGCGTGTTGCCCAATTGGACTTAAGAGGCGCGAAGCGCTGGAAAGATTATAGCCTAGGGTGAGCCTGCGAGCCCTAGGTTAAGATTTTAAATAACGACGAGCGCTGAAGGCACGACAGAATCAGAGCCACGATTTTAGTGCGGATGGAAGAATTGATTCCGGCTCGTCGTCGATGCAAACAGGTGCTCTTAAGCGCTTTCAGCGCGGCGGCTCTTTTTACATAGTACCTAGGCCTCGCAGACTCAGCCTAGGCTATATTCTTTCAGCGCTTCGCGCCTTTACGTCTATTTGGGCAACAGGCCCGCGAAACGGAAAAAATCGTACGCTTGTGCGCAGGGAGATCGACAAAGAGTAAAGAGTGAAAGTCTCCAACAGTGAAGGAATAGCAAACCAGACTGGCCCCGAGTCATGCGTAGCGCATCGCGAGGTGCGAGACGAAGCGTTGACAGGCGGATTCATCGGGCCCGCTGAACGATGTGGGCTCTAGGGAATAAATGGTTCCGGTTATGCCTCTTCATTAGCGGCCGAGGCGCGCGTAAATCGGCGTAAATCGGAGAGGAAGTTGCTGTCTTTTCCCTCCAATAAGATGCCCGCCGCGGAGGTTACAAGATTATCAACCACACACCAAAAAAGGAGAATACATGAAGTCATCGAAAGCAATCATCGCTGGTGCCGCAGTTGCCGGGCTGTTGACTGGCTCCGCCGTTGTGCGTGCCCACGCCGACTCCACTCCCCCCACGCCTCCAGCCTCTGGAATTTTTGCCTATAGTCTCCCGTCGGCGTTGAACATCGATATCGAACACGAGACCGTGACACTGCCGTTACAAGAGGGACGCACGACGGATGGAAGGCGCACATGGTATATCGTTACCGAATCTTCGGATCGGGCAGACGCCACCCGGCGCGGTGTGAACTATTCGAACAAGCTGCTGAATGCCGTCGGGACCGCTGCCGTGCAGAAAGTTACTTCGGGCGCTCACGGGCTGGTCTTTCCGGGCACGGTTAACTTTAGCTTGACTCACGTGCTGGTCCCCGGACCCAACGGCTTTCCACCTGCCGAATTCGCCCCAGGCGCCGCCGGGGATGCGAAGTACAGCCCGCTGGTGCAGATTGTCGCCCAAGCCGGAAGCGGCATCGTGCTCAACGCGCCGCAGGTAGCCAATGATTCTGGCCGCAGTGATAGCGTCGTCGACATCGACTACGGACGAAGAACGGTGACGCTTAACATGCTAGCTGGCTTTGTGGATGGACAATTCACCCTGTACCTGCACACGGATGCATCCACGAAACTGATTGCCGCGTTGGAAAGCAGCACTTACGCGCCCAATCTGAACGCCGCACCTGGAATTGGCAACGACGAGCCTCCTTCTTCGCGAGCCGCCATCGTACCGGTCGTGAACGGAATCCGCGGTGACGCCAATCCGATGCGTCAAGGACTGGAGTCTGAGCTTCTTGGCATGGGAGATCCCTTTAACGTCCCACAGGAGCAGCCGAGTGATCCCGTTCATTACTCTCCGATCTGGGATGTCAGCCCCGTACAGTGGACCGATGCCGCCATTGCCGCAGGGCTTCGGGTTCAACTGCACTCCCAGGATGCGGTGCGCACGCAGGCTCTCGCGGGCAACATCGTCAGCGCCCTCCCTGGCACCCCCGATGAGAGTTTAGGTGGCATCAACGCCAGCGGCGCTATCTCTAATTGCCCAATCATCGCTGTCTTCCCCGGTGGTGTCACGTTCTCCGGAGGGGTCGAGTAATCCCGCCGCGAATAGTGTAATCGCGCCGGCTGCAGTGCGTCGCTACCGGATTTGCCAATGAAAACGATTCACCTTCCGATTGGTGCCCGAAAACTACTGAAATTTTTCTACTTACTCTGACTTTACTTAGCAACCTCTTGTTAGCTCATGCCAACAGGGCTAACCAAATTGCACCTAGCGCCGAAGCTGCCGAGCCGATCGCGGTAGGTACGGGCGCTCCTGATGCCCACTTGCGCGATCTTGGCGGCAAGGAAGTGCCTCTGCACGCGATTATCGCCGGAAAACCCACTGTGCTGATATTCTATCGAGGTTCCTGGTGTCCCTATTGCAACGCGCATTTGTCTGATCTTATCACAGTCGAAGAACAGCTGCGCTCGCTTGGATACCAGATCATCGCGATTAGCCCGGATCGTCCCGAGGAACTGAACCGGATGACGACCGAAGATCATCTAAATTATCGCCTCTTTTCCGATCCGCAGGCCGAAGCAATGAAGAATTTTGGCGTTGCCTATCGGGTTGACGACACCACCATCGCAAATTACAAGAAGTTTAATGTGGATCTGGAGCGCTCATCAGGGCAAACCCATCACATTCTGCCAGTGCCGGCAGTGTTCATTATCGACCGTACAGGTAAAATCGTCTTTGTTCATGCCGATCCAAATTACAAACTGCGGATGAAGGGTGCGGAAGTACTAGCCGCTGCCAAACAATCCCTAAGTGCTTCAGACGCGTCCCAAAAGTAAGGCCGCGTGCACCGATGCGCAGGAATAAAGGCGGTGCGATGCCCTCTAAGTAACTAACAAGAGGGGTTCAACCTGCGGCAGATATGGCAGAGCTGCTGATTGAACATCAAATTGATTTGAATCTCTCAACAATTATCGAAGAACTGAAACCGAGAGCCCAAGCATCCTAAGAGCTATGAATACAAGCAAACTAACGAATTTGACAAAGGATCTATCAAAGGACTTCCCACGAAGTCCGCGCGAGACGATTGCCGGTTATGTGATCGCCGCTCGGACCTTGGATAAGTGTCGTGCGACGATCGCGGGAACCGCCGACGAGTACCACTTCGATTGCCCGCTCGACAATTTCTTTTTCGGGTTTTCGGAAATTAGTGCCGACGAATTCAAGGACTTTGACGCCACGGGTGCTTCTGACGAAGAGGTCGCGGCATGGATAGGCAAGAAGGCGAAAACAAGGCAGCGCATAGAAATCATCAAATGGAATAATGAGTGGCGCTACAAACGCTTGTCGGAGATGCCGGATGGCATCCAGGAATTCATGGAAGATTACATTCCCCAATTTGTGCCTTCTCATTTACGGCATCATATCGACTACTTCTTCGATATTTACGACGCGGAAGAAAAGCGAATTCTGGTCTAGGTCGGCAACGGTTAACCCAAGTCTCACCCGATCCGGGAAGCAACGAAATTGCGGGCCCGGGAGGCGCCGACGAGCTCTGTCCGCAGGACGATGTGCACCTGGTTTCTTTGCCAGGTGCACGGGACGACACCCATGCCTTTAACCAACTGTGCTCGTCTAACTTCGGAACAGCCCTGGCTAAAGCTGATAAGGCCCAATATCGGAGCCCGGGAATAAGTACGAGCGCAAATTGTTCATAACTTTAGACGGCATAAGGCGTGCTTTTCGCAAGAACTCAACGACGACGCCCGGGGCCGTGAAGAATGGCTCTCTATCTCTATCCCCCGAAGACCTATTCGATGTATGAAAAAGGAGAAGTTAGTTAGCCAAGAAACTTTCTTCCTGTTCATCCCCATGCTTCATGAAGGTGGCAGCCAGCGTTTTTGTGTCTCTGGCGTGCGATTAACACTAACAAATAGTCAATAGAATTGCTGTGGAATAAATAAATGCCGCATTGCATCTCGTGTATAAGTGCCGACGTGCAAGCGCGAATCGCGAGAGGGAGTTGCTTAGTCCTCTTCCCCACACCAATGCGATGCGGTGCGCCGAGGCGACGAGACACCAACCAGACAAAAAGGAGATTAATCCATGAAACCATCAAAGGCACTAATTGCCGGAGCGGCGGTTGCCGGACTTTTAACCGGGACCTACGCCGCGCGAACCTACGCCGCAAGCACATCGCACAATCCAGGCGTCTCCCTCCAAACCGTGGCTGATGAAAAACAGCCGCTACCAAAACACGCATGTAAAGGGCAGAACGACTGCAAGGGGCAGGGCGGTGGTAAGAATTGGGGCAAAAACAGCTGCAAAGGCAAGGGCGGCTGCGCAACCGACGGAAGCAAAGCCTAGCCACGTCTATAGTAATCAAGCCCTCGCCGCCCCATCTCCGCACAAGGTAGGTCGGTTGTGTGGGGTCGGAGTTGTCTAACTCCGATCTCACCGAGGGGCTGAAGCCGGCCTCAGAGAACATTATAAAACCTATGCCTGCAAACCCTTATAACGGATTCACCGAATATGGCATCGGGATCGGCCTGCGGGTCCCCCATTATCAGCATATTCTCGCAAAAAAACCGGTCGTCGATTGGTTCGAGATCATCTCGGAGAACTTCATGGTCGACGGAGGCCGGCCGCTGGAAGTTCTCGATTCAATCCTAGAACAGTACCGTGTCGTCCAGCATGGGGTAGCGATGTATTTCGGCTCGGCCGATAAGTTTGACCGGACACATCTCGGCCGGCTCAAACGCTTGGTAAAACGCACCAACACGCCTTGGCTCTCCGACCATCTTTGCTGGGGCAGTGTGGATGGACGTTATACTCACGATCTGTTGCCAATGCCGTATACGTTTGCCGTGGCACGTCACACGGCGGAAAATATCCGGGCTGCGCGTGACTACCTCGAAGTACCTATCTGTGTCGAAAACGTAAGCAGCTATGCGGAGTTCCATGCCTCAGAAATGACGGAGTGGGAGTTCTTGAGTGAAGTGACCGAGTTAGCTGACTGCGGCATTCTCCTGGACGTAAACAACATTTACGTTTCGTCCAAGAATCACAACTTCGATCCGTACGAGTACCTGAATAACATTCCTCATCATCGGGTTGGCCAAGTCCATATCGCCGGCCATTCGAAGTTCGAAAAATATATCCTCGACACTCACGATCATCCTGTGCTCGATCCAGTCTGGAAGATGTACGCCCACGCCCTGAAGTTGGCCGGCGACACCGCCACGCTGCTGGAATGGGACGACCGGATCCCGTCATTTAACGAAGTCCACCATGAAGCGCTCAAAGCCAACCAATTCCGCGACCTACAGCTCGCAGCGAGGACCGAGACCGCCGCTTGAGATCAGCTCTCGCGAGCAGTTGCGTGAGTTACAGCGAGTAATGGCCGGTGCTCTATTCCGTCCGCTCACGCCGGAGTGGAGGATGCAAAAGCGTTGGACGGATGGCAGCCGAATGGACGAGCTGGCTGCAGCATTCATAAAGCCGAACGACCGGCTGAGCTCGTTTGAACGACTGGAGATTTACAGTCGCCAGTACTGGTTTCGCGTTCTGGATTGTCTCTGGGACGATTTCCCGGGCCTGCGCGCTGTCGTCGGGAAACGGAAATTTACGAAGCTGACCACAGCTTACCTGACGCGCTACCGGTCGAATTCCTACACCCTGCGCGACCTTGGTCATCGACTAGAACAATTTCTCCGGGAAGAACCGCACTGGGTCGCGTCGCGACAGGAGTTAGCGCTCGACATGGTCCGATTCGAGTGGGCACAAGTTGTCGCATTCGACGGGTCGTCCAAACCAGCCATTTCGCCAGATGAAATTCTTGATACGCCCGCGGGAAAGTTGCGGCTTGGATTGCAACCGTATCTTTCGTTGCTCGAGCTGAACTACGCGGTAGATGATTTCTTGATCGCAGTCAAGAAACAGGAGTCGGATGTGTTGCGGGGCGAAGCGAGCAATGCGGTCGGCTCTGCGCCGAGGGAAAGAAACCATCGCAAGGGGAGCCGACCGCCGAAGCGCGAGAAGATATACCTCGCAGTCCATCGCCACGATAACATGCTGTATTACAAGCGGCTGGATCCGGAAGCTTTCGTGATCCTAACCGACCTCTGTCGTGGGGTAACCCTTGAAGACGCATGCGCCAAAGCAGTGGCTGCGAGCAATCGTACAAACATCGATTGGGCTGCGCAGATCAAAGAGTGGTTCGACGACTGGTCAGCGCTCGACTGGTTGTGCCGCTCATTATGAATCCTCAATACGATATAATCCGCCGGACCAACCAGCTGCTAGTCGTCGATCGGGGTCGCGTCTACACAAAACACAGACCCACGGCCTATCGTCATCAATATTGGCCGAAGCAAGAAATACAGTTCCGTTCTGTGTTTTGTATAGACGCGACCCCGCGCGACCCCCCTCCTTAAACGGAAATCAAATTACTCAAGAGCGAGGTTGCACCCGGTGCCAGCGTGGGCGCACTACCCGGTAGGTTGATCAAGAAAGACGGCAGCTAGGCGCTATTTACCGGCTCGCAATATTCTTGGCTGCTGGTTAGCCTGAGGCATGCCCAAGAAAAAGCGCCGTACAAAGAAGCAGCCGGAGCCTGCACCCGAACCGATAGCCAAGATTAAGAAACGACGACGAAGAAGAAGGGCCGTAGCTGAGCCCGTGCCGGTTATGGCAGAGCCTAAGACGCCGATGCAGCGGATCTTTGAAAGCCAGCGAGCGGAGCTGGATAGGCTCAGCGATACAATAAAGAAGGCTATCGGCTAACCACGGAAGTGAACCTTTATAGAATCGCTAAGAACAACACGCCCCCTAATGTTCTGGCGTACTACCGGGACGACCCCTTAGAGGCCGGAATAGCTTGCTACTGCAAGAGGATGATGATTGTTCCCAGGCCCAACTCGATGGAAAATCTCGTGAAGTATCTGCACGAATGCGCCCATTTTTTCCTTCACGCGCACGATAAGACAAAGCCGTACCACCTTAGAGAGTTTGAGGCTGAGACTTGGGCATTAGGTAAAATACGTGCAGGAGGTTTAGTGTTGACGGATGAACTTGTTTGCGAATCTAAAAGACGGATCGCCAAAGCCATCGATGGCGCTCGTAACAGAGGGATACGGATAAATAAGCAGACTGAGAAATTTGCACGGCCTTATTTGCACGATCCAAAGCATTCGGATTTCACTGGTAACGTGCTTGCTGGGCTTCCCGATGATCCATTCTTAAACCTCATTCGTGACGGCAGGCGGCACTCGACCGAGCCTAACAAACCGGACTATGCAGGAATGACGGTCAACGAGCGGCTATCTTGCGCGGGAATCGCGGACCAATGGCGTGACGCCGCGCGACGTCGTGATCGTGATGCGATGATCGAGCTGTTAAAGCAGGTCGATGTTCGTTCTCCGGCTTCGAGTGTTGACACTATGCTCGCAAACCCGCAGATGTACGGCTTCTGATTGGATTCGCAGGCTGGCAATGTCATCGGCTGCTTGATAGCCTTGTGGACATGCCAAACGAGATGCGCCCCATGGCCGAGGAATGCGCAATCTGTGGATGTAAGCTTCACCGCACCCCCGGTGCGTACGGTAATGCGACAATCGAGGGCCGAAGCGGAGCCTCAAGACATCACTTTGTTCCTGAACGGTTTTTCGGACGTTCGGTCAATCGACCGGGTACGAAGACTGAGGGTATATTCACTTCGTACCCGTGCCCTTGGGAGTACGAGCGCAAGTCTGATGTGTTCTGCCATGAGTGCCACGAACTACTCTTGCACAATCCAGTGATCGAATGTCCACTCTGAGAAGTCCGCTCACTAGCTTTTCGTAACAGAACGGTTTCACCGCGCTCCTTCGAACCCAAGGTTTCCTCAATTCCTTAGCTAATTTACGTACTTGATGACAAAGAATTGCCCCTCTCGTCTAACAATTGGCACTGACACCCCAGAACCGAAAGCGCTGGTAACATTGCCATCCGTGATCGCGGTCGCGCTTTGAGTAAGTCTCTAAAAAGTCGCTTTGATCGGCTTTCATTAATATTCCGTCGCCTCCGTTCCCTTTCGCCTCAGAAGCAAGATCGGCGTCGCGCCTCGCCATCGGTATGGGTCCTCCCGGGCGGCTGAATCGCCAGGCCGTTCCCCTTTCAAGTCACTAAAAGTGGCTAGACAGCCGTGATGCTCATTGGCTACTTTTCAAGAAATCGTTACGTTTCTCTGTTGCGTCTGCAACTTGAACTCTGGGGTTTGCAAAGCATTGCCGGGCTACACTCGGAAACGAATGAATCGATTTTCCAGAATCACCATTTTTAGTAGCCTACTCTCAGGGGCGTTTTGTCCGTTAGCAGGCTACGCCCAAGATTCCGGCAAAGCGGAGGAGATCATTGCTGCATCCAGGGCGGCAACGGGTGGAGCAAACTGGGATCAGATCAAGACCTGGCAGGAAACCGGGAAGATAATCCAGGGGGGACTAGAAGGAACTTACCAGGTCTGGGCTGACTTTCCTTCTGTCCTAGCTGCTGACATGTTCAGGCTAGGTCCGGTAAAAGGGTCTGCGGGCTGGAATGGAAAAGAGTCATGGACCACGGATAGCGGCGACCAGCTTCGGATTGAGACTAGTCGAGCGTCGATCGCTAACGCGATTAAATTCGCTTACAAGGGCATGTACACCTTTTATTTCCCTAACCGTTATCCGGCTGAGCTCAAGTATGTAAACAGTGTGTATCGACGCTCTGGCCAGAAATGACTAAAAGGTGGGATCAAAAGAAATGAAAATGAGAATGCTGGTAATACTGGCTGTGCTGATCGCCTTCGCGTCGATCGGTTCGGCTTCCCCGAAAGAAGATGTGCAGAAGGTGGTGGACTCCTTTTATGCGCAATACTACAAAGAATATCTTCTTCCGCCGGTGAAGGGTGATGCTGACAAAGCCATGATCCGCTGGATCAATGCAAATTCGTACCTTAGCGACGCGTTCAAGAAGGTGGTTCAGAAGAAGATCGTCGACGCTCGTAAGGCGGATGCCGAATTGGGCCTGGATTTCGATCCGATCGTAGCCGGGCAAGATTATCCAAAGAAAGGTTACCACGCCAAAGAGATCCAGATTGCTGGCGACAAGGCAAACGTGGTGATGGCAGGAATCGGTGACCCGGATTTTAAGATCCCGGTGGATCTCGTTAGGATTGACAATCAGTGGAAGATCAACGGCATTGGTGACATCAATCGATCAAGGAAGTGAGATAAGGTAGGCTGGGCAACCTGTCCCCGTACGCTCGTGAGCCGCTTCGTTCTCGTCCTCGTCCTCGAATCCGGCCCAGCGGAGTGATGGAGTATTGGAGTGCGGGAGTACTGAGCCAAGTCCGAATTGCACCCGCGTAGCGGGTTGGGACCGCTTTCAGGCGACCGTTTCGAAGCTGATCAGCGCTGAAAGGTGCGGCTTGTCCAGACGCCTTGTCTTTTTGTCTATTTGCTATTCAAGCGACTATTTCTGCTACTGCCAACGCCATAAGAAGATATTTCATTTCATCCAATTCTTAAGAAATAGCCGCAGGCTATCTCACAAATTCTGACTGAAACATTATTACCCACTTAAAACAGCGAGATGGCAGAATGTTTGACGGACCCCTTTTGGCTCGCTCCTGTTTCCGGTTTGATCCTGTTATTTGAACGCCCCATCAAGATCGGGGATGTCATCGCGACCCCGATGCTTTTACACTGATGGCTTGCCATTGACAGCTTCCTGCACCGATAAACAGTGACATTGATGGGAGCCAACGATTTGTCATTTTTTGAAGTTATCGACCCCGCCTTCAGTCAGTATGTTTTGGGTAACGCGCCGGTCAAACGCATCGCCGACGGTTGCGACTGGGTCGAAGGTCCAGTCTGGTTTGGCGACGCTGGATGCCTTTTATACTCGGACATACCCAACGACCGTATCTTGCGCTGGACCGACGCGGGAGTGACCATTTTTCGCCAGCCGTCCAACTACGCGAATGGCAACACCCGAGACCGGCAGGGGCGCCTGATCACCTGCGAACACGGCAATCGCCGCGTTACCCGAACCGAATGGGACGGCTCACTCACGGTCATTGCCGACAGCTATCTTGGTAAGCGTCTCAACTCTCCCAACGACGTGGTCGTAGCCGCAGATGGTGCGATATGGTTTACCGATCCCCACTATGGAATCATGACCGACTACGAGGGCTTCCGGGCTGAGCAGGAGCTTCCGTGCGCGGTGTACAGGGTCGCCCTCGATGGCAGCGTTGAGGCGGTGATCACCGATATGGCCTGCCCAAATGGCTTGGCTTTTTCTCCCGATGAGAGTCGTCTGTACGTTACTGACACGGGTCGCATGTTCTCTAACGACCCCCAGGAAATCCGCGTTTTCGACATTGTTGCCGGCCGGCCCATTAACGGTCGGCATTTCCACAAGATCTGTCCCGGAGCTGCGGATGGTGTGCGCGTTGATAGCCACGGTAACGTTTGGTCATCAGCTGCCGACGGTGTGCACTGCATAGCTCCGGACGGGCACTTGATGGGTAAGGTCCTGGTGCCGGAGGGAGTATCGAACTTGTGCTTTGGTGGACGCGCTAAACATCGGGTGTTCATCACCGCGACGACCGGTGTCTACTCTGTAGTACTCAATCGCAGTGGTGCTCAGTGGCCCTAGAGCATCAATCTCATTGTTAGAGCGCCGGGGGGAGTTCCGGTACGAACGCACATTTTTCACCGGTTGCCGAGTTAACCTGTGCGATCAAGCTGTTATACTGACCGGCAAACATCTTATAGCTCGAAAACTTCCAGATTTCCCCGGGGCTACTCCAGTTCCGGAAGCAACGCTGTTACGCATCGCGTTGAGTAACGCACTAGCGCTGCTCAGGACACGCTTAAAATATGCTTTTCGGTCCATTTTAGTTTCGGGGCGAACCAAACCTTACGCGTAACTCTGTTCCCGTCAACAAGAGCACAATATGTTGCGTTTGCTCTTTAGGTGTCGTCTATAACTGGTATATCGTCCGATAGAGATATTTTGATACGAACCCGATTTTGGACAAACGGTAGGGTCCGATCGCTGTTAACGAAAATGCCATCGCGGCAATCACTGATGCCGGCGCCAAAACGGGGCGGTTACGAACTCACTTTCGGATTGATGAAATCGGCCGGGAACGATTCGAGAAGCTAAAGGTGCCCTAGGCTAAGGCGCGGCTGGCTTTGATTGCTCTCGTGAACCGTGTAACCTCCCACGCCCCTCAAATCCTTGAGAGATGCCGGTACACCACGAGTCAAGCATAAAGGATTTCTGAGGTCCAGATATCGGACGGTGCGTCGTTCAGAGCGAAACCGTTTCATCTCGCCTTCGTAGGGTATGCGCTGCTCTCCTGGGATCTCGAAGATCAACCGAAGTTCTTGGAGCACACGCCAGGCTAAATGTCGGCTCTGTCCGCTGCCCCGGAACCGTTCATAAGGGCCAATAGTGTTCCCGTGAACACTCTGTCGGGATGAATTGCAAGGCAAGCATTTTGCAGGCATCAATAGCTCAAGACGTGCACTGCAGCGGATTTAGAGACTCGACAGACCGGCGCTTGCGCCTGGGAGACCCGAAGACAAACAATCTCTTACACCGACTCAAGAACAAAAGGATTGGCCGCCGACTTTTTGCCAAATTCTTGCATTAAGTCTGCTGTGTCGACCTCAGTTTTACCATTGCGCTTGAGATAGCGCTGTACGTTGGCCTGCGTCAGGCTCGGGACGCGAAGCGCAAAAAATGGCCAAAGGTCCTTTGATCGGTACATTCGGTCTGTTCGAGGAAAATCGATTATCGGAGCAACTTCATTCTGAGCGCGAAATGAATCCGAGTAGCTGAAAATCCATTCACCGCTCTCACGAGACAAGGTTCCCACTTGCAGCGCGCCTAGCTGGAGCTCGAACGTCGCATTGTCATTCTCTGGAGCTGGTTCACGAACATCGCGAAGCCAATTGAATCGACGAAAAAGTTTTTTTAACATCTCATTTTCAGTCGTAGTTTTAGACTGCCTCCTGAAACAAACTAGCACGACGGTCAAGACATTCGAGGATGAATTCTGCACGAATCGGACTGATGAGACGCTTGAACTCGTCAGCAAAAAGCTGCCGCACCCCAGGTACAATCTTGTTCACCTGCATCCCTGAAAGAACCATTCTCAGTTTGGGATAGCCAGCAGCGATCTCCCTTATGAGCTGAAAATGATTGGGCGTGATCAGACCGTCCCACCCGGTTTTGGGGTAGCATGTGCGGACATATTTTTCTTTATGTTTTTGTCGGCGATTTCTATCTCCTGCTATTTCCTTAAGATGCTTCTCAGTGGAATTCCAATAAAGGGCACGCGCCGTGTCGAATATGGGGGAAAACTCCGGAATCCTCCTTCCCGCAACATCAACTATCACGCCCCAGTTGTAAAAATGGCGATCGTTGTTGCCTACAATCGCATCGAATGCAAGCAACCGGGTGAAATCCTTCAATAGCGTTTCCCACTGTCCTGGAAAGCGGCTGCGCAACGCTTGTTCCACGAACTGGAATGTGAAAAAATTTCTGGATTCATCTTGCCGTTCGACTTCCTCCACGAAGTCTTTGTCTTCCAAAAAGCCCGCAAATATTTCTGCACCATGCACAAGACTCTCATTGTTTGCATTCAGAAAATATTTGCTTAAAAAGCGGAGTTGGCCCTGAAACCACATTAGTTGAGAGTCGGCAACTTTTAGCTCAAGGATTTGGCCGAGCCTCGTAAGCAAATGCTCGGTCACCGACTCATTCGGATAGTATTTATGGCCAACCTTTGCAATCCATGAAGGCCAGTTGTGCATGCTATTGCGTCGACCATCGCCATGTTGATAAATTCTCAGGAAGTCTTTAGGCGCATCGCCTGCTACGGTCTGATCCAGAAGACCGAACTTACCTTGCTTCAAGCAAGGTAAGTCGGAAGGATACAGAACATCGAAACCGGAGAGGTTGATGATCGGATATTTACTTGGTTTTGTTGAATAGCTGGCCAGATTCCGAATGAGCTGTTTTAGTGACCGCTACACGATTTTATGCATCGGCGAAAATCTTTTTGATAGCAAGCCAAAGGATAGCGCTCTCTTGGCCGATTTGCCAGGCCAGTGGATGCTAACATTGCAATCAAGCCTTAAGCGGGGACTCGGCTCCCGACACCTAGGTAACGCTTTACGCCGCAATCACTTTAACCTCATCGGTCATGATCAGGCCTTCTTCACAGACCAAGGCGATGCCGCCGTCAAGGAGGGCCGATTTGTCGTCTTCATAACGGATCAATTCAGTTCCGTTCAATGAACCAATGATTTTGGTTCCATTGACTTCCAGTTTGAAATGATAGCGCCCGGACCAGGTCCAGTTGTACGGTACTTCAGCCAGGGTTTCGGATCCGTCGTAGTTACGTACTAGGCGCAACACCTGATTCGGACCGAGCAACAGGGCATAGTAACGAGTCAGACCTTGGACCCGGGCGGCCAGTCCAAAGGATTTGGATGGGTCGGAAAGAATGACAGATTCGACTCGGTAATTTTGCCAGTCGCGCGAGCCTTGGATGAAGAGGCCGGTGCCACGGTTTTGGGATAAATGGAAGGCAGACGCCCAGCGTGTACCGACATGATCGACCGCGTTGATCCAGGATCGTCGCCACATTTTTCCGTTGTTATCTGGGTGTCGAAACGCGGTGGTGGGTGTTCCAGACCAATCGATATAGTCGATGTGCAGCCTCCCTGCGGTCGCGTTGTCGGAAGTCAGCTCGAGGCCGAATTGGGCGATCGGGGCGCCAGCCAGGTCTTCGATTTGCCATTGGAAATCTTGGGTAGCGTTCTTCGGGTTCAGGGTGAGCGCGGAGCCGTGGTGATAATAGAGTTCGTCGTTAGCTCCGTAATAGGTAACAAAAGGGGCGACTCGAACCGGGGCGGTGTTTTCGACTCCGGCGATGATTCGGCCGCGAACCGTATTGCCTGGATAAAGCGTTGGGCATGCCATCAAACAGTAGTGACTGGCATCTTTTGACTCGGGCGGGATGAAGGTCGGGGTGGAGATTCTGATGGGTTCGTCGCCAGGCAGAAATTTGAAGTCAAGTTCCAGGCCAGATTTGTTGGCCGCGGAACTTGTCGCGCCGGAGTCCGGCGTCAGCCGGACGGAGGCGGATGCCAGGCGCGCTCCACTGGAGGGTTCAACCTGGAATCCTTGGACTGACCCGGGAAGACTGAAATGGAAGCGGGCGCCGTTTTTTGGTGCGTCTACGGCGGGTGCTTGGCCAAGCTGATGGGCTATTCGACAGATCTCGTAGGTCTCGCGGACTGCATCCGTAACACAACGGCCGCCGTCGGCGGTGGAAAGATATAGGCGGTCGGCTACGGGTGTCCGCAGCTTTGGATCGATCGCAGCCAGACCGTTTTTGATTCCCAGCAAACACCCTACATTGCCGGAGTTACAATCGGTATCCCAGCCCGCGGTGTTCGCTATCATCAGCGCCCGGCTGAAGTCGTCCTCAGAATAGAGCAGGCTTAGGATAATGACGGCGTGATTCGGGATCACATGACAGTTACCGGGGAATTTATCGTACCCGTACTTTTGTTCGATCCGGTCCCGGGTCACCCGCCAATCGCCATCCGTCCGCTGCCAATCACGGATATCGTTCACTAACTGGGTTATCAAACAATCGGGAGGAAGATATTTTAGACCGGTCTCGATCAGTTGATCGATCCGGTGTTCGATGAAGGCTTGTGCTTCCATCGCTGCTACGAACTGAGCGGCATAAATCGCTTCACCGTCGTGACTCACCGAACCGGCTTTACCGGCCAGGTCTACGGCTAGCTTGGGGTTACCCGGTGCAACTAACGCCCAGCCGTCAATGAAGATTTGGGCGCCGATCTGTTCCGCGGCAGTTTTGCCATTGGTCGCGATAGCACCGCTCGCCGGGGCCGGGATCCCGGCCTTCAATCGGAGATAGGCAGTGTGTTCCGTTGAATTCCCCATACCGCCCCACCAGAGAATACTGCGTTCTTCAACGATATAGTTAAGCCAGGTTTTACCGATCTGTTCCGCCGTAATGTCGGCAGTACCACCGTGATCTGGTAAAGCGCGGAGGAAAGTGAATGTGCCCGAGATATCGTCATCGGCGACGATCAAGGGCACATTGAACCGTTCATGGACATAGTCCCAGATCTCACCGAGCTCGGATGAAATCCGTTGAAAGGTCCAGCCTTCAAAAGGCCGCCCGAGATAAACACCGATGATCTTGCCGAGTACACCGGCATACACACGTTCGAGGTAATCAGTCATGAGAATGTAGGAGTTCAGGAGTTCAGGAGCACAGCAGATCGGAGTACAGGAGCGATGGAGTAGCGGAGTGTTGGAGTAATGGAGTGTTGATTGGAAGAGACAGCTCTTCTGCTCTGGGGGCCTGCTTGGTGCTGTGTCCTCATAAAATCAGCGTCTATCTGCGGTTAAAGAATTTATTCGCGTTTATTCGTGTCCATTCGCGGTTAGCCTTTCACTGAGCCGGCGGCCATGCCTTGGATGAAACGGCGTTGCATTAGCAGAAAAAAGATGACGGCGGGAGCTACGATGATGATGGCGGCAGCCATGATCTCGCCCCAGTCGCTGGTGTATTGGCCGCCCAGGGTATAGAACCGGACTACTGCGGTTTGTTGGTCGTGGCTCTGCAGGAAGGTGGATGAGATCAGGAATTCGTTCCAGATGTTCAGCCCTGAGATAATCGCTACGGTTAGGATACCGGGGGAGACCATGGGTAGTAGTACCTTAGAAAAGACCTGCCACCGGCTAGCGCCGTCGATGATAGCCGCTTCCTCGAGTTCTTTAGGGATGGCGAGAAAATAGGTGCGTAAGAGGAAGATGGCGAACGGGCTGAAGACGGCAGTATAGACGATGGAAAGAGCGAATACGTTGTCGATCAGACCAAGATGCGCAAACCCGAAATAGAGCGGGAATAGATAAAGTTGGATTGGTAGCGTCGTAGTACCGAGCAAATAAGCGCTGATCCAGCGTAAGCCTGGGCCGGTCCCGCGCGCCAGCGCATACGCTGCCATTGAACAGGTTGAACAGATCAAGATAACAGCGACCCCGGTGGTTTCTGCGCTATTTAATAAAGAACGTCCGAGTTGAGCATCGGTCCAGGCACGGACGAAATTGGCCCATTGAACCGTGCTCGGTAAGGCGAGGGGATTGGCTACGATCTCAGTGCTTTTCTTGACCGAACTGATGATCATCAACGCGAGCGGGAACAACGCGATCACAGCTGCCACCGCCAAAATGAAGTAGGCAACCAACATCGTGCCGCGTCCAAGGTTCTGATTCATTTCACCGCAGAGACACAGAGTTCACTGAGATTGGATTTCACCATAAAGACACAAAGGACACGAAGAGGGGGATTAATAGCCGCAAAAAGGCACAAAAAGCGCAAAAAATAACCGCGAATGCACACGAATAGGAACCGCGAATCAACGCGAATAGAGACGAGGACAGAGTCCAACCGCAGATGAAGAGCCAGGAATAGCCGCGAAAACCTGTCGCGCCGTAGGCTTGGCGAAGGCGGAAGGCACAAAAAGCGCAAAAAAAAGGCAGGTGATATCCGCAGATTGCACAGATTTCTGTCTGTGGTGGGTCGAGCCAAAGAGCTAGCGGACAGTGCCCTCACACCGGACACCTTCAGGTCATTAGTCCACCCGGCCGGGAACCGTAATCTGCGGATAATAACTTCGCCTTTCAACCTTCGTGTCCTTTGTGTCTCTGTGGTGAAATTTGCTGTTCTCATCATTGCACTCCTTCGCGCTGTTGAATTCGGACGTAGAAAAAGGTAGCGATCAGGCCGAAGAAACTGATCACCAGAGCAACGGCAGCGGCCGGGCCCATGGTATAGTTATAAAATGCGTATCGATACGACAGCGTGGATAACACTTCACTGGCGTATGCTGGGCCCCCTTGGGTTAAGACATAGACGAAATCAAAGGCCAGGAATGACCAGATGACGGTCATGATCATCATTAACGTGATGGTTGGCCGGATTGCCGGGATCAAGACATACCGCATAAGTTGGAAAAAGTTAGCTCCATCGATCACGGCGGCTTCAATCTGAGCGGCATCGACCTGGCGAAATGCAGCGAAGAAGATCACGGCGAGAAATCCCCACCAATGCCAGAGATCAACTGACGCTACCGCATACAACGCGGTAGGCGGCTGCGTGAGCGGATCGGCCAGGTTAAGGCCGTATACTTTCAACCACCCGACGATGCCTGATTCCGGGTTATAGATCATCCCTTGCCAGACGCGGGCGACCACTACCGTCGCGATAATAACCGGCAGGAAATAGACCACCTGGAAAAAGGTGCGTCCACGTTTAGCAATTAAGAGCAGTGAAGCAGCAATGAGCCCCATCGCGATGGGGATGGTAAGAAAGATCAGCGTCCATTTGATGTTGTTAAACAGCGCAGAAAAGAAAACCGGGTCACCGACGATGGCCCGGAAGTTATCGAACCCGACAAAAGTCGGCGCCGTAGCGCCATCCCATTCGCAGAACGCCATCGCGATTGTAAGCAACCCCGGGATCAAAATGATCGCCACGTTGATCACCAGCGCCGGCAACAAAAACGGGATCGAAGAGTTAGAAAAACGAACCACGAATGGACGCGAATTTACACGAATAGATTGCGCACGTGGGACAGCTATGGGCATATGCTCAGCCTAACATCCAAGATTCGGTGCGAATGGGGACAGCTTACTGACCGCAAATGAGATTCCCGCGGACCAAACTTTCGAGGACGAGGACAGCCTGCCCGCCATAGCTTTTCGGTTATACGTTGTAAGCTCAATTGCTAGCGACGGCGGGACGACGAAGGACGAGTACGATGGTCAGCGGCTTCGTTAGTGGGCCGATACGCCGACACGCCCATTCGCCGATACACGGGGTTAGCGGGGCGCAGGGGGCGGCACTTTGCCCTCGGCTAGTTCTTTCGCGAAGATTTCTTGCATCTTCTTTAAGTAATCTGCGGTTGTGATTTGGCCGAGCCAGACTTGTTCGATGCCGTGGATCAGATAGTCTTCGGTAGCCGGCGGCCAGAACGTCCAGGTGGTATAACCGTAGTTACCTTCACCAACGGCTTTAGCGAACGCGGAGAAAGTTTTAGCGAAAATCGGGGAGACATTCTTCGCCAGTTTTTCTTCGTTTATTGAGGTTAGAGGCAGGTTCCAATCGCCTGGCCAATCTTTGCTGATCCGGTCATAGAAATCGTCGGAATAAAGATAATCGAGAAAAGCACCGGCTGCGTCCGGGTTAGCCGAATCTTTGTTTATCGACATCGTGCTACCGGTGCCGATGGCATAGAGAGGGTAGGGAACACCGTCACGCAAAGTAGGGAAGGGAACGACGCCAAGTTCTTGGCCGGTCTGTTTGAAGGCTGTTACCATGTTATCGAAGGAGAAGGTGCCGTTCGGCGCCATACCCGCTTCACCTTTAGCCAGAAGCAGGGCTTGTTGGTCGCCGGTCAGGGAGAAGTAGTTTTTACCGAACCAACCTTTCTGATACCAATCTTTCAATACATCGATCGCTTGCGCGAATACCGGATCGGTCCAGGGAATCTCGCCTTTTAACGCTTTATAGATGTTCTCCGGTCCGGCGTAATGGTTGAGGATCACCGACACATGCCATTCGTTGGCGGCCCGCCAATCGCCGTTCCCGACTGAGAACGGCGTGATCCCTTTTGCCATGAGCGCTTCTGCGAGGGTGTTCAGGTCTGCCATGGTCTTGGGTGGCGCCCAACCGTTCTTGTCGAACAAAGTCTTATTGTAATATAAGACCATCGTTTCGAACGTGCGCGGTAACGCGTAATTATGCCCCTGGTATTCACCGGTCCGGAGCACTGGTGTCAGGATCCGTTTATCCAAGTTGTATTTCTTGATGTAATCGTCCAAGGGCAGCAGATGACCGGACTGCACCAGCGCTAATGTCGTGCTCGGTCCCGGGGTCATGACAATATCCGGACCTTTACCCGAAATAACCGCCATCCGGATTTTCTTGTCACCGGTTCCACTGGCTAACACATCTAAAGTGAGCGGTATTTTTGGATGCGCCGCATTGAAAGGTTCAACCAGGTCTTTCTGTAAGATCCGTTGTTGGTCCGGGTTTCCGCCTCGTTGATACCACAGAGCGATAGGGCCATCGGCCTGAGCAAAGGCAACAAAGGCAAAATTCACCACAAAGACACAAAGAGCACGAAAGTTAGGCGCAGAAGGCTTTCGTACATTTAATAGGAGCGTGGCGGGACTACGGAGGGGTGGAGAGCCGAGAGACCAGAATCTAAGAAAACCTTTGCCTTCTAGCCTTTGTGTTCTTCGTGTCTTTGTGGTGATTATTTCGGGTGTCAGGGGTGTCATCGGGGGGCTTTCTGTGGGGTGGTGGCTTGGAGAAAGTGGGTTAGGCGGATTGTCGTTTTACGACTTCGAACGGCATCTGGCGTTGCCGGCCAGGGGCATCGGGCGGTAGTTGATTAATACGTTCGAGCACCATTTCGGCGGCGACCCGGCCTAGGTCATATTGGAACTGGTTAATGGTAGAGAGGGGTGGGGTGACAAAGCGGGCAGCGAAAATGTCGTCGAACCCAATTACGGCGATGTCATCTGGGATAATCAGGTGCGCCTCCCGGATCGCGCTCATCGCGCCGAATGCCATCAAATCGTTCCCGGCAAAGATGGCGGTAGGCCGGACGCCGGCGGCGAGAATTTCTTTGGTGAGCTGGTAACCGCTTTCTTCGTTGAAATCGCCGTGACTAACCAGTTGTGGTTCGAGGCGAGCCTCGTCGAGCGCTTGCAGATACCCGCTTACTCGGTTCCGTTCCGGACCGCCGGCGCCGGCGATCATGGCGATCCGGCGATGACCGCGCTCAATGAGATACTGCGTGGCAGCTTTGGCGCCAGCCGCATTATCGACGAAGAGATTGTCGAGGGGCCAAGAGCCGATCTTTTTCGGGTTGGCTTCGATCCGTACCACTCCGATTTTTCGTTCGAGCAACGGCCGTAAATCGACGGCCGTGAGATGGAAGAATACACCGATCACACCATCGACTCGTCCTTCTAGGAGACGATCCAGACATCGCTGTTCTTTGGCGGGTGACCCATCCGTATTGTAGATCAGCACGTCGTATCCGTTGGTTTCCGCACTCTTTTGCGCGCCGCGTTCGAGAGCGGGGTAGAAGGGGTTGGTAATGTCCGGAACGATACAAGCGAGGGTTTTGGTCTGTTGAGTCCGCAGACTTTGGGCGACCCGATTCGGGACGTATCCAAGAGTTTTGGCGGCGTGCAGTACTTTAAGTTGGGTCACTCGAGGGACAGATGCGTCGCTGATCCCGTTCAGGACGAGGGAGACAGTCGCCTGGGAGACCTGAGCGAGTTTAGCGATGTCTTTCTGAGTAGGACGCACGGTGGGGGGGAGGGGCGGAGCGAGCAAACTGTAATCAGTAGGTCAGTAATCAGTGTTAGCTAATACGTATTAGTGATACGTATTACTCTAGGTGTCAAGTGGGTCTTCGGTGGCCGGAAGCTGCGGCTGATGGCAGCCTGGTTCGGCGGCGGCCCCGTGCGTCAACCTAAGGCGCAAGCCGTGGAGCGTGCCTCGCTTGCGAGGCCGTGGTGAGCAAGGTTAAAACAATAGGGCAGACTCAACATCATGCCGCGCTCTTCTTGGGCGTGAAGAGGCACTGCTCGTAAAATAGAGCGCTGACAGGAGTAGTTGTGCAGCACGATGTTCCCTGCTTACCACGGCCTCGCAAGCGAGGCACGCTCCAAAGGTAGCGCCCGCCGCGAACGTGAAACCAGCTCCGGAGGAGCGACATATACTTGGGAACGTCGGTAACCCTCGGATACATACCCGTAGATGCCGCTCCTAACGGAGCTGATCGAGCGCGCGTTACGGTGGCTATAAAGATTCAGCTCCTACGGAGCAGCCACTGGCTCCGCAGGACAAAGGCGCTGCTAAGATCGCCTCTCGAACTTCTTGGACTCCGTGAATTCTTTGAACTCCTTCACTCCGGCAGGTGGCTTGTCACTTTGCCGTCTTTATCGAGAAGCTCGATGTGGGGGTCGCCGGAGTCGTCGATAAAGACGTGGACGCGTTCTTTGCCTTGGGCGTCGACGATGTCGAGGCGATGAAGGGTTAGATGATCGGCTGAATTCCTGCCCGCCATTAGCCAGATGATGGCTCCTCCGAGCGACAGCGAAAAAAGGATGCTGGCAACGACTAAGAGGCGCAGGAGGCGGATTTCGTGGGTGAGTTCATCCATGGGGCGGGATTGTAGAGGAGCTAGGAGATAGAATCTAGGAGCTAGGAGGGGGGAGTTTTAATAGCCGCGAAAAGGCGCAAAAGGCACAAAAAAGAGAAGAAGAAAAAAAATCTCACGCAAAGCCGCAAAGATTCGGACAAGGTGAAGAGATTTAAAATGGCATCGCAGTGCCGACTGGGCGTTGCGACGCTCGTTCGGCGTCGTCACCTTTTGCTAACTTTGCGTGAGATTTTCCTCTTCTTTTTTTTCGCGCCTTTTGTGCCTCTTTGCGGCTATGCATTCCTACTCAGTTGACAGCCCACCTCATCGCATCTAACGGTGTAAACCGGTTTACTAAACCGATTTATCTGCGGTTCGAAAAGGGTTTCTGATTCGGTTATGCAACGGCAAAGAGTCACGACTATCCGCGATGTCGCTCTGGCGGCTGAGCTTTCGCCGACGGCGGTCTCCCGGTATCTGAACGGGGATATGGTGCTGCCTAAAACCTCAGCATCCCGCATTGATCGGGCGGTCCAGGAATTGAATTATCAGCCGAACCGCTTAGCTCGTAATCTGAGTCTCGGACAAAGCAAGATGATCGGGCTGATCATCCCGGATATTTCCAATCCGTTTTTCGCTACTTTGGCCTGCGCAGTAGAAGAAGTGGCGTTCAAAGCCGGGTACGGTGTTCTCCTTTGTAATACGCAGAATGATCGGGATCGGGAGTTTTCCTATCTGAAACTTCTGAGTGGACGCCAGCTGGACGGTATCGTGTTTCTTACCAGTCAGGCGGATAATCCTGAGTTGGCCGAGATCCTGCAGAGAAGCCGGAATGTGGTTTTGATTGATGAAGATGTAACCGGGGTCTCAGCTCCGAAAATTTTTAGTGAGAATCGAAAAGGCGGGTATCTCGCGACTCGCCACTTGTTAGACAATGGGCACCGGCGGATCGCATTTATCGGCGGCCCGAAAAACCTTTTATCTACCCAGGAACGGTTTACCGGGTTTAAGAATGCTTTGAAAGAGCAGGGATTAAAACCGGTCCCAGAGTTGGTTCGGTTCGGACCGTATACTTCGGATTTTGGCCGGGAGACAGCGTCCCGATTTTTCGAGGTTAATACGCGGCCGACTGCGATCTTTGCTTCCAGCGATTATGTTGCGCTCGGGGTATTAAATGCGGCGCACCTGGCAGAGCTTAAGATTCCGGACACCTTATCGTTGATCGGGTTTGACGATATGCCGTTAGCAGAATTGTTGCAGCCGCCATTGACCACGGTGCGGCAATCGGCCCACGACCTGGGCAAGGAAGGAACCAAGGTTCTTTTAGATCTGATCGCCGGCAAACCGGTCAGACGGGCCGAGACCCGGCTTCCGGTGGAGTTAGTACAGAGAGGGTCAGTACGGAGGCTGCCGGCCGGGGAAGAGATACAAAGAGGGAATAGCCGCAAAAAGGCGCAAAAGGCACAAAAAACAAAGACGAAATAGCCGCAAAAGAGCACAAAGAACGCAAAAAGGGACTCAAGCTATGCCGCCCCTACAATCCCGCAGACGCTGGGCGCAATTCCGACAATGCGCAATTCTCCAGTACTCCAAAACTCCCGCCCGCAACGCTTCGCGTAGCGATGCGGGCGGGCCAGCACTCCGCTCGACAGGATTCGAGGACGACGAGGACAGCCTGCCGCGCCGTAGGCTTGGCGAAGGCGGGAGTACGGAGCGCCGATGAGTGTTACCGGGAAAGATTGGCTACGGGTTAGCAAAGTGTCCAAGCACTTTGGCGCCGTGGTTGCGTTAGAAGGGTTGGATGCAGGGATTCAGTTAGGTGAAGTGGTGGCATTAGTCGGAGACAACGGCGCGGGGAAATCGACCCTGGTAAAACTATTGTCAGGAGCGCACTTACCGTCAGCCGGAGAGACTGTGATCGAAGGGAAACCGGTCACCATCGACAGTCCGAGCAGAGCCAGACAGCTGGGGATTGCGACCATCTTCCAAGAACTGGCGTTAGTAGAAAACCTAACCGTTTACGAAAACATTTTTCTTGGGCGCGAGATGGTACGTTCGATCTGCTGGGTACCGGTACTGGATAAAAAGAAAATGCGGGACCGAGTGGTTCATTTGATCGATGAGCTGGGATCACATATTCCGTCGCCGGCTGCACTGGTATCGGAATTATCGGGTGGGCAACGCCAGGCAGTAGCGATTGCCCGGGCTATCGATTGGGAAACTAAGTTGGTGATTATGGACGAACCAACCGCAGCGCTGGCGGTGGCAGAAACGCGAAAGGTACTCAGACTGATCGAGCAACTTCGGGCTAACGGCAAAGCTGTGCTCTTAGTCAGTCATAATTTGAACGATGTTTTCGAAGTAGCAGACCGGATCCTGGTGCTTCGGCGGGGCCGAAAGGTGGCGGATTGTGCCCGGTCTGAAACCGATGTCGAAGAGGTAGTTAGTTGGATTACTGGAGGGAAACCGGGCCGGCAAAGCCCGGAGCCGGAATACAAAACATCCCATGGCGGGGAACAACCGTAAGAAAGGTAGAAATGCGCAGAGAAAATCGATGGTCAGCCTGTATCGGTATAGGTTTGATTCTATTTACGGCGGGAATCGGCCTTGCTCAGAGTAAGCCGAAAGTTGCGTTTGTGCCGCAGATCGTCGGCATACCATACTTCAACGCGATGGAAGAAGGCGGTAAAGCTGCCGCGGAAAAGTTTGGGGTAGAGTTCGTTTATACCGGTCCGACCGATACCAATCCGGCGGAACAACTGCGAATCATCAATGGCTTGATCGACCAAGGAGTTTCGGCGGTTTCACTTTCCGTGCTGGATGCGAGCTCGATCGATCCGGTCATGAAAAAGGCCAAAGAAAAAGGAGTGAAAATCTTCACTTCGGATTCAGATGCACCCAAAAGTGAGCGCGAGGTTTATGTCGCGCAAGCGCTGGATCAAGACTTGGGGTACACCATCATCGATGAGCTAGCGAAACGAATCGGTGAACAAGGGACTATCGGCATCGTATCGGGTGAAGCTACCGCCACGAATCTGAATACCTGGATCGGTTTCATGCAGGAGCGAGTGAAACAGAAATATCCGAAGATAACCCTGTTACCGCCGCAGTTTGCCGGTGGCACCGCCCAGCGCGCATTTCAGCTGGCAACCGATCTCATGACGGCACATCCTGATCTGAAAGGTCTGATTGCGGTTGCATCGACCACTTGCCCGGGAGTAGCCCAAGCGATCGAATCGGCCGGGAAGATCGGCAAAGTGATTGGGACCGGTTACGGTTCACCGAATACCGTCCGCGCTTATCTAAAGAGTGGAGCATTCGGTTTCAGTGTGCTGTGGAGTCCGCGCGACCTGGGATACCTAACGGTGTGGACGGGTAAACAGCTCATTGACGGAAAACCGTTTGCCGAGAGTAACACTGTACCGGGATTAGATCAGCCGGTGAAATACGATGCGGCAACCAAGGTATTGTTATTGGGACCGCCAACCGTATTCACCAAAGACAACGTCGACCAATACAAATTCTGAGCGGGTCGGGCATGAACTGGAAACGATCGCTATCGCTATTCGGCCGGCGCGAACTGACTCTCGCGCTGGCTTGCCTGGCGGTAGCAGTCGTTTTCCAGTTCCTGTCCCCTTATTTTCTGACGCCGGACAATCTGACCACCATCCTCCGTAACAGCGTTGAACTGCTGCTGGTCAGCTTGGGGGTTACGTTCGTACTGGCTACGGCCGGCATTGATATCGCGGTGGGCGGTGCGTTAGGTATCTGCGCGATCTTTGTGGGATGGAGTATCCAAGGCGGCTGGCCCTTTCCCATCATTTGCTTGATTGGACCACTGGTCGGGACCGGGCTTGGTCTGGTTTCGGCTACGCTCATCGTGCAGGGAAAGATACCGCCTATCATCGCTACTCTGGGCTTATTCGGAGTCTATCGAGCCGCAATTTTCCTGTTGCTGGGAGGGAGCTGGATTTCCGGGTTACCAGATACGCTGGGTCCGGCGGTAAACACCAGCATCGCCGGCATCCCGCTCATTGCGATTTATATCCTATTCTTCTATGGCGTCGGTTGGATTGTAATCCGGTGGCTGCCGCTTGGCGTTGCCATCCGCGCAACCGGTGGTAACGAGCGAGCAGCCCGACTTGCCGGAGTCTCTATCGGCAGAACTAAGTTTTTTGTGTACGGATTTACCGGTCTGCTGGTCGGGGTCGCAGCTTTTCTTTATGTCGCTCGGTATCGTAACGTCGAGACCTCAACCGGCGGTGTCATCGCTCTGGATGCGATCGTGGCTTCGGTGCTAGGCGGTACATCAGTGCTGGGCGGGAAAGCGAATCTTGTGGGAGCGATATTCGGCGTTCTACTGGTGCGCTTGTTACAGAATGGTTTTGTGCTGATTGGCGTTCCGTCTCTTTGGGAACAAGTGATTACGGGAGTTCTACTGATTGGAGTGCTAGTGGCAGAAGCTTTGCCCGGCCGCCTGAAACGAAGTGCTTTTCGCCATGAAATGGCCTGACAAAATAGACCAGGTCTTTAGCAACTCCGCGTACGCGGGATGCAATTCGGATAGGGCTCAATACTCCGATGCTCCATCACGCCAACACGCTGGGGTGGCTTCGAAAACGTGCACAGCTGTCGGGGAGGTTTTGTCCCGAAGGGACTACAGGACTCAGCCCGGGGTTTCAACCCCGGGGAACAGGTCCAAAAAGGGCCGCCCTGAAAGGGCGGCAGATCGTTGTGATCGACGGCTCGTTCGGCTAGGTCTTACCTATCTGCGCACCAGTTCGACCGCCCCTTTGGGGCGGGCGGTTTTCTTATCGGCACCTGGGGTTAAAACCCCAGGCTCAGTCCTAAAGTCCCTTCGGGACATAAACTCAAAGATGTCCACATTCCCAAGTGCCCAAACTTCATCACCTCCCAAACAGGGCAACGCTTCACGACACTTGGTGACTCCATGATAGCCGCACTCAAACAGTTACGTTTTGGCGGGCTATTGGCGCTCTGGTTAATTGCGCTAGTGATTTTTGCGGTCTCTACGCCTGCGTTTTTTAGTCTGGCTAATTTTACTTCGATCCTTCAGTTCTCCACGCTGTTGGCATTGGTAACGCTAGGGCAGACCTTAGTTATTCTAACAGGTGGCGGCGGGATCGATCTTTCGGTTGGCGGCATCGTCAGCTTATCGGGCTTGGTGATCGCGGCGCTGATGAAACAGGGAACACCGGCTGTTGCCGCCGGAGTCGCCGGGGTCGTGTTTGGTGGTGTCTTGGGAAGTATTAACGGCTTGATTATTACCCAACTACGGTTGTTGCCGTTGATCGTAACGCTGGGGACCTACTATGCTTACAACGGTCTGGCGCTGGCTTTAACCGGGGGCGCTCCTATCTCCGGGTTGCCGGCGTCGTTCGGCGTACTTGGTCAGAATGAGATCCTGGCCATCCCGTTGCATACGTTGGTTTTGGTAGCTCCCATTTTTGTCGGGTTGCTCTTTACCCTGAACCAGACACCGTTAGGACGCTGGATTTACGCCGTAGGCAGCAACGAAAAAGCCGCTCGATTAGTCGGTCTGCCTGTCGATGCGATCCGGTTAGGTGTCTATGCCTTAAGCGGTGTACTGGCGGCGTTAGCCGGTCTAGTGGCTGATTCCTGGTTGTTGAGTGCTCGCCCGAATATTGGTGATAACCTCGAACTATTGTCTCTCACCGCTACGTTGTTAGGAGGAACCAGCATCTTCGGCGGTGCGGGCGGGTTAGCGGGTTCACTGGCCGCCGTGCTCTTCTTCACCTCGCTCCAAGCCGGGCTGCAAATGTTGAACGTAAACAGCATCTGGCAACTTGGCTTAGTCGGCGTCTTTCTCATTGGCAGTGTGCTTCTGGATAGAATGATTCGAACCGCGGAAACAAAATGAAGAACGAACTCGAAAAACGCATCATCGATAGTGTCGACCAGAACCGGGAACGAATCGCGGAAACGCTGCAACAGTTGATTCGTTTCGAAAGTATCGTCATGGCTGACCCGACCAAAGCCGGACCGGGCGAACGAGAATGTCAGGAATATTTGGAGAAGCGACTCCAGCGGGCTGGATTTAAGACGGACCTATGGGAACCGGACGCCGGCGGGCTCTTGCAAAAGTACCGGGGTAAACCTGGTGCCCAACAAGGCCGCAATTTTAAAGGGCGCCCTAATTTGGCAGGAGTTTTGCCCGGGGCCGGCAATGGTCGATCAATGCTTTTAACCGGCCACATCGACGTTGTCCCACCGGGGGAACGTAGCCATTGGCGCCATGAGCCGTTTGCCGGTGTCAGAGATGGCGAGATGATCCACGGCCGAGGCGCGGTCGATATGAAGGGAGGGGTGGCATCGATGTTAGTTGCGGCAGAGATTTTGCGGGAACTGAATGTACCGCTCTCCGGTGACATTGTATTCGCTACCGTGGTCGACGAGGAGATCGGCGGGATGGGAACACTGGGATTGGCAGACCGCGGTTATCGAGCTGATGCCGGGATATTGACTGAGCCCACCGGGAACCGGATAGCGCCGCTTTGCCATGGAATTTTGTGGGGCAAAATCGTGATCGACGGGATTGGTGGTCACGCTGAGTTAAAACCCCGGCATTGGGATGCCGGTGGACCGGTGGACGCTATTAAATTGATGCGGTTCGTTTTAGAGGGAATCGACGTGTTAAACGAGCGTTGGCACACGGACCCGAGGAAAAACCATCCGCTGATGGAGTTATCTAACCAGATCATTGTGACCCAGGTACGGGGAGGTGAACATCCCAGCTCGATGGCAGGACGGGCGGAGATCATTATCGATGTCCAGTATCTTCCTTCCGAGAAAGATGCGGACGGGGTAGGCGGCGCCGTGAAACGAGAGGTAGAAACCCACATTGCCAATCTGGCAAAGGCCGATCCCTGGTTGTCGGCGCATCCGCCGCGCGTCGAATGGATTCTCGACGCGGATTGCGCAGAAGTGAAACCGGATCATCCAATCATCGGTACGTTTGCTGAAGCTTGCGCGAGTGCGGCGCATCCGTTCCAGCTTTGGGGGATGGGAGCCCACACGGATATGGGTATCCCCACCGATCTAGCTAAAACACCGACGGTTAATTTCGGGCCGGGTGACCCGAGTCAAGCACATCAACCCAATGAACAAGTGTCGCTCGATGATCTGGTCACTTGTACCAAAGTCATCGCGTTAACGGTTGCTAACTGGTGCCGCTAACACGTTACAGGTTATAGGTTTTAAGTTATAGGTTTTACGTTTTAGGTTGGAGGCAGTGGCCTCGAGTTACTCTTTTTATGGATATTAAAGTATTGTTAGTTGGCGAAAGTTGGGTCACTAGCTCGACGCATTTGAAAGGATTCGATTTTTTTGTTTCTACCCATTATGCGACTGGGGGCGATTTCCTAATTGGTGCGCTGAGTTCAGGTGGGATTGAGGTGGTCCATCAACCGGGTCATGAAGCTGCGAGGGCGTTTCCGTTGGAGCTGAACAAGCTGGAACAGTACCACGTCGTTATTCTCAGTGATATCGGGGCCAATACACTTTTGCTTCCACCCGAAGTCTTTCTCGAAGGTAAACGCATGCCGAATCGGTTGGAGCTGATTAAGGAATATGTGCGGAACGGGGGCGGATTGATCATGGCGGGTGGTTACCTGAGTTTTCAAGGGATCTATGGTTCGGCGCGTTATCATCGGACACCAATTGAAGAAGTCTTGCCAGTTACGATTTCATCCGTCGATGATCGAGTTGAGAAACCTGAGGGGATAAATCCGACGGTGAAGAAGGCCGAGCACCCGATCATGCAAGGGGTTGCGGGGGAATGGCCTTATCTGCTCGGGTTTAACGAGGTGAAGCCAAAGGAGGAGGGAGAGGTTCTAGCCGCGGTGGGTGAAGATCCGCTCTTGGTAACCGGGTCTTTCGGTAAGGGGCGGACGGTAGCGTGGACTTCAGATGTGGGACCTCACTGGTGTCCGAAGGAATTTGTTGAATGGCCGGGGTATACGCGGCTTTGGCGACAAATTGTGGCGTGGGGAGGGGGAAGGGGTGAGAAGTGATTGGTGAGTGGTGATTAGTGGCAGCGCGGAAGATGTAACGTGCGGATGAGCGTCTTTGCGTGAGATTTTCTTTCCTTTTTTCCGGCGGGACGCCCATTAGGTGATTTGCCATTCATTATCTGCTATTGGCTATCTGGCCATTTTGCGAAGCGATGTCCGTTCCTCCGATACAGATTCCCGCCGGTCTCGCTGCGGCTTACGGGGTGAGCCAGAACGATCTCCGGTTCATCACGCAGGTTCAAAACTACATTTTTGCTTACGAAAGAAACGGCGAGCAATTCATTCTGCGGCTGACGCCGCGGACACATCAGAGGCCCCAACAGGTAATGGCAGAGGTGGATTGGGTAAACGATCTGGCGGCGCGTGATCTGCCCGTAGCTGCGGTGGTACCGGCTATGGACGGATCACTATGCCAAGCGATTGAACTGGTTGGAGAACATTTTACAGCCGTAAGTTTTCAAAAGGTGAAGGGAGAGATTGGCAGCGGAAACTATTGGACCGCCGACATTTTCTTCGACTGGGGACGTTTAGCGGGTCGACTCCACCGGGAGTCACGGAGGTATCAACCTGGATTTGGCCGGACCCGCGCCACTTGGGTCGATCGGCTGCCTGCGGTTGTCCCTGAATCTGTTGATGATGAAATTGCGATGGAACGACTAGCCCACGTCGCAGCCCGCCTGAATTCATTGCCGAAATCGATCGATGCTTACGGGCTTATTCATGCCGATCTCCATTTTTGGAATTTCGCGGTTTCTCCCACAGGACTTACCGTGTTCGATTTCGATAATTGCGAATACAATTGGTTTGTCGCTGATCTGGGGACCGCGGTATTTGAGGCAGCGACGTGCGGCTATCAAAAATTACCTCGCAACGAATTTATCAAGGGATTCTTGGATAGGTTCATTGAGGGATACGAACGTGAATATCCGCTTGGCGCCGCCGTAGACCAGGTTCCGCTGTTCGCCAAGCTACGGGAGATTTGTATTTATCTGGTGCTACGAAAGCGTTGGAAGAATCGGATGCTCAGTGAATTTCAACGCCGGTTTTTTGAGTCGGTGCGGGTGGGGGTGGTAGAGGATTGGGCGTTTTATGGGGAAGGAGCTAGGAGCTAGAATCAAGGAGCTAGGAGGGGAGTCTGAATAGCCGCGAAAAGGCGCAAGAAAATGTAGTCTAGCTTAGGCGCACGGCGCGGCTGAAATCCGGTGCGAATGCGGCTAACAAGCAGCTACACCCTCGGCGCACAGAGACTTTTGCCCTACGGCGCGCTTAGGCCGGATGACAATACTTTTGCGTTTTTTGCGCCTTTTCGCGGCTATTTCTTCTGTTCCTTTTGAAATTATTTTTTGCTGTTTTTTGTCGATAGATCAATCCTGATCAAGCGAACTAATCCGCTTCCTGTTAGTCTCGACGCATGAAAAAGGAAGGAGCATCTAGTCCGGTCGAAAGGGCTCTCTGGTTTATCGAGACCCGTCTTGGAGGAGAGATTTCCCTCGAATCAATCGCCAAATCGGTTGGCGTAACCGACCACCACCTAGTGCGCGCGTTCGGCGCCGTAACAGGACAATCCGTCATGCGATATGTTCGTGGCCGCCGCCTCACGGAAGCAGCCCGATCCCTGGCAGCTGGCGCGCCTGACATTCTTAATGTTGCCCTCGAAGCTGGCTACGGCTCACATGAAGCGTTTACGCGAGCGTTTCGAGAACAATTCCAGGTCACACCAGAAGACTTTCGTTCCGCACGCAGCCTTAGCCGTATCCAGCTGGTGGAACCGATACGCGTGGATAGATCAATGTTCATCCAACTCGACCCGCCACGATTCGAGGAAAATGATCCTCTACTTATAGCCGGCCTTAGCTCCCGGTATACTTTTGAAACCAGCGAAGGAATTGCGCGCCAATGGCAGCGGTTCGGACCGTACATCGGCAATCTAACCGGGCAGATCGGTCCCGAAACGTACGGGGTTTCTCACAATTTCGACGTTTCCTGTAGCTTCGAATATATCGCCGGAGTGAAGGTATCTCACTTCGCGGCTCTGCCCGATGGATTTGAGACCGTTCGTGTCAGGCGCCAGCGATACGCGGTTTTTCAACATGGCCAACACGTATCGATGCTCCGCCGCACCCACTACACGATTTTTAACAAGTGGTTGCCGGATTCAGGTGAGCTAATCGCGGACGCGCCGAACTTCGAACGGTATGGCAAGCAATTCGATCCAGTGACCGGCATTGGACCGATTGAACTCTGGGTGCCAGTTGAGAACTAGTGTCCTGTCCCATAAATAACGTGGCTTTCGTTGCGATCAAAATGGGCCGCCGGTCCCGCGGCCGCGGGACGCGAGGAGGGTGCGTATCTGAATCGATACGTAACCGACGAGCAACGCAGCCGCCGGCCCATTTTCATCGCAACCCTCCGGGCCGTGGCCAGTTGGCTGTTTTTCTGCGTTGCTCACTCCTTACGTATCAATTTCAGATATGCTCGTCGTTCGCGCCTTGAAAAACAGCCAACTGACCGACGGCGAAAGCCACGTTATTTATGGGACAGGACACTGGAGGAGGAACGCCTGATTCAAACTACAGAAAAGCTTATCACAGGAGAACGCACACAGATGATCACCGAACCAAAGATCGAACATCGAAATGCGCAGCCCTACATGGGGATCCGAGCGCAGGTTACAATGCAGGAATTGGGAAAAGTGCTGCCGCCACTCTGGGGTGAAGTGTATGGCTGGTTGGCGAGCAAAGGCTTAAAGCCCACCGGCGCGCCTTTGTGGCGCTATCGCGTCATTGATATGGCGGCGAAGTTGGAGATTGACGTAGCCGTTCCAGTTGCAGGGGCTGCGATAGGCGATAACCGCATCATTGCAGACATTCTGCCGGCAGGACGCTATGCCACCCTCATCTACACCGGACCTTACGACGGTCTGATGCAGGCGACCGCTGATCTGCTGGCTTGGGCAGAGAAGAAAGAGATTGTCTGGGACAAGCGACCTGCAACTCCCAACAGCGAGGCCTGGCGGGCACGTGTCGAGAACTACCTCACCGATCCAACAAAGGAGCCGGATCCAGCGAAATGGGAAACAGAGCTAGCGTTTAAGCTGGCGGATGATCAAAGAGCGAGTTGAAAATCGGGCAACAGTTATCATGAATGCGACACCTTGGCAGCGCGTGATTATGACTAGGAAAAATGGATTAATTGGGCTGGCTTTCTTGTGTGTGACTATTCCGATTACGCTGGTCGCGCAGCCGGCTGAGAAAAAGACGTTGGTGGGGGTGTGGGAAGTCAAGATATCCGCGGGGGGCGGGCCAGCGCAGCCTCTACTAAGCATTGCGAGCTTTGGCGGGGATGGCAGCTTTGCTACGGCAGGTAACACCAAGTTTCCGCCGGGCCTTGGTTCGGATGAGCGCGGTCCCGGATACGGCCGCTGGGCTCAAACGGGCGACAGAGAGTTCAAACTGACGTTTTACGCGGTGCTATTGAAGGACGGCGAAGTGAACGGATACATGCAAGTCCATGGCACCTTGATCTTGTCCGAGTCAGGGAACGAGTTTACAACCCGCGACTGCAAGGTGGACTTTATGGATGCAGACCGGAAGGTGCTGGACAGCGACAACGATCAGGTGAAAGGCACACGACTGGAAACACCGTAAACGTCCATGGCGGGCTTGTTCACCCCGTTGGAATATTGAACGTCCTGACCGGGCGCGACTCGTACACGCGGCACGATCTAATAGGCCCTTCTCGCGCACACCTGTTGAACACGCGCTCCAGGGCGTCGCGTCTCACCCAGCGTGGGAGCTTTTCAAACAATGCCGGCGTCGACGTCCGCCGGAGCTAACAATGCGGAATGCAACGCCCATGGCATCTCCGTATGGGCCCTGCGCCGCACTTGGCTCTCTTCCTTTTTTTTGCGTCTTTTGCGCTTTTTTGCGGCTATTAAGACTCTCCCTCCTAGCTCCTAACTGCTTCTCCATTCATTTCGCAATTTCATGAAACTGCGGCGTCTTAAATCGGTAGAACACGCAGGAAACTAGCGCCCCACCGCTATAAAAATTCCTAATGAAGATCGATTTCATCAAATCGCTGTTATGCGGACTGATTTTTTCTATGGCCGTTGAGTCGATATTTCTCGTCAAGCGCGCGTGGGAGCGGGTGAGAAGCAGTGAAACGTGAAAGGCCTGCCCTGAGCATCTCGGCAAGCTCGATGCAGGCAAGCTGAAGTTTTCGACAGGCTCAAACCAGGCGCGCGTCGAACGGGTGAAAGGCGCGTCCGCAGTGGAACGCGCCTCTCTTCCTCGGTAGGGCCGAGTTTTGTTCGACGTTCGTGCACGGTCAGGACTAGCGGGAGCTCATCCCTACCGCCTAGCTAGCCGGACAGGCCGCCTCGAAACGCCTTCTCATCTCCTCGAAGGAGACGTCTTCTTTGTGGGTAGCCACGCCCCAGCTATGTCCGAAGGGGTCGGTGAGGACACCGTAGCGGTCGCCCCACGGTTGATCCATCGGAGGCATCTCCGATTTGGCGCCGGCTTTTACTGCCTGGTCGAATAATCCGTCGACGTCTTCGACGTACAGATGGAGGCGAACTGGAGTTCCACCGATGCTTTTCGGGCCAAGAGCACCCATCTTCGGGACTTCATCGTAAATGAAAACCAATGAATCACCGATTTTGATCGCAGAATGGATCAGCACACTGCCATCCGGCGCCGGCACCCGGCAGACCTCTTCAGCGTTAAACGCTTTCTTATAGAATTCGATGGCTTCCGCGGCCCCTTTTACACAGAGGTGAGGGGTAATCGTATGAGAGCCTTCAGGAATTGGGTTCACTTTCGTCGTCATATTGGTTTCGTGGTATTGAGTTGGTTGTTAGGTTGGTTTCGATGATGCGACGAACGGGGCGCTGAGATTAGGACATCGGACGAAAAAAAATTCTCTCCCAGCAGAATTTAGGGAAAAATCTCACGCAAAGACGAAGAGGAATCGCCGCAAAAGAGCACAAAGATCGCAAAAAGAGGGTTCATTTCGGGTTGCGATCGGTAGGGCGAAAATCTCGGTGCGCCGAGGGTGTTGCTCCTTGTTAGCCGCGTTCGCGCCGAGATTTTCGCCCTACCGCACGCTTCGGCCAGGCGACATTTCTTTGTGATCTTTGCGCTCTTTTGCGGCTATTCCTCTTTCGTTAATAGGTAGCAGGATCCGAGCGGAGGAAGGTTTCGACCTCGTTTTTTGTAGGGATGCCGCGTTGGCCACCGGGTTGAGTCGCTTTCAGGCCGGCGGCAGCGGTAGCGAGGCGGACGCAGTCGCTAAGGGGAGCGCCTTGGACCAGGGCCGCGGCGTAAGCTCCATGGAAAACATCGCCGCAGCCGGTCGTATCAAGCGCCGGCACTTTAAACGCGGGTTGATGGCGCACAGCGCCATCTTTCCCTAGAAACCAGCTTCCAGCGGTTCCGGAGGTGACAACGACCGCCTGGCAATCCTCGTGCCAAACGGCGTTGGCAGCGGCTGCAGGATCGGTTTCACCCGTGATCTTAACCGCGAGCTCGTGAGGAAGAATCACATGATCGACCAATCGAAACAGTGCCGGGAATTGCGGGTCACTCGAGTCTTCGAAATCGGCGACAATGGGAATGCCAGCGGAGCGGGCAATCGTCGCCGCCCTCAGACTTCCGGTCATACCGTATTGATCGAGAAAGAGGATGCGCGCTGACCGGATCACGGACTCTTCCGGCAAATGATCATCGGCTCCCATCCTCCCGTCGATCCGGTAAAAGATATTTCGGGTACCGGTATCGGCGGCGACAATGATGACCGCGTGCGGCGCCGGCGCGTCTTTCGCGTGCGGGGCGAAGGAAATATCAACGCCTTCACGCATAAAATTTTCTTCGACGATCCGGGTTAGATCATCAAAACCGAGTAACCCGGCAAAGGCACAACGTGCGCCGAGCCTGGCCGCGGCGACCAAAGCCGTCCCCGTAAGCCCGCCACATTGCCGGTCCCAATTTAAAACCCGGATCTTAGTATCAGTGGCCGGAAACGCCCCCGGCACATACAGGAGATCATCCACACACACACAGCCAAGACCGAGAATATCGAATGATTTCATCTTGAACCGCGAATGGACGCAAGGATCACAAACCAACCGCGAATGGACACGAATAAGGAACGCGAATAGACGCGAATCAAATCACAAAGACGAATCGCAGATGAACGCGCGGATGAAAGGCAATGTTAATCCGCAGATTACACAGATTACGCAGATTTCGTTCTGGAGTACGCAAATGTCCGGGAGCGAATAGAAACTGTAGTGCCAGAAACAACGTTCTTATTTCCCAGGACGGCGAGAGCCCCAAAACGAAATCTGCGGATCTAAATTGGATTTCATCTGCGCTCATCTGCGTCCATCTGCGGTTGAAGGGTTTTTCTTCGTGTCCATTCGCGTGCATTCGCGGTTGGGTTTTAGGTTCTTATTCGCGTCCATTCGCGGTTGGTTTGGGTTCGCCGTTCGCCAGGATGATTTCAACGTTGGCTTGGTTCAGCGCCTGCCGGAGATCCATCGGCGGCTCGGTATCGGTCACTAAGATATCGACTGCGGTGAGGGGAGCGACTTGAGCGAAGGCGTTGAAACCGAACTTTGATGCGTCAGCGACCACAATCGTACGGCGGGCGGAAGTGATCATGCGCGCCATCATCGGCGCTTCTTCTAAGAGAGTCGTGGAGAGACCTTCAGCTGCAGTCAAACCGGTAACCCCCAAGACGGCGGTATCGACGCTGATATTTCCAGAGTTAAATCCGACCGCGCCCACGGTCGAACCCAGGTTCCGGTTGTATTCGCCTCCCAGGACATAAACGCTTTCGACAGCTTCACCGGGTAATACCGAGAGCATAGTAACGTTATTGGTGACAATGGTGAGGTTGCGGCGCTGCCCGAGGCCGGCCGCAAATGCAAAAGTGGTGGAACCGCCGTTGATTATCAGGGTTTCACCATCCGAGATCAGCTGGCCGGCGGCCCTACCGATCCTGGCCTTGGCATCGGCATTGGCGTTGGCCCGCGTAAGGAACGGGGTCGCTCGGTGAACCAGCAACGCGGCGGATGCCGCGCCGCCGTGGGTACGTAAAAGCAGTTTGCGTCTTTCAAGCTCCTGCAGATCGCGCCGGATAGTGTCATCGGAGACAGAGAAGTGGCGCGCTAGCTCTTCAACGCTGATCTGGCCTCTAGCCTCGACCAATTCCAGTTCCTGGTGACGCCGGGCGAGCGTCGGGTTCTGATCTTTACTCATCGGAATGCGGGAAAAAATTCACCACAGAGACACGAAGACCAAGACACAGAAAACTCTCACGCAAAGCCGCAAAGCCGCAAAGAATGGAGTTGTCGTCTGCTTTGTAGTCGAATTCCATCGGTAAAACTGTAAAAGTTTGCGTTAAAACCGTAATAATTGCGAATATTATTTGCGTGAAAAACGCAGTCTTGCTACAGATGTCTGCGTATTTACTGCTTCATTAGGGGTAAATCGCCACTCTTCAAACCATGTACGTCACAAAGCCTCGTTTGTTTTTCGATCACGCGCTACGAAACCGCTTCGCTGTACCGTCCTTTAACGTATGCAACCTGGAAATCGCCCGGGGTGTCATTACGGCGGCAGAAGCGGAGGATGCGCCGGTGATTCTCCAAACCTATTTCGGAGACCTTTATCACGGTGGTTTCACAGTATTGCCTCAGCTCCTGCGGCTCTTGGCGGAGCAAGCGAATGTGCCAGTGCTTGTTCACCAAGATCATCCGGACTGCGATGAGATGATTCTGCGGACGCTACGCGCAGGTTATTACTCAGTGATGTATGACGGCGGCCATTTGCCTTTGGAAGAAAATATCAAAGGCGCGGCATACTTCGCTGAAATTGCGCATGCCATGGGAGCGGCCGTGGAGGCAGAGCTTGGCCAGTTCGGCGGTGAAGGTCAGGCCGGTAGAGTGGACAAAGCAACCCCGGATGAAGCCAAGCGATTGGTGGAAGAGAGCGGGATTGATACTTTGGCGGTCTCGGTAGGGTCCATTCATGGGCAAAGCAGCCGGTTAGAGCTGCCGTTACTGGAAGAAATTGCGGAGGTAACGCCGGCGCCGCTGGTGTTGCATGGAGGCAGCGGGATTCATCCCGATGACGTGCGTAACGCCACGGCTATGAATGTCGTAAAGATTAACATTGGCGCCGATATCGTCCGGGCGTGGATGAATGGGCTAAAAGAAGGGGAGCTATTGGAGAGCGGGCACGAACCGCCGCACCAAGTCATGATGCGTCACGCCAGCGTGAAAGTGACGGAAGTGGCCCGGGCAAAGTTGTCGCTGATGGGGGCGTCGCATCGGGCGAAGCCGTTACTGCGTAAGCTTGAGGACGCGACCGCAGATCTGCCAGCCAGGTCGGCAGCTCCGGTTACGGTCTAACCGCGAATGGACACGAATCGGAACGCGAATGCATCCGCCTCCGCCAGGCCTACGGCGCGATCCGGCAGCCGCCGGACGAATAAATGCCAAGAAAACAACCGCAGATGAACGCTGATAGACGCAGATTGAGTCGAGCGGGGTTGTTCGGTTTTAGGTCAGAGATGAGCGCTCGGTGAGGGAGGGGTCAGGGGCGCAGACCTTACAAATATTTCGGCAAAGGCACGGCAGGTTCACGTGCTGGTGAAACCGGGATACCCCGATTTAATAGCAGATAGCAGATAGCAAATAGCGACTCCCAGCCGGCGAGACTGAGCATAACAAACTTCCAACCTAAAACCTAAAACTTATAACCTAAGACTTATAACCTGTAATCTGTAACCTCACCGTTTCCCCCTATGAACTTGCGCCTTCTTATTCTTATTTTCTCGCTCCTGTTTGGAGCTGTGGTTGTTCGGGCACAACAGACCTCGGTTACGATCGCGGCAGTTAACAATCCCGATATGTTAGAGCTCAAGAAACTTTCGGCTAAGTTTCTGGAGCAACATCCGGAGATTTCCCTAAACTGGGTGATTGTGGAGGAGAACATCCTCCGGCAGCGCGTTACTACCGATGTCTCCACCGGCAGCGGTCAATTCGATCTGGTGTTTATCGGGCTGTATGAAGCGCCGATCTTCGCCAAGCGCAAATGGCTGCAGCCGATCGGTGAAGTGTCGAGCGAATACGAGCTCGATGATGTCTTCAAATCGTTGCGAGACGGTCTTTCCTATGACGGTAAGCTGTATGCGTTGCCGTTCTATGGCGAGAGCTCTTACCTCATGTACCGGAAAGATCTTTTCGAACAGAAAGGACTGAAAATGCCGGAGCAACCGACGTATGAAGATATCGCAAAATTCGCGGCCGCGTTAAATGATAAAGAGCATGGGTTTTTCGGCTTGGCGTTACGCGGTCAACCTGGCTGGGGCGAAAACATGGCGACAGTTGATACCATGGCTAACAGTTTCGGCGCTACCTGGTTCGATTTGGATTGGCATCCAACGCTGAACACAGTGGCCTGGAAAAACGCTTTGTCTTTCTATGCGGACCTGGTGAAAAAGTATGGTCCTCCAGGAGTTACGGCTAACGGGTTCAACGAGAATCTGACCCTCTTTAGCGCCGGCAAAGCCGCCATGTGGATCGATGCGACCGTGGCGGGCGGTATCCTGGAAAACCCGAAACAATCTCAAGTCGTCGGCAAAGTCGGTTATGCTCCGGCCCCGATCGCAGTGACGCCGAACGGTTCCCATTGGCTATGGTCTTGGGCGTTTGCCATTCCGGAACAAGCTAAGAATGCGGAAGGCGCCAGGAAATTCGCCGAATGGGCCACTTCGAAACAGTACATCCAATTAGTAGCGAATGATCTTGGCTGGGCATCCGTACCGCCTGGCACCCGCAAATCGACCTATGACAATCCCGAGTACCAAAAGGCAGCACCTTTTGCTCAAGCTACGTTGAAAGCGATGGAAACGGCGGACCCAACTAATCCATGTATCAAGAAGGTGCCGTATAACGGGATCACGTTTGTGGGGATCCCAGAGTTTCAATCGTTAGGTACCAGTGTGGGACAAAACGTGGCTGGTATGATCGCCGGAAAGACATCGATCGAGGAGACGATGAAGCTCAACCAGACCTCGGCCGAACGGACCATGAAGCAAGCTGGGTACCTCAAGTGATGTGAGAGGCGGGGTTGGGCTCCGATTTTGCACTCCATGGAATTCGATCGGAAAGAGCTAGCGCCGCGCGGGTCGATGTGATTGGTGAGTAGTGATTGGTAAGGGTGTGTGTTTTTTTGGGGGCGTAAGTAGATAACGGGGACTGGTTTCGACCAGTCCCCGTCATGTTTGGGTGGGGCGTGCATGGGATGTGGAATCTATCCCGAAGGGATTAGAGGACTCAGACCGGGGTTTTAACCCCGGGAGAACGGTTCAACATGAACTCGCCCTGAAAGGGCGATAGATAATTCGGTCCGAGTTTGTTCAGCGTCGCGTCGGTCACGGCATTCTACCGCCCCTTCAGCACCTCCAACCCCGCGGACGCGGGGTGCAATTCCGGGAAGGCGCTTCTAATTGGATTGACACGCCTTTTCTGCAAGCAACAACGTTCGAGCACGAGCACGAGCACGAAGCGCCTTGTGAGGGCGGATCCGTTTTTTTCGGTAAACCCGGGGTTAAAACCCCGGGCTCATTCAAAACTTTAGCTTCATGCTTGCGGTAACGTGAAAGGGCATCTGCTCAAGGATCTGGTCGTTACCGGTGAACGTCGGGTCGATTACGGTGAAGTTAGCTTGGTTGGTGATATTAAAGAAATTCACCTGCACTTCCCAGCGTGGTTGCCGGTAAAATATCTCTGCATTCCAGGTAAATTGAGCCGGGATTTTTAGGGATCCACTGATATTGGCTTTCTGTTCTCCGGTAACCTGGGGACCAATGCCGATCCCGAACCCATTGGAAAATTTGTAGATGGCGTATTCGTTGAAGTAAACTTTCGGGGTACCCGGTAGGGTGTAGTTTCCGACCGGGAACGTAGTGAAGGTTGGGCTCCCAACGCCGGTGCCGTGTTTTCCATCGACGATGTACGACGTTGGGTAAGCATCGAGATAGTTACCAGTCTGCTCGTAAGGTGCGAAGTGATGATAATTAGCGAGCAGCCAGGTAAAATTGCTGGTTATACTGAGATGTTTGTCCGGCTGATAATCGAGATCGATTTCCAGCCCTCGCGATTGAACCTGGGCTCGATCTCCAGTCGGCGAAACCACAGACTCAACTCTGGTCTGATAGAACCCATCGATGTTGAAGAACAATGCCTGCCGAAAGAGCGATACTTTATATCCGGTTTCGTAGAGCTCGCTTTTATCGCCTAAGACGCCAGAATTGACCGAGTGGTTATGGCCATTGGCATCGACATCGCCCGCGGTAGTCGGTAAACCGCCGAAATTTGCGTCACCTTGAAAACCCATGGTCCGGTCGTAGGTCAGATAAAAACTGGAATCGCTAGTCAGTTTAAAAATGAGACTGCCAAAGAAAGAGGTGTCAAAGACGCGGGCGCCGCTTTTCTCGTTGGAACCTGCATAGTTGATCAACTGACCAGTAGGGAGCTGGCTCGTGGCATCGATATAATCACCACGGACGCCGACCAAACTACTTAGCCATTTGGTCCAATTGGTCTGGTGCTGGTAAAAGATGCCGTAGTCGTAGATGCTATACTCGCCCACCACGCCGGACGTGTAGTAGTACTTGCCATTGGTGGAGAGAGCCAGCCCGTTGATACCGGCGCTGTAGCCTGACATGCCTTTGATGGCAAAGCCGCCAAAGTAACCGCCAGGGCCGTAGGCATTCGGATTTGAGCCCAGCGGAACTGAAATATTGAACGTATTGGGATTTGATAGCAGGTCATACGCGGCAAAGGGCTGGATGGTATAGTCAGAAAATTCTTCACCCCATTGGAATCGGCCGGCTACGCCGAAAATGTCATGGTTCTCCACGGTACTGCCTAGGAGGGGAAAGTTGTAATCCCAATGGACTTCAGTTCGAGTGTCGTAAAGATGGACCCCGGGAACATATTCGTCGTACCCGAATAAATCGCGCTGCTGGGAATGCAGTTGTTCGTACATTTGATAGTTCGCGATCTTCAAATCGGAGTTGATCGTGAGCGTGGTAATCATTTGCAGGGTCAACTTGTCGCCGCGGACGCTGTCGCTCGGCGAATTCAAGGTATCAAAGCCGTAGATCGGCTCGACACCGGTCGGAGTTATCGTAGAAAACGGACCTACGTTGGTGCCACGGACATATTGCTGATTATCGATCAGGTCCTGGGTAGGATGGTTAAATCCGGGTGCTTCGTTGGTCCGCAGCTCATAGTATTGACCGGTGAATTGGACGGTTAATGCTTGAGTGGGAATCCAGGTGAGCGCACCGTAGATGTCTTCTTTATCGTCGCGGGTATTGCGGTAGTAAGTCGTCCCATCGGTTCCTTGATAGCTGAGGCGATAGGCTAGGGTACCGGGAATTAGTGGTCCCGTGCTGTCTAGAGTCCACTCAGAGTGAAACCATGAGGTTCCTCCTCCGGATAGCGCGCCGAAGGTGGATTCAATGGTCTCGTGATAACCGTCGAATTGGGGCGTTTTAGTGATGAAGTTAACATAACCACCGAGACCGCCTCCGGATGGACCATACACTGCTGAGCCTGGGCCTTTAACGATGTCCATGGACTCCAATTGATTGAAGCTCGGGACAACACTGTTACGATAGAAGATCTCGCGTTGCCCGTTCTGGAAAATCTCTGCGTAGATTCCGCGGATGTAGGGGATCCCATCCAGCCCATATTCAGCGGGGGTATAAGTTCCGGACGAAAATTGTCCCAAATCTTGGACGCTGAAGATTTGGCGATCTTCCAGCTCAGCTCGGGTAATGACAGCAACCGAGCGCGGTGTATCGATCACACTCATATCTTGGCCGAAGACAGAGCTGATGGGGCGGGCAGTCGGAACGATCTGGTCAGCCGGCGGTACAGCAGTAACTAGGATCTGTTGCATGGCTTGACCGTTATCAGCCGGCGGAGCAGCGGAAGGCGACGGATCCGGCGTCTGCGCATGCAATAAAGCGGACGTTGAACAGACGAGAATAGTGAATAGAAAAGTGCGACGAAAAAGCGTGGAAACGAGTGCCATAGAGAAGCCCCTAACGGTGCTTAGCACCGCGTGTGCCACACGGGGTTGGGACATGTTAGGTCCTCTACTGGGCCTGTCGGACTATCCTGAAGGGATAAAAGAACTCAGCCTGGGGTTTTAACCCCAGGAACACGTCCACATCAACGACCCGCCCTGAAAGGGCGGCGGACAAATCGTTCCGGATCCTCTTTCGGTGCCCGGTGGATTACACGTTACTCTGCCGCCCCTTGAGGGCGGACCGCTTTTTTATCGATACCTGGGGTTAAAACCCCAGGCTGAGTCCTTTCATCCCTTCGGGATAAGTCCGACAATTTTCAGGCGCTTCTCATCTCCCCGTGTCACATTCTAATCGAAGGGAGCATTTACTATCACGGACCCGTCCGAAGGTGGCCGATATATCGGACACCTAGAATAGAGACGAGCAAACCTAACTTGCCTGATTCGCAATTTTTGCAACTTTAGATCGATGGATTTGGGCAGCAGGGTTCGTTTCTACCGGAGCTTAAGAGGATTATCATTGAGAGATGCATCCAAAAAATCCGGTTGCTCCCGAAGTTTCATTGCCGAGGTCGAAGCAAATTCGGTTTCGCCGTCCTTGCGTAGTCTGGAGAAAATCTGTGACGCCCTGGATATCTCGCTCGGGACGATTCTGCGGGATGAACCGTTCTTCTCAGCTCCAATGGTAATGCCACAGCAGTGGAACAATTCTGCGGAAGCATTTCGCTGGGAAACGGCTCGTTTGTTTTATGTTTTTCCTGACCCGGAACACGCACCGTTCGCGGCGGTCCTTTATCAGGTCGATGGGTTAGGGGAGACGCCATGGAGACAGGCGCCGGAATCTTCACAAAAGCTGGCCGTGGTCGTAAGAGGGCGGGTCCAGTTTGAAAATAACACCGGTGCATTTCTTCTCGAAACCGGGCAGATGCTTTTGATCAACACATTCGTGCCATTTCGCTGGGTCAACCGGGAGAATGAACCCGCTGAGATTTTGTCGGTCGGCATGCGCCCATTTCATCTTTATGAAGAGGTCGAACGCAAGGCGCGCTGGCGCCAGCTTTTTAGGAAGCAAGTACGATCGAAGCGGGGCGGGACGGGGCCAAGGGCAAATGACAAATGACAGATTGGGACCGCGACGTCCCGAGATGTGAAAGGTGAAAGATCGCGGAGGCGGTGGATTAGCCTGGCGGGCTCTTGTGCCCTTCGGCCACCTTTCACTTATCACGTTTCACCTTTCACTTGGCTTTCCCCCCGCGCTGTCGCCAGGTCAAACGACCGGCGCATTAGCTCAATGGCATGATCGACGTCCGCTTCGGAGCGAAGAAAAAAGCTGATCCAGCCGCTGTTTGGCAGGATGTGATGGGGCTCAGCTTGTCCACTACTCACCAGCTGATCGCGGACCGGTTTAGGAAACGGGATATCAATCAGGCGATCTCCATGGATATGGCCCAGTTCTCTTTTGCCTAACATGAATGCCGTTCCACCAAACCGATGGGGAGCGAGGGTGACTTCTCCCCAAGAGCTCACGGCTGTGCTGATTCTTTTTTTGGCATTTCGGACGGACATACTTTGGTTCTCAGTTCACGGTTCACCGTTCGCAGTTCACCGTTTGGGTTTTGAGGTTGGTAGTAACCAGTTCAAGGTTCGAGTCGTTGGCGGTTTGCCCCAAATCAACTGTGAACGGCGAACCGTGAACCGTGAACGGCGAACCCCTAGTGGGCTAGTCCGATGATTTTTTGGATGGAGGCATGGTTTTCGCCGGCTTTGATCATGAAGTCGGCGACATCGGCTCGGGAGATATTGAAACCGAACGGCGGCAGGTGACCGACCACGACCCGGTACTTGCCGGTCCGCGGTTTATTGGTCAATTGCGGGGGGCGGACGAGAGTCCAATCTAGTTTGCTCTTCTGGAAAGTATTCTCCATTTCATTGGCATCACGAACAACGCTGGAGAAAAAGAGACGACCGAACAGGTGAGCTGGTGGGAAAACGGCGTCTTTAAACAGAAAAGCAGTGGATTCGATTACAACCCGCCGGACGCCAGCCTGTTGCATCGCGGCGGTTAACGCGACGCCGAAGCGTTGTAATAGGTCAGCGTCGTCCTGTGATATTGGCAGACGAGGGCCGAAAGCGGATAACACTGCATCCTGACCAACCAAGACCCCGGCCAGCTCTGCGCTGTCTAATACGTTTCCGCGAATGACCGTAATGCGGTCTCGGAACGGTTTCAGCGGCTCCGGGTTCCGAACAAAAGCTGTGACCGTGTGCCCGCGCTCGATTGCTTGAGTGACAACTTCAAGCCCGGTCGCACCGGTCGCGCCAAGTATCAGTAGTTTCATCAGTCGGATAGACCGGGATCTGACACGATTTGTGACATTGATCGTTTGTCAGCGTTAATATTGTGCCGGGCCTTGTTCTTATCGTTGCAAAGTAATCAGTAATCAGTGGGTGCAGTAATCAGTAATGGCTTCCGCCCTGGGTTCCGAACTGATTACTGTTTTACTGATTGCTTGGCTCCGTGCGCACGATCGGTCAGGAAGATCACAACTGCTCGGGAGAGTAGCCACAAGGACAGCTTGCCCGACGTAGCCTCCCGGAGTTTCAGACGACGGGGCGAAGTCGGGAAGACGATTTCGGAGAGATGAGCGCCTGCTCATTTCTGCGGGCGACGTGGCAGGCGAGACAATTTCTCGGGATTGGTAACGACGAAGACGTCGACGATCCGTCCTTTGCTGACGTCGATAGAAACCACGGAGAACGCTTTGCCTTGGACGTAACCAATCAGGGCTCGTTTTCCGTTGATCTCGGCAACGTGGCCAACCAGATCTCTCGGTACGGTTTTCTGCATACTGCGCAGGATACCGCTCGCCACTTTGTCGGCGCCCTTGATTTGTTTCGGGAGAGCGATTGCTTTGCCGCCGCCGTCAGAATGAAGCACGACATCTCGAGCTAACAAGGAGAGAAGGCCATCCATATCGCCGGTGCGCGTGGCTTCTAGAAAACGGTCAAGCAGATCGTTGTTCTCCTGAGTGGAAGGTTTGAATCGGCGACCGACCTCACCCACATGTTGGCGGGCCCGGCGCAAGACTTGCCGACAGTTGGCTGAGGTTTGACCGAGGATTTCAGCTATTTCCGTGTGTTTATACTTAAACACCTCATGGAGAAGGAATACCGCCCGCTCAATCGGTGTCAGGCGTTCTAGCAATACCAGGAACGCCATCGAAAGGGATTCGTCGATTTTCAGGGCCCGCAACGGATCACTGTTCGGCTCAGTCAGTAACGGTTCCGGTAACCATTCACCGACGTATTCTTCGCGTTGTACCCGAGCCGACTGCAGATGGTTCATGCAAAGCCGGCTAATGATCGTGACCAGGAAAGCGCGGGGCGACCGGATATTCTCGTCTGCAGATTGATGCCAGCGAATAAAGGTCTCCTGCAGCATATCTTCGGCATCGGCGACGGTTCCGAGCATGCGATAAGCGATGGAGAAGAGTAACCCGCGATACTGATCAAAAGTGGCTAGCCGGATCGCATCCTGAGCACTGTCGGTTTCAGCTTTATGGTGGTGGCTCGGGCTATGGTTATTCTGCATTTCTCGCGCTCCGGAGAATAGCCGATAGCCAATAGCCAGTAGCCGATGATAGCGAATAAGAATTAGAGGAGTTCATTGAAACGCCCGGTCTTGGTACTTAAGACCGATCAGGGGAACGTTTCGTGACAAATGGGGCGCGAAGCGAAGAGAGAGGTGATTGGTGATTCGTGATTGGTGATTGGTTGCCTGGCCGGCGCTGATCGTTTCTCCGTGCGCCGATGCCACTGCCGGGCCGGTAGCTTCCGCCAATCACCTCTCACCAATCACTAATCACCAGTCACCTTTGCTTTCACCTGCCGCCCGTACCTTGGCAATCTTCTGCTGGACCCATTGTTTCGGTAGATGGAGGTATTTGATCATGGCCCGGCCGGCGTAGGTGTAGATCAAGTGATAGTCGCCGTCGCTGGATCGGATCACGGTTGGGTAGGAGACACTGACATCCGCCCGGTCGCCGAGGCTGGAGAGCGGAGAAAAATGTTCGCCGTCTGAGGACCAGGCAACGCTCATACCAAATCGGCGGATCAGATCGGACGTGTAAACAACTAAGACCCCGTCTTCGCAGGCAATCGCATCAACTGCTGAGTCCGGGCTAGGTAGGTTCACGGGTTTGGCCGGGGACCATTGGCTCAGGCTGGCGTTCCATTTTGAGAACAGAAGTGAACCGCCGCGAGGGTTGCGGAGGTAAGCAACGATGTCACGATTAGCGAGTGTCACCAGGCTCGGCTGGCTATTTTCCGGGCCGGGAATCTTAGCGGCGATACTTTTGTTGGTCACCTGACCGTCACTTAGATTCAGACAAACGGTGTACCCTTCCCAATGGAAGAGCCAGGAAGAGAGCGGGATCATCACCTGACCGCCGGCGAGTTCGATCAACTTGCTGCGAGGTGATTGCCCGAATCCGGCAATCAAGCGCTGCACCGGTGACCACTGCCGGCCGAAGTCGCGGGACACGACGAAATCGACGTGGGACCCGGACCAGCCTCCGATAGTAACGCCGGCGAAGAACAGCCAGAGGCACTGTTCGTGGTCCAAGAAGAGAACGGTGTCGCCGACGGATTTATTTGCGAACCAGCATCCTTGAATCGGGGCTTGCGGCCGGACGATGACTTCGGGTTGAGTCCAGCTCCGGCTGCCTTTTTGCAGGCGGGAACAGAAAATCCGCGCATCCGGCGCTGCTTCACTCGAGGCTGCGTACCAGGTGCACAATAAAGAGCCGTCCGGGAGCTCGGCTAACGAACCGCCATGATTACAAGGCAATTCCCCGGCAGCATTGATAAAGCAACCTTCAAGTAGTGAGTTGGACGAATCGGTATGGATGGATCGTGAAATCTCATCCAAGGGCGAGAGATGGGATTCTTTTTTGGCGGAGGCGTTAGGAGCGACAACTACGCTGCGGAAAGAGATCAAGCCAATGAAGGTCGCTATGGGAACAAAACCGATGAGCAGCGATAAAACGGATTTAAAAGGGCGAGCTCGGTTTTGGCGGGCCTGCGGGTTCGCCGCGTGTTTTTCGTTTGTGTCCGGGCAGGCGTCGAACATGAAGGTCCGAGGCTAGTAAGGTGAGGCGGGAATAGCAAGAGGAAGGAGTCCTCCAAATAGGAGTCCAAGGAGTACGAGGAGTTCAAGGAGTACAAGGAGGAGTATGAGGGGGAGCCAGGAGCAGTCGCAGTTTCGCTGCTCCTCGTACTCCTCGTACTCCTCGTACTCCTATTTGGACAGACTGGCTTCGATCTGCGGGAATAGTGCGCGGCGGGTGGCGAGGGTGTAGAGGTCACCCAGTGTGGGGTAGTTGAAACAGGTGCGATGAATGAGGTCGGCTCCGCCATTGGCCATCATCACTAACAGGCCGAGGTGAACCAGTTCAGTGGCGTGTTCGCCAATGACATGCACACCCAGGAGACGTTTATCTTCTCGCCCAAACAACAATTTAAGGAACCCGACGTGGTCACCAATAATTTCACCGCGCGCGCTTTCGTTGTACCGGGCGCGTCCGACCATGAAATCGATCCCTTTCTTGGCTGAGCTTTCTTCTGATTCGCCAACCGTGCTGACTTCTGGGATGGTAAAGATGCCGTTAGGCAGGAGAGCGCTTAGCTCCTGGTCGCTGCGATTACCGAACGCATGAACCACGGCAACACGCGCCTGTTCCCGGCTAGTGGATGCTAAGGCCGGCGGACCAATGACGTCCCCCACAGCATAGATATGCGGAACGTCGGTTTGATAGTGTTGTTTGACGAGGATTAAGTTACGTGGGCCAACGGATAAGCCAGCCTTAGGGAGTTGCAGCTCCTCTGTGTTACTCAGCCGGCCGGCGGCAACCAGCACGGTATCGACTTCAATCACGGCTCCTGAGCTGAGATGAAGGCTCACATTGTCCGGCTTAGATACATCGAATTGTGAAACTCGTTCTTGCAAGCGGACCTGGACTCCGGCGTTTTCCATCGCTTTGCGTAAACTCTGAGAGATTTCGCGATCCAGAAACGGCAATAACTCCGCGCGTCCGTCGATCAGAAAGACCTCGGCATCGAGCGCCGCGAAAGTGCTCGCATACTCAGCGCCGATAACACCGGCGCCGATGACAGCTAGCCGTTTCGGGAGTCTGGTCAGCTCCAGGATTTGGTTAGAGTCGCAGATACGCGGGTCGCTGAAAGGGATATCTGGCGAACGGAACGGTGATGACCCAGTGGCAATGAGGATGTATTGGCCGCGAAGTTTCTGGTCCTGGTCCGGCCCGTCAATAACGGCTAGCGTGTGAGGATCGGTGAAAGTAGCAACGCCATGCACGATCTCGACTCCAGCGGCCTGAAGCCGTTCGGTCCAGCGGTCGCGTTCGTTACTGGTGACTCGTTTCTCGTGATGAAAAAATTCGTCGATGGTCGCTTCTCGCCGCAAGGAGAGATCCACTCCGAATAAGTCGCGGGACCGCCAGCCAGTTAAAGCCAGAGCGGTTTCTCGAAGCGTTTTGCTTGGGATGGTGCCCGTATTGATCCCTGCGCCGCCCAGGTTTTCCTTTTTCTCAACCAAAACCACCCGTTTCCCGAACACGGCCGCAAGCCAGGCACCCAGCGCTCCTGCCGGTCCTCCGCCGATGACAACCAAATCGTAATCTTTCGTCTCCATGATCGCGCAGCAATCAACCGCGAATGGACACAAATACAAACCGCGAATGGATCCGCCTTCGCAAGGCCTACGGCGCGACAGGCCACGAATATACTCGAATTGAAAAAACCACACCCGGGGAAGCCGGGAGCGATGCCGGATGCGGACAGTGCAGTGCGGGTTACTCGGTTAACTGTTTATCCGGTGAAAGGTCTGGCGGGCCAGCCGGTGGACGCGGTCGAAGTGCAAGACCGAGGTTTTGCCTGGGATCGACGGTGGATGTTGGTTGACGAGGATCGACGATTTCTCACCCAACGCCAACTGCCGAAACTGGCAACGATTAAAGCGGCCGTGAACGCAGGGGAACTGGTGCTGCGTCATGAAGATACCCAGATGGCGATCCCGGTTGAGCCTCCGGCATCAGCCCCGAAGATCCAGGTGACCATCTGGAGGGATCAGGTGGAAGCAGTGACTTTACCTGAGGCTGGACCATGGCTGTCGCCGATCCTGGATCATCGATGTGAGCTGGTTTTCATGCCGGATACAACGCGGCGTCAGGTCAATCCGGCATTCGCGCCCGCCGATTTGGCAAAGGGGTGTATTTGGGTCAGAATCTCATCGTCCGGCGGCCGGGGACAATCGTGGTGAATGATTCGGTCATTGTGAAAAGCAGGATCGAAGCGGTGTACGCGTAGCGGATGTAAATTTCCTACAAACTTGCGGAAAGTGGATAGCGGAGCAGGAGGCGAATTGCTTAGGATTGGCGGCGCAGTACGCAGGGAGTCTAACCAGAGCTAACCGCTTCCTGTCAAGTTATGACGATTGAAGTGCCGATTTCCATGAAAACCGTTCGGACCGCGCGCGTGTTGCGCCGGCCGGTGACGCGATTTTGCATGGTGAGCCCGGTGAAACGGATGTTGTATCGGGAGGGGAACCTGGAGCCGACCTATTACTTAGGTATTCCATTAAGAGAGCGATTGGTTAGCCCTGGAGTCGAACAGTTCGTTTCCAGAACCCGAACTATCGCTGACCCGTTTGACGTTCTGTATCGCGTCAGTCCCTGTTGTTAACTTCTCAGGTATCGATTCAAAAAATCCAGGGTACGTTGCCAGGCGAGCTTGGCGGCGGCCGCATCGTAGCGCGGGGTGGTATCATTATGGAACCCATGGTTCGCCCCGTCGTAGATGTACGCGGAATAGGTAACATGATTGGCCTTAAGCGCAGCCTCGTACGCCGGCCATCCATCGGTGATACGCGTATCGAGCGATGCATAGTGGAGGAGAAGTGGCGCTTTGATCTTGGCGGTATCTTCCGGACTCGGTTGACGTCCATAAAATGCAACGCCGGCCCCAAGATCAGGTAGGCGGACCGCCAAACTATTGACCGTTCCTCCGCCAAAACAGAAACCGACGGCGCCGATTTTGCCGCTGCATTCCGGCCGCGCTTTCAGCCAAGCGGCCGCGGCCACGAAATCTTCAAACATTTTAGCCGGATCGACCGTTTTGAAAGCTGCGGCCGCTTTTTCTTCATCGCCGGGATACCCGCCAACCGATGTGAGGCCGTCCGGCGCAAAAGCGAGGAAATTCTCCGTGCCCAAACGTCGTGCCACATCCTCGATATAAGGGTTAAGCCCGCGGTTCTCATGGATCACTAAAACCCCGGGCAGTTTTTTGTCAGGGTTAGCTGGTCGGACATAGTAGCCGCGAATACTGGTGTTCCCCTGAGGTGATGGAACATTTTCATATCCGGTGAGGAGTCGTTTGTCGTCTTTGGCGATCTGTTCAGCTAACGCATAGTTGGGCCGAAGACTTTCCCAGATGCTTAGGGCGGTTAAGCCGCCAATCGCGTATTTCTTGGCAGCATCGAGGAAGGCACGGCGGGTGATTTCGCCATGCACGTAACGGTCGAATAAGTTCAGCAGTTCTTGTGGAAAATCCGTCGCTTTCTTTCGCTCCATGGCTTTGGGGGACTCGTTGCGTTGTTCGAGCGAATTAGACACTCGGGACGGCGAGGCGCAACGGAATCCTGGGCGAAAATCAGTAATCAGTGATCAGTGGGTCAGTAATCAGACACAAACGGAGTGGTGGAGTATCGGAGCGATGGAGTAATGGTCATTGGCTGGCTCCGCCATCGTTAACCGCATCACTCCAGTACTCCACCACTCCCGGCCGTCTGATTACTTTCGCCGGCGTGTCCCGCTTCACGGCGCGGAGAGAGAAACTCAACGGCAACCAGCCTTTGTCCGGCCAACGATACATGCCGTACGAATCTTTGACTAACACGCTGTATCGCTGGAAAGACGTTGAGTCATGTTCGTGTAACCAATTGAGGGTCAAGCCGGAGGCTATCAGGCTGCTGACTATCTCTCCAAGGGGGTGGCTCCATTCGTATCGAACCGAATTTTGCAACGGGTTAGCCGACGCATAGTCCGATGGGTCGTCGAATCGCAAAGCTTCCCGAGTAAAGTAGGGGATGGAATAGCCCGGCATCCCAGCCGGCATGCCTTCCTGATTTTCAAACACGTCAGCACAAGGATGGTTTTCTACCTGATATAGGGCGCCACTAGGTTTAATGAAATGCGCAACGACTTCGGCCCAGCGGCGGATATCGGGGAGCCAACAGAGCGCACCCCAGTTAATGAAAACCAGGTCAAACACTTCATTTAAAACCTTGGGTGCATCATAAACGTCTGCCTCGATAAAACGCGCCCGATCACTGAACCCGAGTTCATCTGCCAGGGTACGAGCCACGGTGATTGCGCGACGCGAAAAATCGAGTCCCACCACTGTGGCGCCGCGTTGAGCCAAAGTCAGAGTATCGCGGCCGAAATGACACTGCAGATGCAGTATGTGAAGGCCGGCTACCGGCCCGATTTCTGCCTCCTCGATAGGTGTCAGTTGGCCATGGCCACTTCGCAGCGGTGCTAAATCGTACGACTCGGCCTCTAGATGAAGGTCGACCCGTTCATCCCAGCCTCTGCGGTTGTATTCTAGCCAAGTCGGGTCGGTCATTTGCTCTCCTGGGCGTCGTTCCGAAAGTAACCAGTAATCAGTGTGTCAGTAATCAGTATCTGATCGGCTGACGGACCTCCGAACTGATTACTGTTTTACTGATTACTGATTACTTGTGGCGCGGCGGTCGAACAGCGGTCAAGACGTTCCCTACTACCCTAAACGGCCTGGCGCGCTAAGGCTTGCGGTCCCAAAGACGGAAACCGCCGATAAAGGCGTCGTTGTTATCGACGATACGGCAACCGGGGGGTGTCTCTTTCAAATATTTCACGTTGCCGCCTCCGAGAGCAACGTCTTCCGGTTGGAGGGCAGCAATAAACCGGGCAACAACATCTTCAACGCAGCGGCGCCATTTCTTTTTGCCAAAGCGCTCTAAACCGCGAGTCCCGACGTAATCTTCAAAGGTGGCTTTCTTATAGGGAAGACGGCAAAGCTCAGTGGGAACCACGATTCCTTCTACGACCAGGCTAGACCCAAGGCCGGTACCCAGGCCGAGGAACAACATTTTCCCGCCCCGGTAACACCCCAAAGCCTGCATGGCGGCGTCGTTTATCATTTTTACCGGTCGTCCGAACGCTTCCGGGTAATCAAATGCGACCCAGCCACGGCCGAGGTTGAATGGCTCTTCAGTGGGTCGATCTTGGCGGATCGGCGCTGGAAAACCGATCGACACGACCTCGTATTTCCAATCTTGGGTCAGCTCTTTGACTCCGTTCACCATCTTGGCGGCAGTGAATTTAGGGCCAGTAGCCAATTTCCGGGGCTCAGTTTGTCCCGTAGCCAGAAGCTTTATGTTGTGCCCGCCAACATCAATCACGAGCACATTTGCCGGTGTCTTTTGTAAACTCTCAGTCACGCGATTATTTTGCGTTTTTAAGGAGTACTAAATTTATAGCACGACCGAAAGAATAATTACAAACCGCGAATGGACGCGAATACACACGAATGAAGACGCAGCCGCAGATGAAACGCGGATTTTAGGTCCGCAGATTACACAGAACCTGTCGCGCGGTCTTGTCCGCTATAGTCCCGCGGACGCGGGACGACGGAGGAAGGCTTTGCGGAGTGCCAACACCCATAACCGAAATCTGTGTAAGCTGAGGATCTAATTTGCTTTAATCGTCGTTCATCTGCGGTTGGGCTGTCAGGTCTGCATTCGCGTTTCTTATTCGCGTCCATTCGCGGTTTGTTTTTCGCGGTTAGTACTCGTCGTGGCGACGCCACCATTGGTATGGGGCGGTCTGGGGCCGACCGGCCGGGGAATCTTCCCAGGTTTCCTGGCGCCCGAAGGGAGTTAGGTCGAGGAAAGTCCAGACGCTCCCTAGCGCTTCGACACCGCGGCTATCGGTAAAGTAGGTGCGATAAACTTTTTTTTCGTCTCGAAGGAAGACGCTGAGACCGAATCCTTCGCCTTCGACAGTGGTGATGCCGAAGTCACGATTGAAATCGCTGCCGTAAGATGACAACCAGGGGAGAGTCCAGCCCATCCGCTTCTTATATGGTTGGATCTGGGGAAAAGGCGCATGTGATACGAGGACGAAATTGAGATCTCTGGCGTGGAAATGCGCCTGATGACCGATCTGGTCGACAAACATAGAACAACCTTCACACCCTGCGTCCGGCCAACCGTGCACCCCGGGAGCGAACATGAAATGGTACATAAGGAGCTGGGGTTTGCCCTCGAAAAGATCGGGCAGGCTGGCACGGCCATCAGGACCTTCGAACAAGTATTCTTTGTCGATCAAGACCATCGGGAGCCGGCGGCGTTCCGCAGCTAGGGCGTCCCGGGCTCGAGTAGCGGCTTTTTCTTTGATCAGCAGTTTTTCTCGGGCAGCCGCCCATTCTTCCGCTGATGCGATCGGTGGGAGAGTGTTGGTTTTCATGGATTCAGTCATTCATTATAGCGACGAACGAGCTGAGGCGGCTTGGGACAGACAAAATGGAGTAATGGAGAGGTGGAGTAGTAGAGTGTTGGTTATGTCCCGGAGGGACTAGATGATCGTAGCCAGGCAATTCATTGCCTGGGATGCGGGCCAGGGGAGATCCGTCCCGTAGGGAAGGGTTGATTTTAGCCCCGGGTTTATTTCTCACGCACCCATTCGCGTCGATCTATTCGCCCGAATTCGTCCGGGCGGCTGCCGGATTGCGCGGCAAGCCTCGTGGAGGCGGCGCCTCCTTTTCTTGCGTTCTTTGCGATCTCTTGGGGCTATTTAATTCTTCGGCTTCACCGCAGCACGTGGGTCCCAGACCCAGCCCCTCCTGGCTCCTTTCATTTTCCGTGTACGATGAGCGCGGTTTTGCCTCCTAGGGAGATACGGTCGCCATCCTTGAGTTTATTCGGAGTATTGGCCGCGATCACTTTGCCGTTAACCATGGTTCCGTTCGTGGAACCAACGTCGAACAGGAAGGCGTTACCTTCGGGATCCAGTTCAATCTTGGCGTGCCGGTGTGAAACCGCTTCGTCCCAATCACACGCGATCTCGGGATGCAGATTCCGTTTTTGGCTTGAGCGGCCGATCTGAGTAACCCGGTTTATCAAGGTCAGCTGAAATGGACTCTCGTAAGTGGCGTGAGCAGCCGCCTCTTCCGAGGCCGGATTTGTTTTGAAAACACGACATTCAATTCGCCAGATAGCCCCGGTCAATTCGCTCGATGGAAGATCCGGCGAAACCAACGGGGCTATAACCGGTTCAGAGTCAGCCGCCATTTTGACGCCGCAAACCGAGCAATAATCGCTCGACGTACTTACATGACCGTTGGGGCAGTTCATTTTTCGATGGTCGGAGCGATGGTAGTCAGCGCCACAGAGATATTGTCGGCGCCACCTTGAGTACAGGCGTACTGCACCAAGCCTCGGGCAAGTGGAAGTAACGAGTCGGATTTCGGAGGGATCGAACCGAGTGACCGGACTAAATCATAAAGCGCAGCGGGTTCAGGTACGTAGTTCCAAAGACCATCGCTGCAGAGGAGGAGCAGACCAGGCTCGTTCATTGGGTAAGTTGCGATGTCGGGTGGCTCCATCGTTCCAGCGCCGCCCCCGACGGCCCGAGTTAAAGCGTGACTTCCCGGTAAGAGCAAGGCTTCGCTTTCGGTCGCGAGGGCTTCGCTTACCAGCCGGTTCACTAACGAGTGGTCCCGGGTCAGCAGATGGGCGCTATCGTGACTAATAAAATAAGCCCGCGTATCTCCTAGCCAAGCGACGGTGATTTCTTTTTCGTTAACCAATGCCACGGTCAGGGTCGCGCACGCCGGATCCTCCAGCAGATTTGGATCAAATGGGATTTCACTGACGGAAGCTTGAGCGCGGGCGACCGCTTCTAGAAGCAGATCTTCCGCGAGGAGCCCCGGTAATTCTACAAAGGCGGCAACGGCGGCACTCGTAGCGTGACGCGCAGCCAGTTCCGGGCGTTGCGAATGGGAGACCCCATCGCTCAACGCAAGAAAACTCCGGGAACCGATCCGTTTTACCATCACGGCGTCTTCATTTTTCGGATGTCGTCGTCCGTGGTTAGAAAGGGCCACTAAATCAGGCAACTCGGCGATTTCGCAGCTATCCAGATAACTAACCGCCATCCCGCATTGCGGACAGAACTCCGTAACCGGTCTAAGCTTGGCTCCGCAATTTGAGCACGACCATGGATCAGGCGAATCAGAGACCGGGGCTGGTTTAGCCGATCCGGAGTTGGCGGTGGCTGCCTGGCGGAGAGCCGCGCCGCATCCTTCACAATAGTTCGCTTCGTTGAGACAGGGCGCGGTGCAACTCGGACAAGAGATCATGTGAGTTGCTTAGTTATACAAATCTAACCGCGAATTGACACGAATGAATACGAACTAAGATTCTAACCGCAGATGAAGAATAATTATCCGCAGATAAGGCCGGGTGGATCCGTGCGATTTTGGCACAAACATGGAGGCATTGTTCTCCACGGCAATGCCATCCCGCGAACCTATTCTTGCGTCGGAAAAGGAAAATCAGACCAATGAAAATTGAGCGTCTTGATCATCTGGTACTGACGGTCGCTGACATCGCGAAAACCTGTGACTTCTACGAGAAAGTTCTCGGGATAGAGACAGTTACCTTTGGAGCCGGCCGGAAGGCTCTGAGTTTCGGGCAACAGAAGATTAACCTGCACCAAGCCGGTAAGGAGTTTGAACCGAAGGCGGTCAAACCAACACCAGGGTCAGGGGATCTGTGCTTTATCGCTTCAACGCCGGTGACGGAAGTCATCGAACATCTTAAGCGACAGGGAGTTGTGATAGAGGAGGGGCCAGTTCCGCGGACCGGCGCCACTGGCCCGATGCAATCGGTTTATTTCCGCGATCCGGACGGGAATCTTATTGAGGTGTCGAATTACGTTCCGGCGTAACTGAGCCCACAAGGCGCTTCGTCCTCGTCCTCGTCGTCGTCCTCGAATCCGGCCGCGCGGAGAGATGGCCCGCCCGCATCGCTACGCGAAGCGTTGCGGGCGGGAGTGTTGGAGAATGGGAGTATTGCGCGAAGTCCGAATTGCGAAAACGGAAGGGGCGTCGCGTCTATTCGTCCGTCACAGCAGTTTGAGTCGCCGCGAAGAACGAGGCGGTTCCAAGGGGAGGGAGTTGTTTTGTCGTCTGGAGATGCCTTATGGTAATTCTGGTATTTATTTCCGGTTTTTGCTAAACATCGATCCGGCTCATACTGATCTTCCTTTTTCATTCCAACTCGGATTCGCACCATGAAAACGCTTCTTTGGAAAGAATTAGCAGCCGCATTGGCTGTTAGTTTTTGCGCACTCTCCTCAATCAGAGTCGCCCAAGCCGCCCCTCCGATTCTGAATGTTTCTACTGATCTGGAGCAGCTTCCAGGTAAGTACAAAATGGCAAATATGACACCGAACATATTTCAGGATTCAACTCCCCTTTTAAATGATGCCATCCAGTGGGTGTCCCATTATAACAGCGGAAATCCCACTACTCCTTACACAACGATCAAGGCCGAGAGGGGCGTTTACTATTTCCTGCTATCCCCGAAGTCGTTGGTGGCCGCCCGGCCTAAGTGGTAGTACAGCCTGAAAACAAGTATGATCAGCTAAAAGATGTAACGATTGATCTGGAGGGTTCTGAGCTTCTCTTTAGCCAAGCTGAGTTTGAAGCATTTACGATCAATGGTTGTCAGAACCTTACCCTGGAAAACTTCTCGATTGATTACATTACGATTCCGTTCACGCAGTTGTGCGTCCAGGGTATTGTAAGTTCCACCCAGATCACGGTAGCGGTTACGGTATCACCGGTAACCAAGCAATGACCGACTTCGAAACGCCATTGCTGATTCAATCAAGCAAAGTCATCGTAGGAAAGAACCCTGTAAAATAGTCCTCACGGATCACGCGGGAGGAGAGTTAATAAAAACATAAAGAGCCGCTATCTTTTCGTCGCGGACGATGATCACGTCCAATCCCGTATAGGCAGGCACCCCGCCGCGAGGACCGGAGCCCCAGGTTAGGCAACCAGCATTGTGGAGGGCTAGGGGAGAAGCGTGGGGTGCGTAGGCGAAGTGTGGATGGGTGGCTCTGAGGTCACCTGCAAATTTATCGAGTGCATCGTGCCCGACCAGGATACCTGGGGGGACATAAACCACACAATCGTCTGTGTAGAGCTCCTCAATAGCGCTGCGTCGCTTCGCAGAGTCACCTTCTCCGAAAACCTCTAGAAGGTTACGGAGGAGTAGTTCGTGAATTCTTTCGGACATAGTTCTTTTTCCTTGCCTGATTGATACTGCACTTAGATCTGGGTCATTCCGCCGTCCACGAACAGCTCGATGCCATTGACGAAGCTGCTGTCATCCGAAGCCAGAAATGTTACTACCTGGGCGATTTCCTCAGGAGTGCCCACCCGTCCTGATGGAATGTTGTTTACCTGAAAGTCGATGAACCCTTGGATTTGTTCCTGGGTAAGTCCGAGACCGTCGTAGCCAGGTGTGGGGACGACTCCGGGACTAATCACGTTGATCCGAATATTTCGTCCCTTGAGGTCCAAGATCCAGCTCCGAGCCAGGTTGCGAACCGCTGCCTTACTTGCACTGTAGATACTAAATGCCGCAGTTCCCTTGATGGAGGTGGTTGAGGCATTAAGGACAACCGAGGCACCCTCCGAAAGCAGTGGCAAGGCTTTCTGGACAGTGAAGACCACGCCTTTGACGTTAGTGTTAAAGGTAGCATCGAAGTGTTCTTTGGTAATGTTACCCAGGGAGCTCAACGTCCCTCCGCCAGCGTTGGCAAACAGAATATCCAGGCGCCCTTTCTTGGTTCGGATCGCTTCAAAAAGAACGTCCAGATCGGAAAGGTTGCCGACGTCCCCGTTGATGGCGGCTACATTGGTTTGTCCTATCTTTTTGACCGCTTCATCCAGATTAGCTTGGCGACGACCAGTGATGAAAACGTAGGCTCCTTCGGCGACGAATTTCTTTGCCGTCGCTAGGCCAATCCCGCTAGTTCCACCAGTGACGAGCGCAATCTTTCCGGAAAGCCTCGAGGTGGGAGAGTTTGCTTGCATAACTGACGAACGTTGAGGACTTCGGCAGATGTTTTCCAATGCAATGTTCTTGGGCTAGTTCATACTTTTGGTAATAGTTCGGATTCAAAGACGATGGAAATTCGACAGGTGCGCTACTTCCTGGAAGTCGCTGCCGGTGGTAGTTTTAATCAAGCGGCCGCCCGGCTTCACTTGACGCAGCCAGCCGTGAGCCGCCAGATCAAGGCTCTGGAAGAGGATCTCGGTGTCGTGCTGCTGGCGCGCGGAAAAAGATCAGTGACCCTGACGCCAGAGGGCGAAATTTTTTATGAGGAGGCGCAAGACCTCTTGGCCCATATCGATCGCGTCGTTCGGCGAGTACAAAGTAATCAATCTCGCGAGGTTTTAAGGGTGGGTTATGCGCCTTCCCTGGTTTCGGACCTTCTGCCCAAGGCCATAGCACATTTCAAGGTCTTACAACGAAATGTCAGGGTTGATCTTGCAGATATGACGCCGAAGGAGATTTGCGAACGCGCGGCTAAGGGACTCATTGACGTGGCAATTATACCTCGAGGAGTCGAATCGAGGCTGCGCGGGGTAGAGCTAATAGAGATTACGCGCCTAGATCCTGTCTTGGTTGTCCCGAAAGGCCATCGGTTGGCCAGATTGTCCAAAATTCCACCGCGTATCCTGCGAAACGTTCCTCTTTATGGGTTGGGACGTCGAGATTTTCCGGAATACGCGCCCCGTTTAAGGGCGATCTTAAAGCCTTATGGCGTTGTTCCCGTGCTAGTCTCGCAAACATCGGATGGCACCGCTTCTCTCTTTGCCAAGATGATCGCCGATAACGGAGCTGCAGTACTAACTGAAGCGGTCGTGGATTCATTGCCTGCATCTTTAGTTGCTCGACCGTTTCGCCCCGCGCTGCCTCCCTTGGTCATCCTGGCTGCGCTTTTTGTCTCTCGCCCCAGTCTTAATGCCGAAGGGTTCGCCCGGCAATTGAAGGAAGAAGCAGAAAGGCGCAAGAAACGTCGGCTAGCCAAACCCGAGGTTTACTCATCAATGAAACGAAAGGAGGCAGAGCGTGCCAGCTGAGCAACCGCGAAAGAGAGATGGTGCGGCATCCGCGTAGCCAGTGTGTTGAGCCGCAAAATCCATCGCATTAAGAGCACTATATTGGGTTGCCGCTTCAAAGTTGTTGGAAGTTACATCATCCATTTGTTTTCACGGGTTCGGCTGGTGTCGATACAGATCTAGATACTGGTCGACCACGCGAATTATATTTGAAAGAGTAGCCACAACTTCCATGTCCGATGTTAAACTCTATTTTTTTGAATGCGGGACTCTAAAATGCAAGGTGCATGACACTAAGATGAACCAGGGTTTCAATGAACCGTGCGAAATACCGGTTCCCTGGTTTTTGATTGAGCATCCCAAAGGAAATGTCGTCATTGATGGCGGGAACGCGATCGAAGTGGCATACGATTCGAGAGAGCGATGGGGTGCAGCCGTCGACGTTTTCTTTCCGACGATGAAGCCTGAACAGGGATGCGTGAACGAACTTCAGCGACTGAAAATTGATCCCAATAGTGTGAGGTATGTTCTGTGTTCTCACCTCCATCTTGATCACAGCGGGGCAGTGGGCCGGTTCCCGAATGCGATCCATATCGTCCAACGCGTCGAATATGAATATGCACTAGCGCCGGACTGGTGCGCGGCAGGAGGTTATATTCGAAAAGATTTCGATCGACCCGGTTTGGAGTGGTTCTTTTTGGAAGGACTGGCGACGGATTTCTATGACTTGTTTGGAGACGGCACAATCAAGCTGATTTTTACACCAGGCCATGCCACTGGTCACCAGTCGTTCCTAATTTCGCTACCTAATTCGGGTCCCATCCTACGCACCGCGGATGCGTCGTACACCCTGGATCATTGGAACGAAAAAGCGTTGCCTGGATTTGCGGTGTCGCTAGTCGATGCTGTCCGTTCGGTCAGAAAACTTCACCAGATCGTACGCCAAACGGATGCCATGGTGGTCCCAGGGCATGACCCGGTGACCTGGCCAAAGTTTAAGAAAGCTCCAAACTATTACGACTAAGCTTTTCCCGGGGACACCCGGAATCGTGGACGGTAAGTGTCGGACTGTACTTAAAAGTCTTTTGAAACCGCGTCCGCCAGATGGTCCAATATATTTCCCCAGCCGATAGTATGACCTTCACAAATTGACGACGTCGGTAAACGCTCGTGGGTTAGCACGAGGTCGGTTTCATCGCCGTGCGGATTGAGTTCGACGGTTACCAACGTATTCACATTGTTCGTCAGCGGGCCAATCCACGTGAACACCAGCTTGCGCGGCCGGTCGACTTCAACATAGGTGCCGGATACTTCGCGGATTGATTCCTTCGATGACATGACCAGGCTGAAGGCTCCGCCAGGGCGGAGGTCACAGCTCGCCTGGCAATCGACCGCGCCCGGATAGGGGCTCATCCACCGAACTATCAAATCGGGTTTGGTCCAAAGGTCGAAGATCTGCTCCGGCCCGGCGCTTAGGCGCCGGCGTACCTGCACGATCGGGCCCGTCGCGTCACTGTGAATCATGCTTACGATGCTGTTGATATTGTTTGGAGCGTCGGCGCCGATCGCTTGGCGTATTTCAAGCGGCGTTGTGGCCGTCATTCTCGGGAACTGGGCGCTGACATTTCCGCGCCGTCGGCACGCGGTAAACCCGACGCGTTTGCCACTACAGGTGGTGATATTCTTGCTGGCGATGGATGTCGCTGCGCTGGCTTTGGCGGCAAATGCAATGGTTGTTCCTGGCGAGCTATTGGCGGCCGTTTATGCCGCGGCAGTGACCGCGATCCTGATCGGTGCCGGGATGTTGTTCCTGTTCACGGTCGCGCATTGGTATGATGCAACCATCGCTCACGAGCACCCGAAATCGGGGTTGCCTCAAGATTCGGATGATAACGTACGCTAAGAACCAGATTATTTCGCGAGCGGCATGCGAAGGCCAAACTCTATTTGAGTCGCTAACCGCAGAGCGCTTCTTTTTGCTTGATCCTTCATCACATGGCTGGGCATTTTCTTGATCACATTGACGTGCGGATTTCCGATCTCGCGGAGGCGCGGAAATTTTATGACGGCTGACTTCCGGCGCTGGGATTGTCGGAGATCGTGGACGGAGAGGATCAACGGGGGTACACCATGCCGGGAGGCAGGAAGGACACACCGTTCGTGTGGCTGGAAACGCTGCGCGGGCATCGGGGCGGCGCGAATCGCATCGCTTTCTGGGCGGACAGCGAGGAAGAGGTTAACCGGCTGGGAAAGATCGTAGTGGAGGCGGGGGCTCGCGCCGTCGAGGGGCCGGAGTATTGCCACGATTATACGCCGGGATATTACGCCGTGTTTTTCGAGGATGCCGACGGGAACAAGTGGGAGATTTGCTGCCGGACGGCGCGGGTGAGGTGAGGAGCGGGTTGTGGGCGGTGGGATTTGTTCGCAGATTGAAGCAGAGAAAAACGTTGGGGACAAACCGTCTACCGAGCGAGCGGTTATCAACTTAGCTCGATGGAACGAAATTCTTGACGAGTGACATAATTGCGTCTCATCCGGGCGCCGCCGTAGACGCCTACAAATGAGCATTCTCGAAGGACACCGGTCCGGGGCGATTACGGATAAGTCTGGACGCCCTCGCGTAGCAATATCAACCAAGCAAAACCATCAGAATAACTAAGACAAAACCCGACCTACACACAAAAAAGCTGATACTACCATTCCGTATGTGTGCCGTGTCCGTTACCTCTACGCCTCTGTTTATTGACGCCGTCCGGAAGCGTTTCGGTGCGGTCACCGCGCTCGACGGAGTCTCCCTCGAAATTCTGCCCGGCACCTGCTTCGGCCTTCTCGGCCCCAACGGCGCAGGCAAATCGACACTCGTCCGCAGTATCATGGGGCGTGTCCGACCGGACTTCGGCAGCATCCGCATCTTCGGTCACCCCGTCAGCTCTGCTGCCGCCCGCGCCGATCTCGGATGGGTTCCGCAGGAACTGGCCGTCTACCCGCTCCTCAGCTGCCGGGAGAATCTGCACGCCTTCGGCCGCTATCAGGGCCTGAGCGGGGAAGCGCTCGACAACGCGATCGCCTGGTGCCTCGAATGGGCGGCACTTGCCGACCGAGCCCGCTCCTTGGTCAAAACCTTTTCCGGAGGTATGAAGCGCCGGCTCAATATGGCCGCAGGCCTCATTCATCGCCCCCGCCTCGTTCTGCTCGACGAGCCCACGGTGGGCGTCGACCCGCAGTCCCGCAACCGCATCTTCGAAATGGTCGAGGCCCTCCGCGCCAAAGGCGCGACCATCATCTACACCACGCATTACATGGAAGAAGCCGAGCGCCTCTGCGACACCGTCGGCATCATCGATCACGGCCAGATCATCGCCCTCGGATCCAAGGAAGCTCTAGTCGCACAGGCTTTCGGCTCCCGCAGTTCCGTGACCATGCACTTCGACCGTCATCAGGCGGACCTCAGCGCCTGGGCTGCCGCGCACAACGGAACATCTCAGGACTCCGCAGTCCACTGCACCGTTGAAAAGCCCTCCGAAATCGCCGCCCTTCTCGATGCTGCCAGCCGCGACGGACTGGAGATCCTCGATGTAACGCTGCAGCGGCCCAATCTCGAATCCGTCTTCCTGCAACTCACTGGAAAGAAACTCCGCTCATGATGGCCCGCATGATTGCAACCATCGTCCAGACCGGTTTCCGTTCGCTGCGCCGCGACCGCGTCGCGTTCATCCTATCCTTCGTTCTGCCCGTCGCCTTTTTCACCATCTTCGGCTTCGTCTTCGGCAACATGCGCAGCTTCTCGACGCCGCGCGTCAGCGTCCTCGTCGTCGACGAAGATAAGAGTTCCGCATCGCGCGCCCTTATCAGCGGCCTGCTCCGTGAGCCTTCGCTTGACGCTGCCACGCGTCCCAAGCCAACTAAAGGAAACCCCGCGCCCTCAGACTACACTGCCGCAACAGCTGAAGCCGCAGTCCGCAACGGCGAGGCACCCGCCGCGCTCATCATCCCTTTAGGCTTCTCTTCTCATCCCATTTCCTTTAGCCCCGGCTCTTCGCGCCTCACCTTCCAAATCCTCAACGACAGTTCCGATCCCGTCGCCGCCCAGGTGCTCGCCGGCATGCTCCAAAAGACCGTCATGATGTCGCTCCCCGCCACCATGGCCACCGCCGGCTCGCAGTACTTCGATCAGGAAATTGGCGGTCTCACCCCTCAGCAGCGCCAGCAAATGGATGCAAGCCTAGCCGCTCTCCGCAGGCTTCAGGACCAGCAGAGTGCGAACGCTGCTCAGACCGGCAGCGCGGCCGCCGCAAAGTCCACAACGCCTGACTTAAGCGGCTTCGTCTCCGTCAACGTGCGTGACGTCGTTGGCGAAAAGAAGCGCAGCCCGATGATTTCCTACTACGCCGCCGCCGTGGGTGTCATGTTCCTGCTCTTCACCGCCAGCGGCGCCTCCGGCA
>Ga0185299_10000298_pt1 | contig 147841 bp, 145 predicted proteins | sample PaiPotPPA55metaG_FD_128002 | JGI IMG/M metagenome (GOLD analysis project Ga0185299, IMG submission 128002) | Iron sulfur acid spring bacterial and archeal communities from Banff, Canada, to study Microbial Dark Matter (Phase II) - Paint Pots PPA... ...
GCCGCCGTGCTCGACGAGGCCGCGGAAACCCTGAAGTCGCATCCGAACGTGACGGTCAACGTCAATGGCTACTGCGACGCGATCGGCTCAGTCAGGTACAACCTGAAGCTCTCCGAGCGCCGGGCCGACGCGGTCGTGAGCTACCTGGCGGACCACGGCGTGGCGGAAGGCCGCATGAGCCCGCACGGCTATGGGAAGACGAACTTCGTCGCCACCAACAAGACGGCGGAAGGACGGGCCCAGAACCGCCGGGTCGAATTGGTTCCGAACCAGTAAGGTCTGATACAGCTCTGAATACGGCCGCAGCCCCCATCGCGGGGGCTGCGGCCATGCTAAATGGCCGCGCGCCCCGCCCCTGAGGTACCGCTCTCGCGCCCGGCTCTTTACACCGGCGAATAAACGTTAATAATGCAAGGAACTGAACCAGTTCCCAAGAGGAGCCATGAGTTACATCAGGCGAGGCGCCGATAGGCTGAATGGGTTGGCGGGATTCATTTCACTTGGCGTCTTCCTTGGCATCATGGTTGGATTGAACGTCGCTGGCTGCTCACAATCGGCTAGTCAGTCCTCTCCGGATGAAACGACCGCCTCAGCCGGGACCACCTCAACCGAGACCGGCTCGTCGATGAAGGTGCAGGGCACCGCCCAGTCCGGCTCTTCAGCGAACGACGCGGCGGTTGCGAGCCTCCCGGCCGCGCCCGACGCACAAGCCGCTGCTCCCGGCGCAGCCTTGGCAGCCGCTGTTCCCGCGCCAGGCGTCCCTCCTGTGACGTCACCCACGACCCCTGCGCTGGCGGTTGCGGCTCCGATGAGCCCGTCGCCCGTCGCGCCGGCGAAGGTCATACAGGCAGGCCTGCCGACCACCGCGGTCGTCGCGAGCACTGGTCCTGCGACCGTGAACGTCGCAAGCACCGGCAGTCCGGTACTAAAGGGCTTGAGCGGCAATGGGATGCAGGGCGCGGCGCAAACGCTCAACCCGGCCATGATGCGCGCGCTCAAGGAGTTTAAGGTCGCCAGCGCTTCCTTTCCGGATTTCTGCCGCGACTGGGCGCGCAAGCTGAGCGTCCGCGAGCACGACAACCTGGGGAGCATCAAGTGGGCGATGCACGACGGAGTCGAGACTGGAAGCTATGTCGGTTACAGCTCGATCGACTCCTGCACCTGCAAAGAGGCGAGCAACGGGGTCGCGGTCGGCATCCTTACCTATAAGGAATTTGACTACACGCTCACCGGCAAAAGCGTCGAGGAAGCCAGGCACGCGACGCCGCACGCGTCCACGATAGTGCCGACGCGCGAGATCTTCGCCTATGAGAAGGGCAAGTGGTTCTGGTAAGCCAACATTCGTAAGTCGAGATGGAAAAGGCCGGCTCCTTCGAGCCGGCCTTTTCTTTTCCGATTTAGCGCCGCGTCGCGCGAGACTCAGTTAAGTTCCTTGCTCGAGTACTCCAGGATGCGCCGCGCCACGATGATCATGTTGATCTGCTGCGTGCCCTCGAAGATGTCGTTGATCTTCGCGTCGCGCATCCATTTCTCGACTAGGTTGCGGCGAGAGTAGCCAAGCGGCCCCAGCAATTCGACCGCCTTCTGCGTAATCAGCGTGACCGCGAGGCCCGCCTTGGCCTTGGCCATCGAGGCCTCCAGGCTGTTGCGCATTCCCATGTCGAGCATCCATGCCGCGCGCCAGGTAAGCAGGCGCGCCGCCTTGAGCTGGACTTCCATCTCCATGAAGTCGCGCTCGACCGCACTCAACCGACGCGGCGAGAGCCCATAGCGAATTTCCACCTTCTGCTCGGCGAGGAACTCGCGCACGAAGTCGAGCGCCGCGCGCCCCACGCCAATCGCCATCGCGGCCACGATCGGACGGGTCGCGTCGAACGTCGCCATCACGTCCTTGAAACCGCCGCCGTCGCGCTTGACCTCGGCGCTGCCGAGCAGATGGTCGGCCGGCACGCGGCAGTTGTCGAAGACCAGCGCCGCGGTATCGCTGACCCGGATGCCGAGTTTCTTCTCCAGCCGTGTGACCGACATCCCGGGCGTCCCATGCTCGACCACGAAGGGCTTTATCCCGGGACGGCCGGCGCTCTTGTCGACGGTCGCCCAGACCACCACGAAGCCTTCGGATTTCTCCACCGCCATCCAGCCCGAGGTGCAGAAAATCTTGTTGCCGTTGAGAACCCAATTATCGCCGTCGCGGGTCGCGGTGGTTGTGACCGCCGCCGAATCCGAGCCGCAGCCGGGCTCGGTAATCGCCATCGCGCCCCACTTGGGTTTGCCGCCGCGAAATGGCGCGAGGAACCGCTGCTTCTGCTCCGGGGTCCCGGCCGCCATCACCGCCGCGCCGCCCAGCCCGGCGTTGGGGATCGAAAGGAACAACCCGGCATCGCCCCAGCACAATTCCTCGGTGGTGGCGACGGTGTAGACATTGCGCAGCTTCACGCCGCCCTGCCCGCTCGCGTCGCCGCCGCCCATCGGGTCGCCGCCGGGGGCGGTGCTCGCGGCCCACATCGCGTTCAGGAAGTCCCACGGCTTCTCGTGCTCGTGCTCGTCGTATTCGCGCGAGATCGGCCGCATCATCTGTTCGGCCACGGTATGGAAGAGCTCGATACGTTTTTGGGTCTGCGGGTCGATTTCGAAATCGATCATCTCAATGATCTCCCGTTTTTCAATGATCTCACAGGAATCTGTTCCGCACCGTTCTCTAGTGGTTTTGCCGAAGAATGCCCCGCAAACCGTCAGACCGTGGCGAGGCCCTCGAGCGCCGAAAAGCCGCGCGCGTTGCGCAGCCACATCTCGACCGGATGCTCGCGGATATAACCGTGGCCGCCGAGCACCTGGACCGCGTTGTCGGTGACCTTGAGCGCGGAGGCGGCGACGTAGTTGCGCGCGAGGTAGCTTTCCTTGTGCGCATCCTCGCCGCGGTCGAGATGCCATGCGGCCTCCCATACCAGCAGGCGCGCCGCGTCGATCTCGATCGCCATGTCGGCCAGCATGAAGGCGACCGCCTGCTTGGTCGCGATCGGCACGCCGAAGGCCTTGCGCTCCTTGGCGTAGTCGCGCGCGTAGTCAAAGGCGGCGTGCGCCACCCCGACACCCATCGCGGCCATCGCGACTCGCGACTGGCTCATCGCGCGCGTGAAATCGGCGCCGTTCTCGCCACCCAGCCGCGCCTCGGCCCCTACGCGGCATCCCTTGAGTTCGACCGCGAAGGTCTCGAGCCCCTTGAGACCCATGTTTTTTTCGCGCTCGCCGACGCTCAGCCCCGGCGTATCGCGCGCGACCAGAAAACCGTCGACGCGATCGTAGTTGGCGCTCGCTGCCCATACCAGGAGCGTGTCGGAGGCGGCGGCCAGTGCAACCATGCATTTGGTGCCGTCGAGCGTGAAGCTGTTACCGTCGCGCCGCGCTACGGTGGTCATCGCCGCCGGATCGAAGTCCCATCGCGGCTCCATCAGTGCCGCGCTCGCGGCGGCGAAGCTCGCGTCGGTGAAGCGTTTGAGATGGCGCTGGCGTTGCTCGTCGGTTCCCATCTCGAGCACCGGGAAGGCCAGCAGGCGGGGCGCGAGCATGTGGGCCGCGATCGCGAGGTCGCCGTAAGCGAGTTCCTCGGCGATTATCGCGCCGGTCGTCGCCAGGCGCGTGTCGCCGTTACCGCCGAGGCTCTCCGGAATGGGCCCCTGCACCAGCCCGAGTTGCCAGGCCTGGGCGACCAGCGCGGCGGGGATCTCGCCGCTCTCGTCGGCGGGCCGCGCCGCGGGCCGAATCTGCTCGCGGGCGAACGCGCCGACGGTATCGCGGATCATCTGTTGCTCTTCGCTTAACTCGAAGCTCAGCATGGTCGGTTCAAAGCGGCTCCATTGGAATTGCGCTAACCCCGCATACTAGCCCCACGGGCGGGAGAACGCATCCGGAGCGGCACGCGCCCCGACCAACGAATCAGCGCGAGCCGGCACGGGAATGGCAACGCCATTTGTCACGGAGTATACAATTCCGTGCTGCTAAGCGTTTTGGGCGGAAGTTCTTGTCCGCCCGCGATGAGCACTTTGCCGCTGGGTAGCAGCGTGGCGGTGGCGTTGAAGCGCGCCTGATTCATCACACGCCGCGATCGCAGCTTCACCGCTCTCGCAGAACGGCCCCACCAACGTCAACCAGTCGTGCAAGTCTCCCGTGCTAGCCAGTGCCGCAATGAGGTTCAAGCTTAAAACCAGCGTAAGGAAAGAGGCCGCTTGAGCACCCAACGCGAGAAACACGATCAAGATGCAGCCACTATACTTAAGGGCGAACGTTACGAAGGCGCGTATAAAACTAGTGCCGTCCATTCTTCTCTCTTCAGGCTTTCTCGTCACTTTCCGAAAGAATTAGATCGCGAAGGCCGACGGGGTCATTCAACTTGAGATTGATAAGCAGCTTCATTGTTAAACGTCGCACAAGTGGGCCATCGGGATGCCCATAAAGAAACTCGACCGTGATTGATCCTTGGACAGTGCCCACCATGAATTGCTGAATCTGCTCTCGTTTGAAGGGGGGGTAGAAATAAGTGCGTGTGCATCCGCGTGGAATTATGCCCCCCGTACTGAATATAACTGGCGCAACTATCGTTCTGTCTCCGACCACAACATCAAAACGGTCCACTGTATATCTCAGTGGATTCGCGGTCACATTCCTTATGGTCACGCCTAATTGAAGGTTCGCATCGTCGCTCTGTGGATTGAACGCCATGTATGGTCCTTCATATGCAAGGCCATAGGCATATCCCTCACGAAAACGACTGAAGAGCGCCACAACCTGATTGACGAGATAAACCGTTGCTCCAGCAGCGACTACGGTAAGTGGGATGAGAAGAGCTAGAGGAAATCCCGTCGCTAATCCCTCGAAAAAAGTCAAACCAGCCACGACTAAAGGCCCGATGAGATGGTAAAGCCACACCGCTCTGGACACGTGGCCAAGCCAACTCCAGATTGTTGAAAAGAACTTTCTTCTTTCGGCCATGCTGTTGATCCCCCTATAAAGCCAGCAGGCCCTCTATTCACAGGAGCCGAGGATTTGGTGACATCTTGGTGCCAAACTCACCCATGCAAGATCCTACAGGGCATCTCAACAAGTCCCGATAATCCTTTATTTTGGGACATTCCAGTCGTACCAATCGATGCGTTTCTGGTCCCTGCGGCGATAGGTCGTTGGAGGTTCCTCCACCTTGGTTGGTGGCGGCACGGGCTTGCGCACCTTGCTCGATGGCGGCTTGCGTTTGCGCCGGATCGGCTTGCGCGATCGCATGCTTCGAAATACTAATCCACGAATCGGAAAAAGCTATTCACGGGGAGTGACGCCAGGGGCAAAGCGCCCGATGAAACTGAGCTGCAGGCCGGTGACTTCGCCGCTGGCCGCGCGGCGTGAAAAGTAGCGCTCGGATTCGCTTTTCGTGCATGGTCCGACATTCTGAATTCCCTCCCGCGCGAGGCCTGCCACTACGAGCTGATCGCCAACGATACTGCGGAGATCGAGGTACGCTTTGCCTGCACGATCGCTCGGATGGACGTGGGTGTGCGCGCGCTCGAAGCGGCGCTCGAAGCGCCTGGCCAGCTCGTCGTCGACCTCGTAGCAGCACGGGCCTATCGAGGGACCCAGCAGTGCGCGAATCTCACCGGCCCGCGCCCCCTGCCGCACCATCGCGCGCACCGCCGCAGCGGCTATTCCGGCCAGGATGCCGCGCCATCCAGCGTGCAAGGCTCCAATCACGCCCCGCTCCTGGTCGGCGAGCAGCACCGGCACGCAATCGGCGGTGAAGATGCAGAGCACGACACCGGTTATCGCGGTGACCAATCCGTCGCCCTCGGGACGCGGATCGTCGTCGGCGCGCGGACCTATCGTATGGATCGTCTTGCCGTGGACCTGCTTGAGCTGCGCGAAGCGCACTCCGCGCGGCATCAGTTGGCGCGCGCGCTGCCAGTTGACGTCGACCGAGCGCGAGTTGTCGCCGACCCAGTACGAGAGATTGAGGGAGGCGAAAGGACCGCGGCTCGCGCCGCCCTCGCGGCCCAAAAATCCATGGCACAGGGCTGGCTCATCCCATCCTTGAAGAACCGGAGGAGCCGGCGGCAGCGATGTAGCTCGGCGAAGCGCGCGCACTCGGTTGTCCGCGAGTCGAAGGTTAACCTATAATTCTGATCTTTGGAATTCGCCCCTGGGGTCATCCTATGAATGGCTACGAATATCTCCTCGAACGTAATCGCCTGATGTTCAAGCTGGAAGATGACCTGGGGCGTCTGCGCGACTTGCCCCCGGCCGAACGCCAGGAAAAGACCGCCCGCCTGCAGGGCGCCTTCGACATCCGGCTGGCCGAGCTTTACGCCAAAGTGGCCAACGAGTACCCGGGCGAGCGGCGCAAGAAAGCCCGCCCATTGGCCGACCCGCGTTAGATGGCGGACCGGTTGCCGCCGATTGGCACCAACCCTGGTCCAGGAACTAGAGAAACGCATTGAGCGGCGTAGAGCGCACCATCAGTATCCGCGGGGCGCGTACCCACAATCTCAAAGGTATCTCGCTCGACCTGCCACATAACCAGTTGATCGTGGTGACGGGAGTGTCGGGCTCGGGCAAGTCCAGCCTGGTCTTCGACACGCTCTACGCCGAGGGTCAGCGGCGCTACGTCCAGAGCCTCTCGACCTACGCCCGGATGTTCCTGGAGCGGATGGACCGGCCGGACGTCGATTCGATTTCGGAAATTCCGCCCGCGCTCGCGCTCCGCCAGAAGAACACCATCAAGAACGCGCGCTCGACCGTCGGCACGGTCACCGAGATAAGCGATTACCTGCGCCTGCTGTTCGCGACGCTCGGCCGCACGACGTGCCCGCGATGCGGCGGCGAGGTCACGCGCGACAGCGTCGAGAGCGCGGCGGCCCACGCGCTCGCGGGCCCGGGGATGCATCTGTTTCTCGCGCCCTTCGAGCCCGGCTCGCGCTCGACCGCGGCCGCCTGCGAGTTCCTAGCGCAAAACGGATACCATCGGCTGTTCATAGACGGCACGATCGTCGAGACCGCCGAGCTGCTGGGACGCGCCGTGCAAGGCGTCGTGCAGGACGCTGAGCAAGGTGTCGCGCAGGAGGCCTCTAGCGGCATCGCGCAAGACGGCGCCGGCGGCATCGCAACCGGTGACGCGCTCGATACTGCGGCTGATGCCGCGTCCGCCGACCTGGCGCATCGAGCAAACGGCGCCGCTGGCGACACTGCCGGCGGCGTCGCGCGATCGGCGTCGCCTGACGGGCGCAACGGCAGCGGACCGCTGATGGTCGTCACCGATCGCGTCGCGAACGATTCCAACGACGCTCCCGCCCGCGTGCGCGAGGCGCTGGAGAAGGCTTTCTATCTCGGCGGCGGGCGCGCCCGCGTGGTCACCGTGGTCCGCGAGAACGGGCGGATGACGCCGGTTGCCGACGCCGCCTTCGATCGCCGCTTCAACTGCTCGACCTGCGGCACACTTTTTCCGGAACCCACGCCGGCGCTGTTTTCCGCCAACAGCCCGATCGGCGCGTGCCCGGAATGCGAGGGCTTCGGACGCACCGTCGAGCTCGATCTGGAAAAAGTCATCCCCGACCCCGGGCTCTCGCTGCGCCAGGGACTTATAGCGCCATGGCGCACGCCGGCCTACGTAGAGATGAAAACCTGGATGCTCAAGTGCGCGCGGCGCGCGCGGGTGCGCGCTGCGGTGCCGTTTCGCGAGATGACCGAGACCGAGCGCGTGTGGCTACTCGACGGCGAGCCGCGAGACGGCCGCGACGACGGCGCGCACGGCGATGACTGGGAGCGATGGCCGGGGGTGCGCGGATTTTTCCGCTGGATGGAGAAGCGGCGCTACAAGACCCACGTCCGGATCCTCCTCGCACGCTACCGCCGCTTCGTACCCTGCCCCACTTGCGGCGGCGCCAAGCTCAAGCCCGAGGCGCTCAACGTGCGCGTCGAAGGAATCACTATCGCGGAGGCCGGACGGCTCGCGGTGCGCGAGCTCAAGGGATGGCTGGAGCAACTTGGCGGCCAGCCGCGCGCAGCCGAGCGCGCCGGCGTCGTGCTGCGCGAGCTTAAGAGCCGCGTCGGATATCTCGACGAAGTCGGACTCGGCTACCTGACGGTCGAGCGCCAGGCGCGCACACTCTCGGGCGGCGAGGCCCAGCGTATCCATCTCGCGAGCGCGCTCGGCAGCCTGCTGACTGCCACGATGTATGCGCTCGACGAGCCCACCGTCGGACTGCACGCGGGCGACGTGCGCCGCCTGCTCGGCGTGCTGCGGCATCTGCGCGACCTCGGCAATACTGTAGTCGTGGTCGAGCATGACCCGATGATGATCGCGGGGGCCGATTTCACCGTGGAACTCGGGCCCGGCGGCGGGCGCGACGGCGGCAACCTGATTCGGGCCGGCGCGCCCGCGCGCGCCCGCAGCGACAAGCGCGCCAAAGGCGCCAAAGCCGTCAAGCGCGCCAGCGGCGACAGGAACGAGAACGCGGCCACGCCGGCGCGGGTGATGCTGATGCGTACGTTGTCGCGCGAGCGGCGTTTCACTAAACGCGACCCGGCACTGCGGATCGTGGGCGCGCGCGAACACAACCTCAAAGGCCTCGACGTGCGGATTCCGCTCGGCCGGATGGTTTGCGTCACCGGCGTTTCGGGCTCCGGCAAGTCGACGCTGGTCGAGGACGTGCTCTACAACAATTATCTGCGCCGGCGCGGCGAGCCGGTGAGCGACGTCGGCGCCTGCGATCGAATCGAGGGCCTCGAGCTGGTCGGCGAGATGGTCCACATGGGACAGGAGTTGCCGGCGCGCTCGCTGCGCTCCAATCCCGCGACGTACCTGAAAATCTACGACGACATCCGCCGGCTCTTCGCGCAGAGCAACGAGGCGCGCCGCCTCGGCATCCAGCCCCGCCACTTCTCCTTCAACGTCGACGGCGGGCGCTGCGAGAAATGCCACGGCACCGGCACCGTGACGATCGAGATGCACTTCATGGCCGACCTCGAAGTGCAATGCGACGCGTGCGACGGCCGCCGCTTCCAGAGCCACATCCTCGCGATCCGCTACCAGGGCCGCAACGTCAACGAAGTGCTCGGGCTGACGGTCGACGAAGCGCGCGCGTTTTTCGCCAAGTCGCAGGCGATCACACGCCGGCTCGAAGCGCTGAGCGCGGTTGGCCTGGGCTATCTGTGCCTCGGGCAGGCGACCTCGACGCTCTCGGGCGGCGAGGCGCAGCGCCTCAAGCTCGCGCGTTTTCTGCTTGCCGACCTCGAACCGCTGCCGGTGGCGGCGGACGGCAAGCCGCTGGGGCGCGTGTTTCTGCTCGACGAGCCGACCACGGGGCTAAGCTCCGCCGACATCCGTCAACTGCTGCGCGTGCTCGCGCGGCTGGTGGCCGAGGGCAACACACTGGTGGTGATCGAGCATCATCTCGAGTTCATCGCGCACGCGGACTATGTAATCGACCTCGGTCCGGGCGGCGGCGAGGATGGCGGGCGCGTGGTAGCGGCGGGACCGCCGCTGAAGGTTGCCGCGGCGGCGCGCTCGCTTACCGGGCGCGAGTTGCGTGGGCTGTTCGGATTGCCGGCTAACGCGCCCCGCGCCGCGGCACGCTCGGCCAAGCTGCGTGCGAGCGCCGGATGACATGGCGGTTGCGTGAACCGTGTCGCGGCGCGACGCGGCTCGGTTTCGCCGACATCATCGTGATCGCGATCGTGATGGCGATCCTGCTCTTCGCCTCGTGGAAGCAGTTCCCCGCCTATAACCGCCCGTTTACGCCTCGCGCGATTCGCACTCCCGTGCCGCGAGTGCCAACGCCCGGACATACCCGCACTCCGGCTCGGCAGTAGTGATCATGTTGAAATTTGGATTTTTATTTTTCCTGCCGCAGAACGTCCGGCTGCAAAAAAACGCATCGCAAGGTTGAACGCGCTCTGCTAAAATTTTTTTACATCGTCCCGGCGGAGGGACGAAAGGCCCGCCGGGCCCAACCTGGGAGTGGTGCATGAATCCTGAACCTCCTTCGGCAAAACGGCTCAAAGAGTTTTTCCTTGCGATGACCCGCACCAGCTTCGGGCAGCTCGGGATCGCTGATCAGCAGGTCGTCGAATACGTAGCTTCGGTGTTGACTGACTTTAGCGCCGCGGGAAATTGGCTGGCGCTGCGCGACGCAGAGGGCCGCCGCCTCACCAGCGTGGTCGAGATGTTGGCCTCGCAGACCGGTCCGCCGCAAACTCGCGGGGGCGTGCTCGGCGAGCGCGAGTTGCGCAAGTACGTCGGCGACTACACGCTTTTCATGTCGGGCCTGTTCCGCACGTTCGTCGAGCGCGGCGGATGCCTCGACTACTATCTCGAAGAGGGCAAGCGCTCTTATCAGACCGTCTCGGAACTCGATGTCGCGCTGTACCGGCCAGGCTTCCTGATGTTCGAAGAGCTGAGCCGGAGCTTCGAGAACTATTCGGGCGCGCTCGACTACATGCGCAAGTGCTTCTTCAAGCCCGAGCCCAACCAGGATCCATTCGCGGGCTTCGCCCAAAAAATCGACGGCTGGGTCCGCCTGCGGCTGACTCCCAATTGATCCCGCCCGACTGAAGCCCCTAACTGATGCCGACTGACGCGCGAGAGCGCCTCGACCATTACCTGGTGCGCCTGGGATGGGCGCAGTCGCGCCGCGCCGCAGGCGAGATGCTCGCCGGCGGGATGGTCCGCGTCAACGGCCGCGTTTTGCGCAAGGGTGAGATGGTCGGTGGCGGCGACGCGGTCGAAATCGCGGAGATATCGACGCTACCCGCGCTCGCGCCTGACCCTAAAGTAAAAATTGAAATCCTGTTCCGCGACTCCGCGATGCTGGTGGTCAATAAGCCGGCGCCGATGGCGTGTCATCCATTGCGCCCGGGCGAGCGCGGAACGGTGATGAATGGCGTCGTCGCCGCATTTCCGGACGCGGCGTCGGCAGGCGACAATCCGCGCGAGGGCGGCCTGGTCCATCGGCTCGACAACGGAACCTCGGGTGCGCTGCTCGTGGCGCTTCAGCCGGTCGCCTTCACCACTCTTCGCGAGGCGATTCGCGCCGGCCGGGTCCGTCGGGATTACCAGGCGCTGGTCGTCGGACATCTTAAAGAATCACTTGAGATTGAGAAGTCGCTCGCGCACGACCCGCGCAACGCACGGCGCATGATGGCGGTCGCGGCGAATGCGGCCGGCGCGCGCATTGCCGCGACGTTGATCGAACCGATACGCGAGCCGGTACGACACTATGGAGATTTCACCTTGGTCGCAGCGCGCCCGCGCACCGGGATGCGCCATCAGATTCGCGTGCACCTGGCCGAAGCGGGCCATCCGATTGCCGGCGACGCGCTCTATGGCGGACCGCCGCTCGACACGCTCGCCGACGGTCGCTTCTGGCTCCATCTTGCGGAGATCGAGTTTCGCTCGCCCGCTTCAGGCCCCGTGCGAGTGCGCTCACCGCTGCCGCGCGATCTCGAAAACGCGCTCAAAGAAGCGCGCCGCCGCTCTTAGCGCCGGACCATCGGTCTATTCGTCGACGTAAACTTATTTATCCACGTGGAATTATTTATCAACGTAAACTTGCCGATGCGCGAACTGCCAGTTGCCATTGATCTTGCGCAGGTCGTCGCGATAGCCGCCCACCGCGGCCAACTCGGTCTTGCCGCCCTTGATGTGGAAATAGATCAGGTTGCAAGTGCCGTGAGCGTGATCGCCATGGACGTCGAAGCTGACGTTCACCATCATGTGGCGCACCTGCGCGCCCGCACATGATTCCTTGTACGAAGCGCAGAACTTGCGCAGCGCGGCTTGGCCGGCGTGCTTACCGAACGACGGGCTTTCGAAAATGCCGTCCTCAGTGAAGCAACTGATCCACTCCTCGAACTTGCCTGCGTCGATATAGAGTGCGTAGCGGGCGTAGAGTTCGCGGATCTGCTCGCGGTCCTCGAGGCTTCCGGTGATCTCTGGCATGAACTTTTCCTCCCCGTGCGCGCCGAGCGGCGCGTTGTTTCAGATTACACCTGACTCTTTAAGCCGCGCCACGTCCTCCCAGCTATAACCGAGCATGTCGGTAAGCACGCTCTCAGTGTGTTCGCCCAATTCCGGCGCGTGGCCGCGCGGATTGGCCGGCGTCTCGCTGAGCTTGACCGGAAAGCCGACCAGCTTCATCGCACCCAGCCCCGGATGCTCGTAGTCCACCACGTAGTCGTTGGCCAGCACCTGCGAATCGTCGGGCAGGTCGGAGACGCGGTTGACGACGGTGTAGATGAAGTCGCCGCCCGCCTTCAACAGCTTCATCCATTCGTCGCGCGGCCTGGTGGAGAACGCCTTGTCGAAAATCTCGACCAGCGCCTTGCAGTTCTTGCCGCGCACACCGATTTCCTTGAAGCGCGGATCGTCGATCAGCTCCGGCAGGCCGAGCGTATTACACAGGTCCTTCCAGTAGCGATCCGCCTGCAGCATCCCGAGCGTCAGCCATTTGCCGTCGGCGCATCGATAGTGATTCCACAGCGGATTGAAGGCGTTCTCGCGCGTGTTGCGGCGGAACTCGGTGCCCATGATGTTGCGGCAGGCGAGGTTCAGCCCCTGCAGCGCGATCATCGAGCCGAGATGCGAGGCATTGACCTCCTGCCCAACGCCGTAGCGCTCGCGCGCGAGCAGCGCCGTGATCACGCCATACGACAGCATGATCGCGCCCATCTGGTCGGCCACGCCGCCGAACAGGTAGACCGGCTCGTCGCTCTCGATTCCCGCGATATGCATCACGCCCGAGCGCGACTGCGCCAGGTAGTCGAACGAGGGCTCGCCGCTGTCGGGCCCCTCAGGGCCGTAGCCCGAGGCGGTCGCGTAAATGAGCTGCGGATTGATCTCGTGCAGCGTTGCGTAGTCCAGCCCGAGGCGCTGGGCCACGCCCTTGCGGTAGTTCTGCACGAAGACGTCGCTCTTGGCGACGAGCTGGTAAACGATCTCGCGCGCCTCGGGCTTCTTCATGTCGAGCGTGATGCTTTTCTTGTGGCGGTTGTTGGACTCGAAGTAAAAGTTCTTGCCGTTGCGAGCGGTGGTGGCGCCCGAGACCGCGAAGATCGCGCGCCCCGGATCGCCGTCGAGCGTCTCGAGCTTGATAACTTCGGCGCCCAGGTCACCGAGCAATGCGGTCGCAAACGGCCCCTGCTGCCAAATCGTCCAGTCGATAACCCTTATTCCGTCAAGCGGCGTCTTCATGTTTTCCCTATACCACAAGTCGGGCCGCGACGGATCGCCCGCGCCAGGCCGCGATTGCGGCTCCTGTCCACAACGCCGGCCACCCTGGGCCGTCGTTTCGCGGCTCAAATTGACCGGCAGACGCTTGAGTTACTCCGCGGGAGGCTTCATCAATAGACACGGGAGCGATGCTGCACTACCTGCTCAATTTTCTCTATCCGCCGCGATGCGCTGCGTGCGACGTTGGCCTGCCGATCGACACGACGCGCCGCGTGTGCGCATCGTGCCTGGCCGCGGTTGAGCCGCCGCGCCCGCCCTTGTGCCTCGTGTGCGGCGCGCCGCTCCACACAGGCGACGAGGAAGAACGTTGCGATCACTGCCGCGCCGCGCCGCCGGCGTTCGACTGGGCTCGTGCGATCACGCGGTACCGGTCTGGCACAGACGGGTTCCACACAGACGGTTCCGGCACCGACGGATCGAGCGCTGTCGCGGCGCTGCTGCGCCGGCACAAGTACGGCCTCGACCAGTCGCTGGGGCGCGCGCTCGCGGAGTACCTCGACGCCGCGCCGGCGTTGGAAGCTGGTGCTTACGATGTCGTCATCCCCGTACCGCTCCATCGCTCGCGCCTTCGATGGCGCGGCTTTAACCAGGCAGCGCTGCTGGGCGCCGCGCTCGCGCGGCGGCTCAATTGCCCGCTCGACGTCGCCATGCTCGCGCGCGTGCGCTCGACCGCGTCGCAGACCGCGCGCGACCGCGCCCAGCGCACCCGTAACGTCCGCGACGCCTTCGCGGTGCGCCGGCCTTCGCGCGTCGCCGGCCGACGCGTGTTGCTGGTCGACGACGTGATGACTACCGGCGCGACCGCGGACGAGTGCGCGCGCGTGCTGCGGGCCGCGGGCGCGCGGAGAATCGACGTGCTCACCCTGGCGCGCGTTCTATGAGCGACGCAAACCTGCGCGAATCGGAGAAGCGCCGCGATTGGGAACGCCGCCAGCTCGCGAGCGCCGGGCCTCGCGCTCCGGAGCCGTCGGTCGTTGAAATGCTCGACTTGCTGCCGCGCGGCCTCGCCCTCGACGTCGCAGCCGGCACCGGCCGCCATAGCCTGTTGCTCGGCCGCGCGGGATTCAGAGTCGTCTCGATCGATTACGCCGAACCGGCGCTCCGCACGCTGCAATCGATCGCAAGCGCCGAGAAGCTCTCAATATGGCCGCTCGTCGCCGACCACTCGACATTCCCACTGCCGCACGGCTGCTTCGACTCGATACTCAACCTCAATTTTCTCGACCGTGCATTGGTGCCGCGCCTGATCGACGCTCTACGGCCCGGCGGCGCATTGCTCTTCGATACGTTTCTTATCGACCAGGCGGCGACCGGCCATCCGCGCAACCCCGACTTCATGCTGCAACACTACGAACTGCGTGAACTGTTGCGGGAGATGGACCTCGTGCGCTACCGCGAGGGCCTCGTCGCCTATCCCGACGGCCAAAGCGCCTGGCGCGCGGCCGCGCTCGCCATCCGCAAGGGCGCCAGCAGCAGCCGAGGCGCCTAAAAAAGATGGCGCGCGGGCTCAGCTACAAATCGGCCGGAGTCGATATCGATCTCAAGGAGCGGCTGGTCCCGATGCTGCGGCGGCTCGCGCGGCCGACGCTGGGTCCGCACGTGCTGGGCGGGATCGGCGGCTTCGGCGCGATGGTCGCCCTCGACGGCGCGCGCGCGATGCGCTCGCCGGTGCTGGTGGCGGGAACCGACGGCGTCGGGACCAAGCTCAAGATCGCATTTCTGACCGGGCGTCATGACACGGTCGGCATCGACTGCGTTGCGATGTGCGTCAACGATATCGTCTGTCACGCCGCACGTCCGCTCTTCTTCCTCGACTACATCGCGACCGGCAAGCTCAAGAGCGCCGTCGCACTGGCGCTAGTGAAAGGCGTCGCGCGTGGATGCAGGCTCGCCGGGATGAGCCTGGTCGGGGGCGAAACGGCGCAGATGCCGGGTTTCTACCGGCCCGGGGAATATGACATCGCCGGCTTTGCCGTGGGCCTCGCCGAGCGCGCCGCGATTCCTCGCCCCGAGCGCATCCGGCCGGGCGACGTGCTGGTTGGCCTTGCCTCCAGCGGACTCCATTCCAACGGCTTTTCTCTGGTGCGTCGCGTACTGCTCGAGCGCGCGCGGCTTAAAATCAACTCGCGTGTCCCCGAGCTGGGCTGCACGCTCGCCGACGAACTCCTGCGCCCGACGAAAATCTACGCCAGGGTTGCGGCTTCGATGTTCGATCGCTTTCCGATTCGCGGGCTTGCCAATATCACCGGCGGCGGCATCGTCGAGAACCTGCCGCGCGTGCTGCCGGCCGGGATCGAAGCGGTCGTGCGCCGCGGGAGTTGGCCCGTGCCGCCGATTTTCGAGCTCATCGCGCGGCTGGGACGAATCAGCCGGGCCGAGATGGATCGCACCTTCAACAACGGCCTCGGAATGATCGCGGTCGTGCCGCCCGGCCAGGCCGACGCGGTACTCGCTCATTTGCGTCGATTGCGCACACCGGCCTATCTTGTCGGCGAGGTTCGCAAGGCCAGGCGCGGCGTGCGAGGAGCGGTGCTGCTCTAGTTCGGCCGCGCGAATGGCGCGCAGAGGAGCCAAGACGCGATGGCAGAGCGGGCGCCGGTCAAATTGGGAGTGCTGATTTCCGGCACCGGCACCAACTTGCAGGCGATCATCGACGCGCTCGAGCGCCGCGAGCTGCGCGCCGAGATTCGCCTTGTGATTTCCAACCGCCCCGGCGCGCAGGGGCTGGAGCGCGCGCATCGCCACGGCATCTCGACCCGCGTCATCGAGCATCGCCGCTTCCCCTCGCGCGAGGACTTCGATCGCGCGCTGGTCGACGTGCTCACCGAGCACGGGGTCGAACTCGTCGTATGCGCGGGTTTCATGCGGCTGCTTTCGCCGGTGATGCTGTCCGCGTTTCCCGACCGCGTGATGAATATCCATCCCGCGCTGCTGCCGGCTTTTCCGGGGGTGCACGCGCAAAAGGCGGCGCTGGAACATGGCGTCCGGTTCACTGGATGCACCGTGTTTTTCGTGCGCGAGGGCGTCGACGACGGACCAATCATCGTGCAGGCGGTGGTGCCGGTCATGCCCGGCGACGACGAAGAGAGCCTGAGCGAACGCATCCGTGCGCAGGAGCATCGCATCTATCCCTGGGCGATTCAGCTTTTCCAGGAAGGCCGCCTCACGATCGAGGGACGCACCGTGCGTATAGCGGATTTTCCGGCCGGCGATGAATCGCTCGCCCTGGTGAATCCGCGATCGCCGCATTCGCCGCGCCTGAAACGTCCGCACTGAATTTGCCGCCTACCCGCACCGCGCACGCGCGCGAGTATGCCAGTGAAAAAGTGAAAACACTGTCCGTGATCGTCCCGATGCTCAACGAGGAGCTCGCGATTGCGCCCACGCTCGACGCGATCGCGGCGGGCGCATCCGGCGCGGAAGTAATCGTCGAAGTAATCGTCGTTGATGGCGGCAGCTCCGATCGCAGCCGCGACGAGGCGCGTCCGCGATGCGCGCGGCTGCTGGTTGCGCCGCGCGGTCTCGCCCGTCAGATGAATGCTGGCGCCGCCACTGCCGAAGGCGACGCGCTGGCCTTCGTGCACGCCGATACGCTCGTGCCGCCAACCTTTGCTCGCGACATCGCCGTGGCGCTCGCCGATCCCGCCTTCGTGGGCGGCCGTTTCGATCTGCGCCTGGACGACGACGCGCCGATGTTGCGGCTTATCGGATGGCTCATCAGTGTGCGCTCGCGTCTTAGCCGCACGGGCACCGGCGATCAGGCCATCTTCGTGCGGCGGGAGGTCTTCGAACGGCTCGGCGGCTATCGCGATATCGCTCTTTGCGAGGACCTCGATCTCGCGCGCCGGCTCAAGCGAGCCGGCCGCGTCGCCTGCCTGCGCTCGCAGGTAACGGCCTCGGCGCGGCAATGGCGCGAGCGCGGCGTGCTCGCCACGACGGCGCGGATGTGGTTCATCCGGATCGCGTTTTTGCTCGGCGTTTCACCTTCCCGCCTGGCCCACCTTTACAACCGTGGCGGGCCAGTCGAAAATGAAGGCGAGAGGTCGATAAGTGGCTAAAGTCGAGGTTTACACAACTTCATATTGTCCCTACTGCACGCAGGCCAAATCCCTGCTGAGACGAAAAGGGGTGGCGTTCGAGGAGATCGATGTCTCCGGCGATTCCGCGTTGCGCGAGAAGATGATCGAGCTCTCCGGCGGCCGCCGCACGGTGCCGGAGATTTTCATCAACGGCAAAATAGTCGGCGGCTACGACGAGTTGCGCGTGCTCGACGCCGAGGGCAAGCTCGATCCGCTGTTGAGCGAGCCAGGCTGAGCGAGCAACCCGGGCTGAGCGAGTAACCGATGCGAGTAACCGATGAATGACGAATTCGACGCCGAGCGTTTTCCCGGCAATTTCTATCGCGGAATGATCATGCGCCTGGATCGCGCGCGCGGACGCGGCGCCGTGCGCTCGCATCAGGGACGCGAAGTGCTGTTCGAGTTCCCGTTCGTCGAAGTCGCCGGTGCGCCGCTCGGCGGGCGTTTCCCCGGCATCGATATGTTGAGCGAGGGCGACAGCGTCGGCTTCGACGTCGGATGGACCTCCAGCGGGTTGCGCGTCACGATGATCAAACCGTCGCGTCCGCCGCGCGACGCGTTGCCGGGCTAGAATCGCGCCGCGCCTGGAACATCCGCCACATCCTTACCCCCAGCGGATAGAACTCTCCGATCACTTCGAAACCGTTGCGCGTTTTGGCGGAGATGCTGAAAAGGCTCGCCTGAACGTGGCGTCAGCGCTTGTTCTGAGTAGGATCGAACGTACCGATGGCGATGCCTTTCTCTTTGAATTTCTCAAGCATGTTCTTGTGAGTGTTGCTAAACCAAGGGTACCTACTCAAAGGGTGATTTTCAATAAAACGTTCACCTAGCGCGGCCATTAGCATCAACTCGAACCGAGTCAGTTGGCCTTGGCGAGAACCTCCAATAATTGTGTTGAGGTGGTCGCCATCGTAGGGTTCTATTGCTGTTTCAACTTGCTTAAGGTCATGAAAACCAAGACGCTTGAGCATGCGTGTGGACCAATCATAACTGCCTTCAGAAATTCTGTAATCAGGACCGAGCTTTTTGTCGAGAAACAGTTTGAGTGCATCTGGCGTAATTTCTACGCCACCCAGATTACCCGCATCTACTTTTTCACGCGCGCTGGTTTTCAATACGCGGTCTTCATCCTGAATAGCCTGAAACTCTCTATCCGCGATTTCGAGTAAGCCTGCCAGCGCCATAAAGCGTCTGCGTATTTCCTGAGGAATCGCGGTTGGTGATTTATACTGAATGTCGTGTTCAATTTCCGCCCAGGCGTCCTGTAAAATGGTTCGAACCTGTATCTCTGTTACGTTCTTTGCGAACCGTTCGTACTCCGCGAGTTGCGCTCGGTCAGCCTTTACGCGAATGAGATAGTGAACACTCTTATATCCAAAGCGCTCATCCTCAATGAGTTCTTTACCTTTGTCAGATTTTTCAACAACCTCGAATTCTTTATAAAGCAGTTTATCGATCTCATCCGTAGTTGCAGGTAGGTAAGTTATGATTCTCACTCCAGCAAGATCGGTAATTTGCTTGAGCGGCTCTGCATATTCGGGAGTATTAGGGTCCTCTTCTGATGGGGTAGCAGCCTTGCGTCCGAAACTGCCCGGACTTTTCGCGCGATGCAATACCGACTGGACTTTGATGTCGCGGTTCCTGAGACATTCTTCAATGACGCGAGCGATGACGCTCGCCAAATCCACATAGAAAGGTTGAACAGCTAGATAGTCTGAAACAGCCTTACGTTCATGTCTTGAAAAATCAAAAGGTGCAGGCCCCACTGACGGGGTGCTTGCTATCCCCGCGACACTAACCGCTGGCCGTACCGCGATTGGAGGGGTTCCCGTGTCTGGAATGCTAACTGCTGGCGCTGCTGCTGATGGCGTAACTGCCGCACCTGTAATGCCAATTGCATTATCTTTTGTGGGCGTATCCATGACTAAAGATGCTCTCATAAGCAGTCGCGTAATGAAATCCTTCCTTCGCTCGCCGCGCCGTTACTCTTAATCCCCCGCAGAGGGCGGGCACGCCATGCGCGCTACTGCGCTGCCGAAGGTCGCGGTGCGCTTTCAAGGCTCGCGTGGCGAGGCTTTAAAATCACTTCAGCCCGCGCGCGGGAACGCTAGGGCCTGCGAGCAGGGAGCCCGCCTGCGACGTGCTGACAGCTTCGAGCGGCACGCGAGCGAGACGGGCGCGGCGCGCGTCCCGAGCGTTCAAATTTGACTCTCGAAGGCCCATCCGCAATGACACAATAGTGTCACAATTTCTCTATTTATGGTTGAGTCAGGACACACGATCAGCGCGAAAGCCTTTTACATTCAAGAACATCCGCCACATCCTGACCCCTAGCGGATAGAACTCTCCGATCACTTCGAAACCGTTGCGCGTGTAGTAGGCGACATTGGTCTCGGTCGCGGTCTCCAGGTACACGCCGTCGAGGTCGGAGCGCCCTTCCACCAGTTCGCGCAGATGATTGAGAATCGCAATTCCGCAATGCCGTCCCTGGAATGACGGCTCCACGCCGAGGATGTTGAGATAGAGATGCGGCCGCGGCGGATGATTGCGCGTCAGTGTGTCGAGCAGCTTAATCGATCGCTGCACCCCGCCCCACCCCACCGCACGCACAATCGTCGGCAGGATGAACAGCCCGTTCGCGACCGTCGCGCCGGCCGAGGAATGCATCGTGCCCTCGACCACTGCCGCGGCAATCAGGCGGCCGGCCTCGAACACGCCGAAGACCGGCTGGCCGCCGCGGCGCTGGAGCTTGAGCACGGCCGTGAACAGTCCGGCCAAACGGCCCGCGCGTTCGACCGGCTCGCGCGGCTCCGGCGCGAGCGCGTTCATTAGCGGATCGTCGACGAAGGCGCGGCCCAACACTCCGGCAGCATCGGCGTAATGTTCAGGGAAAACCAACGCGGCGCGCGGCCAGGAGTTTTTATCCATCGATTTTCCAATTGCCCGTGTGGAGTGTTTTGGAGGACACTAGCGCGAGGGCGTGATCACCGCGAGCGCGCCCGTCGCGCCGTCGCCGTCAAAGATCACCAGTTGATTGGCGCCGGGCGCCCATCCGATCACCGCCACGCCGCTCACCCCTCCGCTCGCCAGCACGAAGGCCTTGCGGTCGACGATCGAGAAGGTGACGATTTCACGCGTCGGACCGGCCGCCGCGTCCGCGTACAATTGCATTGCCAGCTCGGCGAAACCGTGCGAATAAGTCATCGTGCTCGCCATCATCATCGCCGGCGTCGTGGGAATTCCCAGGTTATCGACGATCGTCTGGCCCTTCCTGGGAACGAAGCTCGCGATTTGCGCGGTCACTCGCTTGTCGGGCAACGCCGCCGCGGTCTGCTGGGTCAGCTCGCGATTTCCGAGCGCCATCACGACGCCCTCGCCAGTATAGGCCGCGGCGCTAGAGGAGACCGCGATAAGGTCGGTCTTTCCATCAACGATGTTGTAGCGGAAGACGCCCGCACCATGCCCGCGTCCCGCAGCCGTCGAATACAGAAAGGCGGAGCTCCCCGGCGCCCAGCCGAGCACCCTGATTGGCCCGTAAAGACTGACCTGATGGCAGTTCCCGTTGCGGCTGTCGAAAACCGACGCCGGCGTTTGCTCGTCGCCCTCGCCGACCGCAAAGCGCGCGTCGGGACTAAAGACCAGCGTCGAGGGCGGGCAGTCGAGCTTGACTTCCTCGACCGTAACGGCGCCGAGGACGTGAATCAGGTACAGGCCGCCAGGATGCGCTGGCGGAGCGGCCGACTCGCCCGCCAGGCCCACGGCGAGTGTGTTGGGAGCGAGCCAGGTCAGGCTCACCGCGTGGAAATTGCCGTCGAAGCTCGCGACTGAGTTTTGTCCGCCATTGCTGATGACGTAGCGCACCACGATCTCGATCCGCCCGGGCTCGGCCTCGGCCACCGCCAGCGTCAACCCGTCTGGGCTCGCCGCGAGGCCGACGATCTTTCCGTGCGGCGCGCCGGGTCCACCGTCAGCCGCAACCAATCGCATGCCCTTGTAACCGAAGCCGCTGAAGCCGAGCACTTCCGTGCGTCCCTGGAGCGTACCGGTCAGCGCGACTTCCTTGTTGCCCTGCAGCCAGAGCGGCGGCTGACCCACGATCGGCGTGAAGCCGCGCGGTGTTTCGACCAGTCCGTTGACAATGATGCCGGCGGTCAAGTCCATCGTCGCCGTGTGCTGCGTGACCGGCAGAGCGGGCGGGGTTTTCTCGTGGCCGAACAGCGAGCACGAAGCAGCGCCCAGGCTGAGCAGGACGAGCAGGAAGACGAGTAACAGAGATCGACGCATCGAAAAACCGCTAGTTTAGAAGTACGCTTGGGCCGGGTCTGAAGGAGCCGAAAATGAGAATAGCGATTCGTTCAGTGCGACGCGAGTTCAGGGTCGCAATACTGGTTGCGTTGTTGGCCGGAGCCGGTGCGCTCGCCATCCACTATGGCCTGACGGAGACCGGCATCGGGCTCGGCATGATGGCCGCGGTGATCGCGGCGGCCTTCTGCCTGATGGTCTGGCGGCCGGCGCGGATTCCGCGCGGCGCCGTGCTGACGATCAAGCTCGCAGGCGCGATGCGCGAGGTCGCGCCGCGCTCGCCGCTCGCCCAATTGCGCGGCCGCGGCGGCCCCACGCTCTTCGATCTGCGCCAGGTCCTCGAGGGCGCCGCACGCGACCCGCAGGTAAGCACTGTGGTCGTCAGGATTGCCGGGCTGGAAACCGGCCTTGCCACTGCCGATGAGCTGCACGCGCTGTTGCGCGCGCTCGGCCGCGCCGGCAAGCGCACGATCGCGCTGCTCGAGGGCGACAGTGCCGGCGTGCGCGAGTATCTCGTCGCCTGCGGTGCGGGCGAGATCTTGGCCAACCCCAACACGCTGCTGACGATGCTGGGCGTGGCCGCGGGCGGCGTCTTTTTGCGCGGCGCGCTGGACAAGCTGAAGGTCGAGGCGCAAACGCTGCAATGGAAGGAGTACAAGGGCGCGGCCGAGACGTTTACGCGCGAGCGAATGTCGCCCGAGTTGCATGAGAGCCTCGAGGCGATCGTCGCCGATTGCAAGGAATTGCTGGCTAAGCGAATCGCCGAGGCTCGCGGCCTCGCGCCCGAACGAGCCGCCGAGCTCGCGGGCAGCGGCTTCCTGAGCGTGCGCGCGGCGACCGAGGCCCGCCTCATCAACCGCGCCGGCTACTTCGAGGACCTGCGCGCCGAGTTCGACCCCGAGCGCAAGGATCGCGTGTTCGTCGGGCTCGGCCGCTACTTGCGCCGTCTTGCCTACGCACGGCAGCCCGGCCGCGACCCGCGGCTCGCGCTGATTCATGGCGTGGGTCCGGTGGTCGCCGGCGAGCCGCCCGCGGCTGGCGATTTTCTGAGCGGCGAAGCGGTCGCCGCTCAATTCCATCGCGCCGCCGGCGACAAGAGCGTCCGCGCGATCGTCTTCCGGGTCAATTCACCGGGCGGCTCGGCGCTCGGTTCGGACCTGGTATGGCGCGCACTCGGTGAGGCGCGCGAGCGCGGCAAGCCGGTAGTGGTCTCGATGGGGGACGTTGCGGGGTCGGGCGGCTACTACGTCGCGATGGGGGCGGATCAGATCGTTGCAGGGCCGGCCACGATCACCGGCTCGATCGGCGTGGTCTATGCGCGCTTCAACGCCGGCCAGGCGCTCGCGGCGATAGGCGTGGCGATGCAGTACGTCAAGAGCGACGAGATTAGCGACGCGCTCTCGATGTCGCGCGCGCTCACCCCCGTCGAACTTGGCCAGCTCAACGACGCCGTCGGAGAACTCTACGCCAACTTCACCGCCAAGGTCGCGCAGGGACGCGGTCTCGACCCCGCGCAGACGGAGGCGATGGCGCGTGGGCGGGTATGGAGCGGCGTTGCGGCGAAACGCGGCGGCCTGGTCGACGAACTCGGCGGGCTCGACAAGGCGATCGAAATCGCGCGCGCGCGGGCGGGAATCAAGGACCACGAGCGCCACGAGCTTGTGCTTTATCCGGCGCGAGGAATCCTTGCCGGCATCAAAACGATGACCGCGTCGGCGCGCGTGCCGTGGAGCGTCGGGTTGGTCGCGGAGACGATCGGACTGCCGCGGCGATGGGCGCCCGCGATGCTGGGTCTGCTGGTGCGGGGCGGTGCGTTACTGCTCTGTCCGTTTTTCTGATTCGGCACGGCCGCGGGTGTTGGTAAACAAAAAAATCAGGCGTCGCGGATGAAGCGGTCCCACGGATAGCTGGTGCGCTTTACCGGCGGGAGCGCGCCGTAGCCGAGCGCCGCGTCGGCGGCGCGGCCCACGATTTCATCGACCCGCGCGATCCCCTTGCGCGCGCAATACGCTTCCAGTCCCGCGAGCATCTCGCCGATAACTCCCGCGCCGCGGGCCAGCACGGCGCTCGCGATTTCCACGCCGCGCGCGCCGCTCAAAAGCGCCCGGACAACGTCGTCGCCGACGCGCACCGTTGGTTGCGAGCAGTGGAGTTCCCGGCGGCAGCGCCTTGAAGCATCTGCTGATCCAGTAGAGCGACAACGGCAGCGCCCATCTCCCGCCGATCGCGCCGGCCGATCCGAGAATCGGCTGCATCGTTTCGATATCCGGCATGAAACCCTGGAAACGGCCCATCAGGACCAGCATGTCGGCGCCGGCTGCGGCCGCACGTGCAGCCAGCGCGAGCGGATCGGCGGTCTGCGCCGTGAGCTTCACGCTTAGTGGGACCGTGGTCGCCTCCCGCACCGCTCGAACGTAATCGTGAACAGCGTCGGCGTCGCTAACCTGGCGCACCGCGCCGTCGACGGCCTCGCGGCCATGCGGCGCGCTCAAATTGAGCTCGATCCATCTGAGCCCCGCGGCTTCCATCGCCGCCGCGATACGCGCCGCCGGCGCGGCGGCGGCAACCGTGATGCTACCCGCCACGTAGGCGTCGTGCGCGCGCGCTTCGCGGTCCGCGCGCGCAAGCATCGCGATCCACTGATCGAGCGGCGCCTGCGCGAGGCCTGAGCGGCAGAACAACGAGGCCTCGAGCCCCGCTTGCTCCCACGGCGAAATCGCCCATTCCGTATCGAGCATCACATATTCAGCGATATCTAGTTGACGCGCCGCTCCGGGCGCTTCGTTGACCGACTTCGCGATCACGGCTCCGGCTCCGGCTTGTAGCGCGGCACGGATTCCCTCGAGCGTCATCGTGAACTCCGAGGATGCACAGATGATTGGGTTCTTGATCCGGATACGGCCGAGGTCGGCGCTTAGGTCGGTCATGGCATCTTCGTTCCCGCGGCTCGAATAGTGGACGCGGGTTGCACAAAAGATGCGCCGCGCGCCAGGCGGCTGTCAAAGCGCAACGAATCGGTTTTGGTGATAGCGTTTAGCACGCTGACCGGTCATTGACAGCGATCAGTCGGCTGGCGTAAATGGCGATGGGCAACGACCGTGCCCGCAATGAGCACGCACGACGCAAACCTTTACGAAATCAGCCGGCTGCTCTACGACCTGCGTAACCCGGCCAATCGCGAGGCCGTTCGCGCCGATCCCCTGGCGTATTTCGCGCGCTACGCGATCGGTGAGCGCGGGACGCATCTTTTGATGAACCGCGACTGGCAGGGATTGGTCGATGCCGGCGTCACCGTCTATCTGCTCACGAAGCTCGGGGCCGCGCTGGGAGTCAGCTTGCTCGAGATGGGCGCCGCGATGCGCGGGATGAGCAACGAGGAATTTCGGCGCCTCATCGAGGATCAGAACAAACGCAATCGCCCGCTCGCCCTGTTGCCGGCCGAGACGCGGCCGGAGAAGCCATAGGAGGAGCGGCGCGATGGCGACGGTCGTTGCAGGGCTGGGATGCTCGCATGCGCCTTCGATCGCGCATGCTTACGATAGCGGCGCGACGCGCGAACCGGAAATGAAGCCGCTGTTCGACGCTTTCGCGCAGGCCGCGCGATGGCTGGCGGAGCGGCGCCCCGACGCGCTGGTGGTGATCTACAACGATCACGTCGACAACTATTTTTTCGACGCGTGGCCGGCCTTCGCGATCGGCGTGGCCGACGAATACCAGATTGCCGACGAGGGATGGGGGCCGCGGCGCTTTGCGCCGGTGCCCGGCCATCGCGCGCTCGCCCGCCATCTCGCCGCGCAACTGCTCGACCGCGGTTTCGATCTGACGACGTCGCATCGGATGGAACTCGACCACGGGTTTCTCTCGCCGATGCCGATGATCGACGAGGGCTGGCGCGTGCCGGTGGTGCCGATGACGATCAACGTCGTGCTCGATCCACTGCCGGCGCCGGCGCGCTGCTGGGCGCTGGGTGAGGCCGTAGGCGCAGCGATCAAATCCTATCCGGACGATCTGCGCGTTGCGGTGATCGGCACCGGCGGCCTGTCGCATCAATTGACCGGCCCCAATTTCGGCAAGGTCTTCGCCGAGTGGGATCGCGAGTTCCTCGTGCTGCTCGAACACGCGCCGTCGGGTCTCGCCCGCTACACGATGACCGATTTCGCGCGCCTGGGCGGCGAACATTCGATCGAAGTCGTGCAATGGCTCGCGATGCGCGCGGCGCTGCCCGAGCCGAGCCGGATGGAATTCAACTACTACTACCCGTACGGCCTGATGGGCTACGCGATCGCCGCCTTTTGTCCCGCTTAGGCGGAGCAGGCGCGCCGCGCGGCGCACGAAGCGAAACGCAACGGCTCGCGGCAGCGCGAAAGCGTCGAACAAAGGAGAGCGCGATGGGAATCAGGACCGGGCGGCAGTTTCTCGACTCGCTGCGCGACGATCGGCAAGTCTGGCTCGCGGGCGAGCGGGTCAGTGACGTCTTGTCCCATCCTCGACTTGGCCCCGCCGCGCGTACGCTGGCTGAACTTTACGACTTGCAGCATCGCGCCGACCTGAGCGAGCAATTGACCTACCCCTCGCCGGCAACGGGCGATCGTATCGGTCTCACCTTTATCGAGCCCGCTTCGGAGAGCGATTTGGTGCGGCGGCGCGCGACCGTGAAGACCTGGATGGATTGGTGCGGCGGGATGATGGGCCGCACGCCGGATTTCATGAACATTCACATCACGGGCTTCGGCTCGGCGCACGAATATTTCGCGCGCGGCGGCAAACAGTTCGGCCGTAATATACGCGCTTACTACGAGTTCCTGCGCGAGCGCGACCTCTGCCTGACGCACACGCTGCTCAGCCCCACCGTCGATAAATCGAAGCCGGTGCAGAATCAGCCGCCGGGCGTGGCGGCAGCGATCGTTAAGGAGACGGACGCAGGAATCGTAGTCAATGGCGCGCGCTCGGTCGCGACGCTCGCGCCGTTCGCTAACGAGATCGCGGTCTTTCCGTCAACGTATCTGCAGAACTCGGAGGAAGCGCGGGCCTACGCTTTCGCGTTCTGCATCCCGATGGCCACGCCGGGCCTGCGCTTCATCTGCCGGCCCTCACTGACCGAGACCGCGGGCCCACCGGGCGACCATCCGTTCTCCTCGCGGATGGACGAGATGGATTGCGTCGCGATGTTCGATCACGTGCTGGTGCCGTGGGAGCGAGTGTTCGCCGCGCGCGACGTCGCTCTGGTCAACGGCCTGTTCGTCGAGACCGGATGCATCAACCAGCTCATGCATCAGTTCGCGATCAAGAATCTGGCCAAGGCCGAGTTTCTGCTGGGCGTGGCGCTCAACATGTGCGACGCGGTGAACTCGCGCGCCGAGAACGTGCAGAACCTGCTGGCGGAAATGATCAACACCGTCGAACTTGTGCGCGCGGCGATCCGCGCTGCCGAGGCCGATCACGTTCCTGGGCCTGCCGGCACCGTGCTGCCCAATGCCGAGCCACTGTGGACCGTGCGCCTGCTCTTCCCTCAGCTCTATCCGCGCCTGGTCGAGATCGTGCAGATGCTCGGCTCGAGCAACCTGGTGATGATGCCCTCGCTGGCGGAGTTCGCGGGCGAGCGCGCCGACGACGGGCGCTCTATTGCCAGGGCGTCGGCGTTTCGGCCGAGCAGCGGGTGCGGCTCTTTCGTCTCGCGTGGGACGTCTCGTGCTCGTCATTCGCGGGCCGCCAGACGCTCTACGAGCGCTTCTTCTCGGGCGACCCGTGGCGGCTCGGCATCGCGCGCTACCAGGGCTATCCGCTCAAGGATTCGCTCAAGCAACGCGTATGGGATTTCATCGCGCGCGCGGGTCAGGCTCCCGGTGCGAGTGCGAAGCGCGACTGAGGCGTAGGAGGATGCACGATGGATTTTGGGCTCCTGATGATGCCCGACGCGGCCGCCGCGGCGGCGCAAGCGCGCCTGGCCGAGACGCACGGCTTCACCCACTACTGGCTCGCCGATTCGGAGCTGATGGGCGCCGACCCTTACGTCGCGCTGGCGGCGGCTGCGCTCGCGACCAAGCGTATCGTCCTCGGCACTGGGGTGGCGATCGCCGGGACGCGAATCGCGCCGGTCACCGCGTGCGCGATCGCTTCGGTGGGCGCGCTCGCGCCGGGCCGCGTCGTGCTCGGACTGGGTACCGGCAACAGCGCGCGGCGCGCGATGGGGATGCCGCCCTACCGCGTGAGCCAATTGCGCGAGCACGTACGCGTCGTTCGCGGATTGCTCGGCGGCGGCGAGTTGGATTATCGCGAAGGCGAGCTGAACCGCTCGATTCGTTTTTTCCACCAGCAACTCCAACTCATCAACACCCGCGACCGGATTCCGATCTACGTCGCGGGCAACGCGCCCAAGGCGATCGAGCTTGCGGGTGAGATGGGCGATGGGTTTATCACTTCGCGCACCAACACGGTCGAGGGATGGCGCGAGACATGGGCGCGGGCGCGCGCGAGCGCGGAGCGAGCAGGCCGCAATCCGGCGGAACTTTACACGATGCTGCTCACGGCGGCGTGTCTTCTGGAGCCGGGCGAGAGCTATGACTCGCCGCGGGTGCGGGCGGAGGCGGGGCCGTGGGCGATGGTCGCGCTGCACGCGCTCTATGAGAGCGTCAAAAGCGTTGACGGTGCGCCTCCGCCGATTCGCGCGACGTTCGCCGCCTACAAGGAACACGCCGACCGCCGTTTCGCGAACAACCCGGCCTACTACATCGAGCTGCACGACGGCCATGGGATGTATATGCAGCCGGAGGAGGAGCGCTTCGTGACCGCGGAGCTCATCCGACACGCCACGATGACCGCGACGCCGGAGGACCTGATCCTGCGCCTGCGCGCTCTGGAAGCCGAAGGCGTGCGCCAGGTCGCTTTCATCCCTACGCCCGGAAGCGTCGAGAGCTTTGCGCGCGAGTTTGGCGAGAAGATCATCTCGCGCGCTTCTAAACCGCTGAGGAACAGCCCAGCGGGACGTGAGGGGGCAGCCTAGCGCTCCAGTTCTTCGCGGATCGAGTACATTTTCTGGCGCGCCTCGGAGATGTAAGCGTCGAGGTTGCGGCGATGGTTGGCGAAAACCCCGTCGGGTGAGCCATCGAGCACGACCAGCGGCTTCATCATCGCCGCCTTGCCCAGCGGATCGATCGATTCGTCGAACAGTTGTGCGAGCACCGGCTTGGTAGTGAGCGCTTGATGATACTCGCGTTTCACCGCCTGCATCATGTAGTACATCACGGCCGCATAGCCCTGCGCGTGATAAAAGTAATCGTCGACTTCCCAGGCGTGGACCGCGCTGCCGTCGTCCTTGCGCGTACGATACAGATTGGCGTGCGCGTCGCCCAGCATGTCGCCCCACGACTGAATGAGGCGGACCAGTTCGACGTTGCGCTGGTTGAGTTCGCGCGAGGTCTCGGGATTGGCGTGCAGGCCGGCGACGTAGAGATGCAGGTGGCGCACCCCGTCGCGATACTTGGACTCCGCCGACGGCAATATCCACTTCTGCGCGTCGTTGCGGAAGTCGGTATCCGCAATCACCAGGTTCGGATCATATTCGTTCGACGACACCTTGGTCAGATGGTCCTTGAAGACGCGCGTGGTCTCGCGCACCGCCATGATGATGCCGAGTTGGCGATTCGCATTGTTGTCGGCCATCACATGCATGCCCCACAGGAAGAAATCGTTCGGCCGCCAGCCGAAGAAGCCGTTGAGCTCGTTTTCCATCACCGCCGCGAGCGTGGTCGCATAGACCTCGCCGGGCACGAATGGCTTGTCGGGCGGAAAGGCCTGGCTGACCGAGTAGTCCAGCCGATCGTGACGTATCTGGCCGACGTGGAGTCCGAGAATTATCAGGAAGAAGACCGTGAGAACGATCACGCCTGCGAGTACGAGCTTCCTGAGCGACATCGATTGATTGTCCGCCGCGGCGCTCCGCGAGCCAAGCTCAGAGCGCGCCGCGCAGCCGCTGCATCAGCGACCGCCGCGATCCGATCGCCGCCGGTGCAACGAGCGGAGCGCTGGCCAGCACCCTGCCGCCAGAGGTCGCCTGTCCTACGCCGACCTGCTGCCCGGCGCGAATCGGCGCGGCGAGCGAGGCGGGAAGCTGAAATTCGGCCTTGAGCGTGGGTTCATCGCCACGCTTCTGCATGACGCTTAGGTTCCTGCCCCATACCGGCGTGAAGTTCGCGAGCGAACCGCCGCTGACCGCGAGTGTCTGCTCGATCGGCGCACCCTGTTTGCCGACGACTCGCATCTGGTAGGTTGCGAAGCCCTGAGCCATCAGCTCGCCGGCCGAGTTGAAGTTCTTTAATTTGTTGGGCGAGCCGAGCACCACGGCAATCAGGCGCATCCCGCCCCGACGCGCGGTCGCCACCACGTTGAAACCGGCCTCGTAGTAAAAGCCGGTCTTGAGCCCGTCGCATCCGGGAAACGTGCGCACCAGGTGATTGGTATTGCGCAATTCGAAGGTGCCGCCGCGAAACGGCGCGGTATCGATCGACGCCCATTGCATGATTTGCGGATACTGAATCATCGCGCGTGCCAGCAGGGCCTCGTCCCACGCGCTCGACATATCCGCCTGCTGGCCGGGCGCTGGCGGCAATCCAGGCACGCTATAATAACGCGTATCCTTCATGCCGAGCCGGGCGGCCTCGCGGTTCATCATCTGCACGAAAGCTTCGGTCGAGCCGCCGATGTACTCGGCGACCGCGACCGAGGCGTCGTTGGCCGAGTGCACCATGATCGCCTTCATCATGTCGTCGAGCGAAAACGTCTCGCCCTCCTTGAGATAGACCTGCGAGCCGCCCATCGCGGCCGCGTTGCGCGAGGTCGCGATCCTGTCGCCGGGCTTGAGACTGCCGTCGGCGAGTTTCTCCGCGACGATCATCGCGATCATCATCTTGGCCAGCGACGCGGTGGGCCATGGCTTGTGTTCGTTGTTCTCGAACGTCACGGTCCCGGTCTCAGGCTCCATCAAGAGCGCGGCGGCGTATGGCGCGGTGAGCTTATCCGGCTCTGCGGGCTTGGCGGCCGCTACGAGATGCGATCGCCGCTCGCGCGCGGCGCCCGGTGCCATTGTCGTAAGCATCGTCACTATCGTGGTGATGACGGCCAGCGCAGCCAGCACGGGCGCGAGCCCGCGGCCTTTTGTGACGCGGATTGAAACGGTTGCCGAAGCGGGCGACGAGCGCATAACCCCAACCTCCCCCGGCCCGACCCGAACAGGCCGCCAGCCGCGTGGTCCCGCGGCGCACGTGTCAACTAAAAACGATCCGCGGTCCAATATAGCGCATTTGGCGCCTGGAGCATCGCGAACAACGCCGCTTCGGCCTCGTCGGCGGTGACGCCGAGGCGTCTGGCGAGTTTGCGCGGCGCGATTACGCACCACATGTAGAAGTTGTCCGAATGATGCATCACGAAGACGCCGGCCTCGCGAAGATTCTCCTCCAACGCCGGGTCGTGTGCGGTGTGAGTCACCAGCAGCGCCGCACCGGGCGGATCCGCTGGATTGCGCAGCGCCGCCGTATCGCTGACGCCGTCCTCCAGCGGAATCGATGGCACCGTGCGCGAGGCTGTCTCGCCAAGATGCCGCACCATCGCGAGCATCGCGTCCGCCGCTTCTGGTGCGTAGCCGTACTCCATCACCATCGGGAAGCCGTGGAACAGCATCGCGCGTGCATAGGCCACGATCTCATCCGACGCTTGGCGGCGGCACACGACGAAGTATTCGCCGGGATTGCCCGCATAGCGGAGATTGCCGCGCCATCCATCCGCGTCGCGCATCGCGGTGCCATCGAAACGGCCGCTGTATTCGCGATGGAGCTCCGCGACCTCCCGAAGGTCACGCGCCTCCGCGAAGCGCGCGAGCCGAAACTCCGCGGCCGTGCGCATCGTCCGTGTGTCGGCGAGCGCGCTGAACTGGCGCGTCACCGGACGCCATCCGAAACGTGCGTAAAAATCCAATCGCTCGGCGAACAGCAGCGACACCTCGAAGCCCTCGCGCTCCATCGTGGTAGCCGCCAACCGCATCAGCGCCGATCCGAGGCCGCGGCTGCGATGGCTCTCCATCGTGTAGACCGAGCCGATACCGCCGAGAGGAACGCGTGCGCCGCACAGGTTCACGATGCGCTCGAAGATTTGCGCGGTCGCGACGATACGGCCGCCCTCGCATGCGACCAGGCATAGTTCGTCGCGGAAGCCGGGGTCGTGACGGTTGTAGCGGGCGAAGAAATCGCGGTCGCCGTACCACAACGCGAGCAGATCGAGCACCTGGTCGCGTTCGCTACCGCGCGCCGAGCGCAGTTCCATGGTCAGTGGATGTTGTACTGGAGCTGGACCGGTTGGCCGTCGCGCATCACGGTCAGGCTGATGGAGTTCTGATTGCGCAAGGTGGCCAACAACTGCATCGCCTTGGCGGGATCGCCCACGCTCTGCCCGCCGACTCCGGTCAGCACGTCGCCGTCGCGCAGTCCGATCTGCTGAAAGATCGAGTCGGGTTGAATTTCGGAGAGCTTGAAGCCGTGCGATTGGCCGTCCGGACCAAGGTTGGGAATGGCGCGCACCTGGGTAAAGAGCGAGGCCATGTTGTTCAGGTTGTTGTCGACGGTAGATCGGTCGAGCACGTAGCGGTTGGGCAGGATCTCACGTACTCCACTTTGACGGGCGCGCCCGCGCATGAAGCGGCGAAACGGCAAGCCGGGCAGCCCGAACGGACTCGGAATTTCAGCCGGCGTGCCATTCTGGTCGGCCGGCATCTCGATCTTTATACGGCGGCCCTGATGCAAAACGATCGCGTGGTCTTTGTAGACGCCGACCAGCTTGCCCGCATCGGGAATCTCGTCGCCCATCCGATAGAGCGATTGCTCGTGGTTGTTGTCATCTTCGACGATGATGAACGGCTGCGAAAGAGAGAGCGTCGAGGTGCCAAGCAAATGGATGTGCAAATTGCTCGCGACCTCCGCGGGAGCTTCGGTTACCGGCACCAGGTTGAAGATGTCGCGCCGGGAAATTGCGTCGTAAAAAGCGCGAGGCCGGGTGCCCGGACCGGAGCGAGCAGGGCCCACGAGCGACGCCAGATGCATCGACGCGCCGCCGGCTACGCGGCCCAGAATGATGTCGTTGACCGAGAGCGCGAGGAAGTAGGCCAGGATCGCGATCAGCGACAGGTTGAGCGCCATCACATAGCGCTCGGAAATGCGCAGCGTCATCAGCTCAGCCCCTCGGCCTCGTACGCGGTGCCTTCTACCAGGCGCTGCACGTCGTAGTTCCATCGCCCCTTCCAGCGGTCGATGGTGAGGCTCGCCTGGGTCCATCCGTTGCGCACCTGGTCGAGCAGGCGCAGCAGGTAGATGCTCTCGTTCTCGCCGTGCTGATTGAGGCCGCGCTGGCGCTCCAGCCCGACGGTCGCGATCATCAGCGCCTCGAGCGCGAGTTCGCGGATACTGACGCGGCCGGCGCGCGCTCCCAGGCCGAGCTTGTGCGCGGCGTCGGTCAGTTCCAGGCGCTCCTCGAAGCTCCATCGCTTGACCAGGTCCCAGGCGCCCGTCATGCAATCGGAATCGTAGAACAGGCCCTTGAACAGCGCGGGCAGCGCCAGCATCAGCGCCGGCGGCTGACTGTCGGCGGTGCGCACCTCGACGTACTTCTTGAGCCGCACCTCGGTGAAAATAGTGGTGAGATGAGAGGCCCAGTCGTCAGCGGTCGCGCGCTCGCCGTGCCATCCGCGCTCCATGAACTGGCGAAAGGTGAGGCCCGGCGGCCGGGTAAGATCCTGCGGTTCGTGGTTGCGATAAATGAAATACATCGGGACATCGAGTGCGTATTCGACGTAGTCCTCGAAGCCCGCGTCGTCGCGGAAAACAAACTCCAGCGTGCCGCAGCGGTCGGGGTCGGTGTCGTTCCAGATGTGCCCGCGATAGCTCTGGTAGCCGTTGAGATGGCCGTCGCATAGCGGCGAGTTAGCGAACATCGCGTACACCAGCGGCACCAGCCCCATCCCGAGCCGCATCTTGCGCATCGCGTCGGCCTCGTCACCGTAATCGAGGTTGGCCTGCACGCCGGCGGTCTGCTTCATCATCCGCTGGCCCAGCCGTCCCTTGCGCGCCATGTACGGATACATGATCTGGTAACGCTTCTTGGGTATCAGCTCGATCTCGTCGACGGTGCTGATGGGCTGCATCCCCAGGCCCAGCACCACGGCGCCGAATTCGTGGCCGACGTCGATGAGCTGCTCGATGTGGCGGCTGAACTCGGCGTGCGCGCAGTGAATCGTCTCGCACTGCTCGCCCGAAAGCTCGATCTGGCTGCCCGGCTCGATCGTGATCGCGGCGCGCTCGCCCTTAAGCCCAATCACACGGCCGTGCTCCTCCTCCGGCTCGTAGCCGTAGCGCTCGGCCAGGCGCCGCAGGATCTGCTCGACCCCGCGCGGCCCCGAATACGGCAGTGCGCGTCCGTCATTCGCCGAAACCGTGACTTTTTCGTACTCGGTCCCGACGCGCCATTGCTCGCGCGGCTTGGCTCCGCTCTCGAAGTAGCGGATCAACTGTTCGCGGGTTTCGACCAAATCAGCGCTCGTTGACATACTCAGAGGCTCCGTTTCAGGGCGCTTCGACCGCGAGCTTATCATGGCGAACATTCGACGCAAGCCGAGCGGCGGGTCCTGTCCGAATTAGGACACTGAGGGCGGGAAATTAGGACAATCAGAGGAGTCGTGCGAGCCGCGTCAGTTTCTTCGCAACTGGCTTAGAAGCAATCTTGTCCGGACCCGTTCCATCGTAAAGTAACACGTCCTCGGAATTGAGTGGGTCGCGCATGGCCCAGTAACCGCAGTGGCGAGCCTCCGCAACGGTAAATTCCGCGACCTTCCAATTTGAGAATCGAACAGATTTTAGGTCAGTGAGGGTCGTACGATCGGATACCGCCGTCGAAAGTTCTTCTTTCCGAATGTCGGCTAAATGAACTTTGTTGACCGGAGCTTGCGGGTTATAGAGCGCAGCGTTCCACTTCTGGTTCGGATCAAGCGCGCGCCAAAGAGTGAGATTGTCAGCAACGTTTTGCTTGTCATCAAAACGCTGACCGCGCGGGATCGAATAGCTAAAACCTCCCGCCACTGCTCAAGACGCAAGCCAGTCGAACGAACTACCGAGTCTCCAATCGGGACGTGGCAACGTTCTCTGCTCTGTAATCGTGTCGGCAGTACTGTGAAGGATTTCCAAAGATCCGTCATCAAGAACGTCTATCGTCAGCTCCTTGTCGCCGTTACGCCATTCTAATTCGATCCCTCGATCCAGAGTGACGGCGAGTTCGGATAACGCAAAATACCCGTCAGGTAGAGACCGGATAATTTCTAGAGCATGTTGCTGAGCCTCTGGAGTTGGCTTTCCGACGTGGTATCCGCTAGGGGCCGGATCAGGCAACGCGCTCGCATGATCATGTATCCAACTGATCGCGTTTTCACGCCACGCTTCCAATGCCATAGCGCCACCCTTCCTTACATGGGTACATCGCGGGGTTGTACGTTCTTTAGACGCACCCCAAGCCCGTCGCTTTCAATATCCATAAAACGAGCCAAGAATGGCCCGAAAAAAAACCAAGAAATGACAACGGGTTTTTGCCGCGCCAAGTGCGGCGAAATGGCAAAACTTCCGCGCGATGCACGAAAAAGCGACACTGAAATAGCACTCAGGCAGTTCTCAAAAAGAGTCGCATTTCGCAGGATGCTAAACCTTCAAGCCACCTAAAGCAAGTTGGATTTGGGTACAAAATACCGCGTTAACGCCTAGGCTTGGTCATCTTTCCGCCCCGAAGCACCACGGGCCTAAACGGGCGATAGTCGGGCCTGAGCGTGGTTGCTGGCGTTAGGCGCGGCAGCGGAGGCACATCCGACGGCTCAAGCGCGGCCCGCACCAGCTCCGCAATCGTCCAGATGTGATCCGTAACGCCTAGAGCCATCGCGGGCGTACAGCGCAGCGTTTCGTGCACGCGGCAGAGGTTGTAGAAAGCAATCCAAAGCGCAATGGCTGCGCGATGATTTTCCAGCTTCTTGCTGTAGGCGTTGGTGAGGCGAGTACACCTTCGCATTTGCATCCGCGATGAGAGATTGAACCGCTCGACATATGACGTGCTGATCCTGTCGGGATCGGGGCGTCCTCTTATCACGGTCGTTTCGACGCCAGCGACGTGACCTGGGGAATAACGATGCGCCGCATCGGGCAGATTAGAATCGCCCACGTACTTTTTCGTGAGGACCGTTGTCAGTGTCGCGCTTCCCCATCACGTAGTTCAGCACGGCCTTTTGCGTGGCCGCCAAAGCCACGAACAGCCACACGTCACCCATTTCGTCGGGATCGCCCTAACGGACGCGCTTCTGCTTCTTGCCGATAAAATCCCACCGCTCATCAAGCTCGATCACGTTGACCTGTAGATCACGCATCAGCCGGTCATGGAGGCGCGCACAGCCTTCACCCACGCGGGAGCCGCATGATCGAATCCCGATGGACTTCGAGCAGCCTTTCAGTGGAACGAATCGAGCAGCCCTCAGTAAGGGCAGCGATTACGCGAACCTGAGTCTCGAAAGGAAGGACGTTCATTGTCAGCCCCGTGCCTTGATTTACCGGGCCAGCGGAGCGACAATGAGCCTGCCTGCTTCGACGCGCCCGCTAACCCGGATACGTTGGAGTGAAAGACCGGCGCGAGTGTTAGCGCACTCACGCCGGTCGGCTTATTGGGTAGGCTCACCACGGCTCGGACCTGACGCAGCCACGCTGTCAGGTTCCGGGCCTTTTTGTTACGGCCCCGCGCATCGGTGAGCGCGGATGTCGGGGCTAAAGCTAGTCTCATCGCCCTCTCCTTGGGTACGGTTCTACCAAAATCGGTAGTATCACGCAAGCGCTAACTGTTCTCCAATGCCAATATAACTTGACCTAACCATGGGTCGGTATTATCTTTAGGCAACGGAGAAGACCATGGCAGAAGAAAAACCAAGGACCGTTGAACCCGAACTGGTCAACGACAAAGAATCAGATCGTCAGCGACGAGAGCGATCGAGGATCGCATTCCCGTATGGTGACCTTGACGACGCAATCGAAGTCGCCATGGCGCTCAGCGAACATGGCGGCTTAGCTGAGATGGATCAGCTTGCCGCATGGCTTGAGCACGAAACCGTTGATAGCGGCACATTTCGGATGAAGATTTCAACTGCTCGGACGTTTGGGCTCATCGAGCAGAATGAAAATCGAGTCACCTTGACGGACTTGGGAAACCAGATCGTTCGACCAGACACCGAGTTACGTGCAAAGACTCGTGCCTTCATGCAGGTGCCGCTCTATCGCAGCATTTTTGATAAATACAAGGGGCGCCTACTTCCTGGTGATGCTGCTCTTGAGCAAGATATGATCGATTTAGGCGTCGCATCTAAGCAGAAGGCCCGCGCGCGACAAGGGTTTCAGCGGTCTGCGGAACAAGCGAAGTTAGGCAAAGATCGACTTGTCTTGCCCGCTGGTGTATCTCTCGGCCCAACAACTCCGCCTGACGGAGAAAGGGGTCGGAAAGTGGAGATACCAGCATTTCAAACTTCGGGCGAGATCAATCCGCTACTCGCATCCTTGATAGAGGATTTACCCGTAACGGGCGAATGGACGCGCGAGGAGCATGATTTTTGGCTGCGCTATTTCTTGCGAACGCTGGACAAGCTCTACAAAGTTAAGGACTCGTGAAGCCCCGCCACGCCGCTGCGCTCGCGCTGGTCGGCTGGTATCTGATGGTGCCGCCAGTGGACCGTCAGAGACGCTTGTTAACGGACAAGCCGTTTACAAGATGGGACAGGTTAGAAACTTTTGACAGCGCGCACGCATGTAAGGAATGGCTCGCCTCACTCTTGAAGAACCTTAAGGGACCATTCCAGAATTTTGAGCAAGCGGTGCAGGCGGACCGAGCGTTTCATGGCCGGTGCATCGCATCCGACGATCCCCGTCTCAAGGTAATTAGGACACCCCACCTCTCAAACTAGGACACCGGCTGCCGAATTAGGACAGCACCGAGCGGCGACTCTTGTCGGCGGGCGCAGCCGTCGCCTAACTTAAGGCGCGATTCCACGCGCGAGCAGCAGACGCAGAGGCAACGCAAAGGCGAGGCAGGGGGCAAGGCAAAGGGATTGACGTCAGATGGCTGAGGCGGTCCTCGCAATCGACCAGGGAACGACCGGGACCACGGCGATGGTACTCGATGGGCGCGGACGCATCCTGGGCCGCGCCTACGGCGAGATTCGCCAGTTCTATCCGCGTCCCGGATGGGTCGAGCACGACCCGGAACAGCTCTACCGCTCGGTGGTGCGCCTGGGCCGCCAGGCGATCGCGGCCTCGCGCATCCAGCCCGCCGGCATCGGAGCGGTCGGAATCACCAATCAGCGCGAGACGTTCGTGGTGTGGGAACGGCACAGCGCCCGTCCGGTGCATCGCGCGATCGTATGGCAATGCCGGCGCAGCGCCGCGATTTGCGCCGCGCTCGCCCAGCGCGAGGCCGAGGTTCGCCGGCGCACGGGGCTGCTGATCGATCCCTACTTCTCCGGCACCAAGCTCAAGTGGCTGCTCGATAGCGACCGCTCGCTGCGCCGGCGCGCCGCCCGCGGCGAGCTCTGCTTCGGCACGATCGATTCGTGGCTGATATTCCGGCTCACACGCGGCGGGGCGTTCGTGACCGACTTCACCAACGCGTCGCGCACCATGATGCTCAATTTGAAGGAGCGCACGTGGGATCCCGCGATGCTGCGGATGCTCGGAGTGCCGGCCGCGATGCTGCCCGCGCCGGTAAGCTCGCGCGGTCCTCTGGCCGAGGCGGTCGCCGGCATGTTCGGGCCGCGCGCCATCCCGATCGGCGCGGTCATCGGCGACCAGCAATCCGCGCTCTACGGCCAGCGTGCCGTCAGCCCGGGTGCGGCCAAGGCAACTTACGGGACCGGCGCATTCCTGCTGATGCATACGGGCGACCGCGCGGTGACCTCGCGCAATCGATTGTTGACCACCACCGCGCTGGGACCAGCGGGCGAGCCCGCGTATGCGCTTGAAGGATCGGTGTTCATCGCGGGCGCGGCAATCCAGTGGCTCCGCGACGAGATGCGCATAATCGCTACCTCGGCGGAGAGCGAAAAACTCGCGCGCTCAAGCCGCGATCGCTCGCAGCTCTACCTGGTGCCGGCCTTCGTCGGCCTCGGCGCACCGTATTGGGACGCCGGCGCGCGCGGCGCGATCGTCGGTATCACCCGCGGCACCAATCGCGCCGACGTGGTGCGCGCGGCGCTCGATTCGATCGCCTACCAGGTGCGCGACGCTTTGGCCGCGATGGAGAAGGACAGCGGACGCCGCGTCAACGAGCTGCGTGTCGACGGCGGCGCAACGGCCAACGGCTACCTGATGCAGTTTCAGGCCGACGTGCTGGGACGCCCGGTGCGGCGGCCGAAAATGGCCGAGACCACCGTGCTGGGCGCGGCGATGCTCGCCGGGCTCGCGTGCGGCCTGTGGCGATCGCCCGGCGATCTGCGAGCGCTCGGCGGAGGTGGGCGTTTGTTTCGCCCCTCGATGCGTCCCGGCGAGCGCGAGCGGCTAATCAACGGATGGCATGCGGCGGTCGCGCGCGTGCGCAGCTAACGAAGCTTACGTCACGAATCACCCCTGCCTTGCCAGTACTCGGCGGCGACGGCGAAAGCGGCGGCCGCGCGCTCGAAACTGTCGAATACCACCAGACCGCGGCTCCGCGCGAGCTCTTTCGCGCGGGTGACGATCACCTCGACGTGGGCCGGATGCAGAATTGCGGCGAAAGGCTTGCGCGAGCGAAGGTTGAACTCGGCGAGCTTGTCAAGCAAGCCGGTCAGCTCGGCCTCGTGAGCCGCCCAGCGCGCGGCGCGCAGTCCCGTGCCGATCTCCAGCACGATCGCATCGATCGCCGCGTCGCGCTCGAGAATGTCGAGAATCCGATCGAGGTTGCCCTGGTCGTGGCCCATCCCGATCGTGCCGCCGGCGTCGAGCGGATTGCGATAGCTGCCGCCGATGATAATGAAGAAGCCTTTCAACTCCGCGTACGACCCCTCCGACAGCGCCGGCACTTCCAACCCCGCCGCGGCGAAGGTGTCGGTTATCACCACCGATTGCCCGCCGGTCATCGCGACCAGCCCCATCCCGCGCCCGCCGACGCGCCGCCCGCGCGCCAGCAGTTCCATCGCGTCGAGCATCGCGTCGAGGCTCGCGACGGAGACCGCCCCGCTCTGCACCATCAGGGCGCGCCACACGGCCGCCGCAGTCGCGAGCGAGCCCGTGTGCGAGAAAGTCGCGCGCGCCCCGGCCTCGGTCATCCCGCCCTTCCATACCACCACCGGGTGCCGCGCGGCGGCGCGCTTCAGGCTCGCGAAAAACCGCCGGCCGTCGCGCACGCCCTCGATATACATCCCAATCGCGCGCGTGGCCGGATCGTCCGCCATCACGTCGAGATAGTCCGCGGCCTCGAGCATCAGCACGTTGCCGATCGAGGCAGCCTTGTTGATGCGGATGCCGCGTGTCGGCGCCTGCAAACAGAAATTGATGCTGTGGGTGCCGCTTTGCGAGATGAAACAGACGTCGTCGCCGCCGCTCCCGGCCGCCAGATCGGGAAAGTTGCACAACCCGATCGACGGATTGTACAGGCCCATGCAGTTGGGACCGACCAGCGCGATATCCGACTCGGCGGCGGTCGCACGCAGTTCGCGCTCGAGCTTCACGCCCAGTTCTTCGCCGGTCTCGGAAAAACCGGAGGTGAAAAACCCTATGCCCTTGACGCCGGCGGCGACGCAATCCTTGAGGATGCGCGGCGCGATCTGGCGCGGCACGGCGCTGATGGCGTAATCGATCGGCTCGGGCACGTCGGCCAGGCTCTTGCAATTGGTTACGCCCATCGCCTCGATGCCCGGGATTTCGTTGGGATCGATTTGCACCGAGTAGAGCTTGCCGGAGAACCGGGACATCGCGCACAACCACAGGTAACCGCCCATCCGCTTGTCGCCGATGACCGCGACCGTGCGCGCGTCGAAGGCCCGGCGCAAATTCTCGATTCGTTGCGCGTGTCGCGGATCAGGGGCCGGCGCGGACTCCGCGCCAGCCGGGTCGAGCACCACGCGCGCGTCGAGCACGCGCAGCCCCTTGGAGTACACGGCCACCGGGTTGAGGTCCATCTCGCGCACTTCGGTGTGGGCGGCTGCGAACTCGGAAATCTTCGCGATCAGGTCCGCGATCGCGTCGAGGTCGGCGGGTGCGTTTCCACGCGCGCCTTTAAGCAGCGCCACGCCCCGCAACTCGCCCAGCATCGCGCGTGCGCCGGTGGTGGTAATCGGCGCGATTCTGAGCGCCGTGTCCTTGAAAATCTCGACCAGCGTCCCGCCCAGCCCCACCATCACCAGCGTGCCGAAGCGATCGTCGCGCGTCATCCCGACAATCAGCTCGATCCCCGGCGTCGCCATCGCCTGCACCGCGACACCGTCGAAGCGCGCGCCGGGACGCCCGGCGGCAAGGCCATGCCGGATGCGCTCGAACGCGGCCCTGACCTCGGCGGGCGAGCCCAGGCCAAGCTCGACGCCGCCGACCTCACTTTTGTGCACCGCTTGCGGCGACACCACCTTGAGCACGGCCGGAAAGCCCACGCGTGCGGCCAGTTCCGCCGCTTCCTCGGCGCTCTGCGCGAGATGGGCGGTCGTGACCGGAATTCCGATCGCATCGAGGATTTGCTTGGACTCGATCTCCGATAGTTCGCTGCGGCCGGCGCCGATCGCTTCCGCGGGTATGCGTGCGAGTATGCGCGCGAGAATGCGATCGACAGTTGATGTTGATGCGTCCACACGAGGCCTATAGCAAACGCGCCTAACGATTTGAAACGCACTCGCGTCACGGCCAAGATGCGATGAGCGTGGGAACCGGATGCAGCCTCGTGGCAAGCAAGTAAAAAACCGCGGCGACGGCGTAAGCGAGCGGCGGGTGTTCGTCACGCGGCCGATCGCGGAGCCCGCGATCCGCCGGCTGGCCGCGGCGGCGCGGGTCGATCTGTGGGACGAGGAAATGCCGCCGCCGCCGGCTGAGTTGCGGGCGCGCGCGCGGCAGGCCGACGGCGTGCTTAGCATGGTCACGGATCGCTTCGACGCCGCCATGATTCGCGCGCTGCCGCGGCTTCGCGTGATCAGCAACCTGGCGGTCGGCGTCGACAACATCGATCTCGCCGCCGCGATTCGAGCCGGCATCGCGGTCGGGCACACGCCGAGCATCCTGACCGAGACCACTGCTGACCTCGCCTTTGGGCTGCTGATGGCGGCCGCGCGGCGAATCGCCGAGGGCGATCGCTACGTGCGCGGCGGTCGATGGCGAACGTGGGGGCCGAAGGTGATGCTGGGGCGCGACATTCACGGCGCCACGCTGGGGATAATCGGATGGGGCGCGATCGGGCAGGCGATGGCGCGGCGCGCGGCCGGTTTCGGGATGCGCGTTGTCTACGTGCCCAGCCCGCATGCGTTGCGCTCAGCGCGCGGCCGACATTCGCGCTCGTCTGCCAGCGCCGGACTTTCGACGGCAGAGCCGATGAGCCTCAAGCGGCTACTGGCAGAATCGGACTTCGTCTCATTGCACGTGCCGCTGGTGACCGCGACTCGCCACATGATCGGCGAAGCGGAATTAGCGACGATGAAACGCACTGCCATTCTGATCAACACGGCGCGAGGCGCGATCGTCGATCCGCAGGCGCTCGTCGGTGCGCTCCGGGCAGGACGGCTCGCGGGCGCCGGACTCGACGTGACCGACCCTGAGCCGATCGGCGCGAATGATCCGCTGCTCAAGCTGCCCAACGTCGTAATCACACCGCATGTCGGCAGCGCGAGTCACGCGACGCGGCTCAGGATGGCCGAGCTCGCGGTGGACAACCTGATCGACGTATTTGAAGGACGGCATCCGCGACATTGCGTCAACCCGGCGGTGCGAATGCGCTGACGCTCCTCCGGGTTGGCGGCCTGCCCTGGGTGCTACTTGATCAGGATCGGTCTGCCGCGGGCGCCGTCGTCTGGAGCGCTCGCAGAGCCAGTGCTGTCGAAGGCTTCCTGCTGGATGAAGTCGGCTTGAATTACACCACTCTTCTCGGAGACAACCCACAGGGCGGCAAAAGCCGTGATTTGGACCTGGCTTTTTCCATTCGGGCTGTTCCAATTCACCATCGGAATAATAATCACACGCGGATTGGCCGGGTTATGAGCGTCGGCGGTGTCGTTGGGGAACTCGCTATCGGCCGCCGAGAAGCGGTCGGAGAACCCCTGATTGACCGGTCCCACCGCCTTGCCGGGCTCGGTCAAGACCCACTGCCCGATGGCGAGCGGACCTTGGTAGCCGTCGGCGATGTTGGTGCGTAAAGCGCTGCCACCGTTGCCCCCCAAGGCGAAATTGTCCCAGTTACCCGGGCCGACCTGCTCAAAGTTGAGCGTGACCGGCTGATCTAAGGTATAAGGCGTGCTGGAATCGAGGCCGATGGGCAGCACGTTGCATTGGCCGACCGAGGAGCAGATGTTTCCTGGGGTTACTGTGGGCTGGCTCCCCGGCGCCGGCGTAGCTATTGCGCTGGTGCAGTTCACGCAGCCCGCTGCCTGCGGCATCTGGGCGGTCGCTTGGGCGGCCACCGTGCCATTTGACAGTCCGATCAATTTGAAAAACGCGTAGGGCACGGTGCGTTTGGCGGTCACCGTGATGGTCGTATAGTTAGGGCCCGGGACGTAAGCCTTGTTGCCACTGCCGTCCGCGATCAATTCGCTATTCTTGATGCCGTTGTTCTGAGCGTAAGTAACGGCGACATTGATTGCCGAGGCTACGGATTCCGAGTTGCTCTGCAAGTAGCCGGCGCCGGCAAGCGCGGCGGCGTCAACCCCCTTCTGCAGGATAACCCAGTTCAAATACAGCACCGCCGCATCGGCGCCGAGCCCCACAGCACCCAGAACAACCGTCATCACGAGAATCAGTGCGACCGAAATCTGGCCCTTGGCACTGGTATGTTTGATCTTCAAGGCCTAACCCCCCAACTAGACGGGCTCCTGAAGCAGGAAGCCCTCAGCCTTGAAAGCATCATGCGTGCCGCGAAAATATTCAATAAATTCAATGGTGATGTGTAGGTACAAAGCTGATAGTAAAGACTAATGAAACAGCCACGTTGCATAATCACTACGCGATCTCCGTCAGTAGAAGCAAAAAAAGCGACGCTGGACCATCGGTCCGGCGCCGCTTTGGAGGCCTTAATCGATCGGTAATTCTATTGAGTCACCATCATCTGGGTGCTGGACATGGTCGTCGGGAACGGAATTCCGAGGAAATTTGGATTGGTCGTCGAAGTGCTCAAAAAGATGACGGCACTAGTGTTCATGGTCAGTATAACCTGCACTCCCGTGCCAGGCGGCCTTTGCGTGGCGCAAGATGTAGTGCCCGTGCCTCCGGCAACAGTGCAGGTCATCGCCACGCCAATTCCGCCAGCCGGCGGGTTTCCGCATGATGTATTCTTAAATCCGATCTTTCCCATATACCCACTTGCCACCGAAGTGAGGGGCGCATAGGGGAATGTTTTGTCTGTCGTGCCGGCAATGAGCTTCGCCACGTCGGCGCACTGAGGACTTTCGACCGCGTTACCACTAGCATCCTTGATGCTGTTGTTTCCTGGGTCGGTGGCCCAGCGGGTGACCTGGTAGCTCAACTGACCGAGCGCCATATACTCGCGTCCAAGGGCGGCCATCTGTACCGCGACGAACAATACTATGAAGGCGACGAAAGCCATGAATACGAACTCAGTCATCGCCTGCCCTTTGGCTGCGAGATTGATTTTGCCTGTCTTCATTTCATGGTCTCCGCAGGAACGCCAAGTAACTATAGGAACCAATCGCCAAGGACTAATTGATCAACACGGGTGGTGCTAGCGAACCAAGGTTAGGCGCGCCGGGACTCCCTGCTGTCGTGCAGTTGCTACTCGCGATGTAGCATGCGTTGATCGCGGAGGTAGTGCTGCCTTGCTCCAGGTACATCAGCGCAAAGCCTTCTATTTGCATGCTGCAATTGCCGTTGCAATTCGTGAAGTTTACCACGGGGACGCTAATCAAGCAGGGATCTTTGCAATTGAAACCGGACGGGAGCGTACCTCCATTCGCACATGGGTCGGTCACACTAGCGCATGATGACATTCTCTTGTTGAGGCCGTCTTGTGCAGGTTGGGCGTTACCTTTGCCTATCCCTGGGGAGGTATTGATGGTCTGGCCTAAGGTGAGGGTTCCAGCGACGCCGCCCGCCAGGGCAGTGCCGAGTCCGCTTGCCCCTTGTCCCTGCCCGACGTCTAACCAGTCCCAGTTACCCGGCGCGCCACCTGACGACTGCATATTCTGGTTGCCGGTATTGAGGACGAATTTCGAACCAAATGTAACGTTGGAGCCAAAGGCGGCAAACAGTTTAGCCAAATCGCATTTGCCAGATGCGTTGGGGGTGCATTGGAGCCCAACCGGAAAATTGGGAGCGCTACCGGTGGCCTCGATCGCTGCAGTCGCGGTCGCGGCAACCCCGGCCTCATTGAGCCCGATCATCTTGCCAAAGTAATACGGAACTGATCGATGGATTCCTACCGAGACCTGGAAGTCGGTGACGTTAGTGAACACGATGTTATCGGCGTATCCCGCAGGTGAGGCTGCAGCCGTGCATAGGGTACTAGTCCCATTCTTGATGCCGTTGAGACAGGCGTAACCATCGACGTAATTTACCACGTTAGGCTTGACGGTCGCGGCCGAACCCGTCACCCCGGTGAGCTGCGAGGCTCCTGCCAGGGCTGCCGCGTCGGCGGCCTTCTGCACCATCGACCAATTGAGATAGATGAGCGCGAAATCCACGCCCAAGGCCATCACCCCGAGCAGCACCGGCAGGACGATAGTGAACAGAGCCAGCATCTGGCCTTTAGAGAACCGAGAACGTGCGCTCATCGCAGACCCCCGTGACTTCGTCGCGAAAGACGTTTAACCCCGAACCCAAAACCGAAACGCCCCCCGGCTTGTTCTAACTCGCCTATGTTGTGCTTAGATATTCTGTACAATTTCGCGACAAGACACAAGAGCCAATCTGCGCGCGGTTAAAGCTTTTGCTCCGAAAGGCGCCTAACGCCCTCATTTCTCGCGCTTTTCTCAGTATAGAGGAGCATGCGCTGCCATCACGACGCAATTGCCCCATACATAGGAGGGAAGCGTAAATCGTCGCGTCATATCGACACGGCGATCGCCTGCGAGAGTGTGAAACGTCCTTCGTAAAGAGCCCGCCCCGTAATCACGCCTGCGATTCCGTGCTGGAACAGCCGGCTCAACGTAACAACGTCTTCGATTCGCGCGACCCCGCCGGAAGCAATTACCGGGGTCTCTGAGGACCGCGCTATCGTCTCGTACATTTCGATGTCGACACCAATCTCGGTACCATCGCGAGATATGTCAGTCAATATGACTGCAGCTACTCCGGCCTTCTGAAAGCGCTCCAGAGCATCAGCGACGACAAGTTGACTTGTCTCGCGCCAACCTTTGATTGCCAAACGCCCGTCGCGCACATCGAGTGAGCCAAAGACACGTCCTGGATGCTCGCGGCAGGCCGCGGCGAGCATCGGCGGATTGAGCATCGCGGCTGATCCGATCGACACGTAGTCCGCACCCGCTGCAATCGCCGAGCGCACCGACTCGACCGTTCTCAGCCCTCCGCTTACATCTAGGAAGCAGCCGACCGCGGCGCGAATCGCGCGGATCGATTCCAGGTTACGCGGCGCGCCGGCGATCGCTCCGTCCAGGTCCACGACGTGGATTATGCGCGCGCCCTCGCTCTCGAAGGCGCGCGCGGTGGCCGCGGGATCCTGGCCGTAGACGGTCGCGCGGTCCATTTCGCCGCGCCACAAGCGCACCACTTCGCCGCCCTTGAGGTCGATCGATGGAATGACGGTGAACTTGTCGAACAAGCGTGTGCTTTACGACGAAAGCGTGCCTTTGGTCGAGAGCGCGCCGCCGCCCGAGCGCGGTTCGCGTGCGGTCGCCTGATCCATCGCGCGCGCGAGCGCTTTGAAGGCGGCCTCGATAACATGATGCGGGTTGCGGCCGCCGACCAGATTGAGATGCAGGTTCATCCCGACCTCATCGCTGAACGCCTTCATGAAATCGTGCACCAGTTCGGTCTGGAAGTTGCCCACCCGCTCTTGCGCGATCGGCACGTTGTAGGCGAGGTAGCTCCTGCCGCTGATGTCGACCACCGCCGAGCACAACGCCTCGTCCAGCGGAACCATCGCCTCACCGAAGCGCCGGATGCCCGCGCGATCGCCGAGCGCCTGGCGAAAGGCGCGTCCGAGCACGATCCCGACGTCCTCGACCGTGTGATGCTCATCGATATGGAGATCGCCGCTCGCCTGGATCACGAGATCGAAAAATCCGTGGCGCGCGAAACTCTCGAGCATGTGGTCGAGGAACGGAACGCCGGTCGCGACCGCGCCGCGCCCGCCGCCGTCGAGATTGAGCGCAACCTTGACCTCGGTCTCGCGCGTCTTGCGTTCGACCGCGGCCGAGCGGGAGGCAAGCGCTTCGCCATTGCCACTCGCGCTCGCACGCGGCTTGTCCGTGGGCGCAACCTTCAGACGCGGAGTTTTACCACTACTCCTACCCGGCGCCTTGAGATGAGACTTGTTCGCCATCTTTTTAAGGTTATGCCCCGATAGGCGCGCGGCGCACCGCCTTCCGGATCGGATGTAATCTTATCTGTCGGACGGCCTTCGCGTAACTGCCGCGGCCGGCTTTTTCATTTTTCGCTCTTCACGCCGCGCAGTGCGCGCGCCGTTGTGGCTCAATCGCAACTCGACCGCGCGCGCATGGCCTTCGAAACCTTCCATCCGTGCAAGCTGCGCGACCGCGGGTCCGAGTTTCTCGATCGTGCGCGCCGAGGCCTCGATCATACTCGTGCGCGCGACGAAGTCGTACGCGCCCAACGGCGAGGCAAAGCGCGCCGCGCCGCCTGTGGGCAGCACGTGATTGGGACCGGCGAGGTAGTCGCCGAGCGGCGCGGGGCTAAGCTCGCCCACGAACACCGCGCCAGCCGCGCGCACCCGCCCAAGCCATCGCGGCGCGTCCCTTACGTCGAGTTCGAGATGCTCGGGCGCGATCCGGTTGGCGAGTGCGAAGGCCTCCTCGAGGTTATCGACCACGACCAGTGCGCCGCGGCGCGCGAACACGCGCCTGACCGCCGCCGCGCGCGGGAGATCGGCGAGCGCATCCTCGATCGCGGTAGCGACGCGCTCGGCGACGCCGCGCGAGGGCGTCAGCAGCACTGCGGCTTCGTCGCCCGAGCCATGTTCGGCCTGAGCGATAAGGTCGGCCGCGACCCACTCCGCACGCGCGCCCCCGTCGGCTATCACCAGCACCTCGCTCGGCCCGGCCATTTTATCGATATCGACCGCGCCGTAGACCATCCGCTTGGCGGTCTGCACCCAGGCGTTGCCGGGGCCGACAATTTTGTCGACCGCACCGATAGTGCGCGTGCCGTAGGCGAGCGCGGCCACCGCCTGGGCGCCGCCGACACGGTAGAACTCGTTGACGCCGGCGATCGCGGCGGCCGCCAGCACCGCCGTCGAGTCGCCCTCGGGCGACGGCGGCGAAACCATCACGATTTCGTCGACGCCGGCCACGCGCGCCGGAATCGCATTCATCAACACGGTCGAAGGATAAGCGCCCTGCCCGCCCGGAACGTAGATTCCGACCCGCGCTAGCGCTCGCACCGTCTGGCCCAGGCGCATCCCGGAGGCGTCGCGATAAGTGAACGAGCGGCTCAGGGTGCGGCGATGGAACTCGCGGATACGCCGGGCCGCAAGCTCGAGCGCGCGGCGCTCGGCGGGCGGAAGTGCGCGGCGGGCCGCCTCCATCTCCGCCGGCCGCACCCGGAGCCGCGCTGGCGTTAGCTTTACGTGATCGAAGCGGGCGCCGAATTCGATCAGCGCACGATCGCCGCGCCGGCGCACGGCGGCGATTATCTTCGCTACCGCCGCGTCGATTCTGGCGCCGTCGCCACCGCGCCGCTTCAGCATCGCGCCGAGAAACCGCCGAAACGCGGCGCTATGCGAGCTCAGGATTGCGAGTTTCATCGCATCTCACGCCGCCTGCTCGTCGGGCACCCGCTCGACCGTCGCGCCCAGCGCTCGCAGCTTCGCGTCGAGCGCCTCGTATCCGCGGTCGAGATGATAGACGCGGCTTAGCTCGGTGCTGTTCTCGGCGGCGAGGCCCGCGAGGATTAGCCCCATGCTGGCGCGGAGGTCGGTCGCCATCACCGGCGCGCCGCAGAGCGTCGTCGCGCCGCGCACGACGGCGGTCGGCCCCTTCATCACGATATCGGCGCCCATCCGCATCAACTCGAGCGCGTGCATGAAGCGGTTCTCGAAGATGGTCTCGGTGATGACCGAGGTTCCGGCGGCCTGCGTCAGCAGCGCCATCATCTGCGCCTGCAAGTCGGTGGGAAAGCCGGGGTACGGGAGCGTGCGAAATTCGACCGGGCGAAGCGCCGCGCCGCGCGCGACCCGCAAGCCATCCGCGACCGGCTCGACCGTGGTGCCGGTCTCCTTGAGCTTGGCGATCACAGCTTCCAGATGCTCGAGCGGCGCGCCGCGCACGGTTACGTCGCCGCCGGTCACGGCAGCCGCGATCATCAGCGAGCCGGCCTCGATACGGTCGGGAATCACGGTATGCTCGACCGCACCAAGACGCTCGACGCCTTCGATTTCGATCACGTGGCTGCCGGCGCCGGAGATGCGCGCGCCCATCGCGGTCAGCATCCGCGCGAGGTCCTGCACCTCGGGCTCGCGCGCCGCGTTTTCGATCGTGGTGCGGCCGCGCGCGCGCACCGCGGCCATCAGGATATTCTCGGTCGCGCCGACCGACGGCGAGTCGAGCCACACTCGCGCGCCGCGGAGGTTGGCCGCATGGGCCTCGACGTAGCCGTGGCGCATCTGGATGCGCGCGCCGAACATGCGGATTCCCGCGATATGCAAGTTGACCGGCCGTGCTCCGATCGCGCATCCCCCAGGCGTGGAAACTCGCGCCCGTCCGGTGCGCGCGAGCAGCGGCCCGAGCACCAGGAACGACGCGCGCATCGTCTTGACCATTTCGTAGGGCGCCTCGTGCGAGGTGATCGCGCGTGCGTGCAGCTCGACGTCATGGTCGCCGGTCCAGCGCGATTCGACGCCGAGGCGGCCGAGCAAATCGATCGAAGTCCGAACGTCGCGCAGACGCGGGACGTTGTGGACCAGCACCGGTTCGTCCGTAAGCAGCGCCGCCATCAGGCACGGCAACGCGGCGTTCTTGCTGCCGGAAAGGCCTACCGTGCCGCGGAGCGGCACACCGCCGCGGATGATCATCTTGTCCATTTGAAGATGTAGATTTCCCCCGAGCCGTCGAATCGTAACCCGCGCACGGCCCACGCCTCAACGCCGTTATTTTAGAGCGAGAGTATAAGGTGTGCGACCGAAATGCGCGATCAGAGCCGAACGGGTTTGTTCTTGCGCCGTCCTGACCGCAGGCTGGGGGGAACGACCGGGCCCGCAGCCCTCGGAGTGCGCTGGGGCGGAATCTTTAAATGGACCCTCACCCTACCCTCTCCCGCGAAACGGACGCGGGCGAGGGCATAGAAAAATGCGCACGATGAAGCCCAGGGACCGCGCTCTGCGACCAGCGGCTGCGATGCGAGTGACGCAAGCAGCGCTCTAAGCAAGCATGCTAGTGTCGCGTCCCGCAAATAACTTTACGTTGCACGACGATTTTCTCTAGTATTGATGCGAAATTGGCTTTACCGACAAAACTTATTTACGGGACACAACACTAGAAAAGTGCGCACCGATAAGCGCAGCGTGCGCGCTTCACGACCAGCGGCTGTGATGCGAATGACACAGCCAGTGCACTGCGCAACCATGCTAGAAAAGTGCGCACGAGCAAGCGGAGCGTGAAGCCCAAGGCCCGCGCTTTACAACCGGCGGCTGCGACGCGACGCGAATGACAGTAGTGCTCTGCGCAGACATGCCGGCCGTCTGGCACGCACGTCCTTTCCGATGCTCTCGCTCCCGTCATACGAGCTATTTTTCTGAGCCCTCGCCCACATCATCTGTGGGAGAGGGTGTGGGTGAGGGTCCCGCGATGCGCGTCCGCTTCGGACGCGCAAGTAACTAGAGAGCGCGGCGCGAGCGTACCACGCGATCGATGCCCGCGAGGTCGCGCCTCCGCGCGCCCACGGCGCATCCCGCCGCGCGCATCATCTCCTCGACCGCTTCCGCCTGTCCCGCTCCCACCTCAAGTATCACTTCACCATCCGGGGCAAGCCATCGCGGAAGACCAGCGGCGATCCCGCGATAGAAGTTCAAGCCGTCTCGGCCACCCTCAAACGCAACCTTCGGCTCGAAGTCGCGCACCTCGGGCGCCAGCGTGGCGAGTTCAGCCTCGCCGATGTAAGGCGGGTTGGACACGATCAAATCGAACGGATCGAACGGTGGAGCGCTGCCTTCCAGCGCGGCGAAGCAATCGCCGTGTAGGAAAGCGATCCGGTCGGCGCATCGATGGCGCCGCGCGTTGTCGGCGGCAACTTCAAGCGACACTTTAGAAATATCCAGACCGACGATCCGCACCCCGGGCGCGTTTGCGGAGATCGCGATTGCGATAGCGCCCGAGCCGGTGCCGATGTCGAGAACCGTCGCGGTGGGATAAGAGGGCCGTTCGCGAACGGCCCCTACGACAGAGAGATCCGCGAGGCGTTCTCGTTCGCGCAGAAAATCCAGCGCGGCTTCGACCACGGTCTCGGTCTCGGGACGCGGGACCAGCACGCCCGGGCGTATCGCGAACTCCAGCGAAAAGAACTCCCGATGGCCGACGATATAGGCGAGCGGCTCGCGAGCCTCGCGCCGCGCGACCATCCGCTCGAAGCGTTCGGCGGCACCTGTGTCGATCTCCGCGCCGCCGGCAATCAGCGTCGCCCGCGAGACCCCTGCCGCTGCCGCCATCAGCAATTCCGCGTCCAGCCGAGCGCTCTCGACGCCGGCGCGCGTGAGACGCGCGCTTGCGGCCGCGATCGCCGTCGCGGCGTGGCGTCCGGCCGTATGCCGCTTAGCGGTTACGTCGGCGTTCATCGGGATCTATCTCGGAATTCATCGAACGCTAAGTGCTCAGCGCTTCGGCCTGCTCGCGCGTCGCGAGCGCGTCGATCAACGGATCGATCGCGCCATCGAGCACCTGGTCGAGTTGATGGAGCGTCAGGTTGACGCGATGGTCGGTCACGCGGGACTGCGGAAAATTGTAGGTGCGGATGCGCTCGGAGCGATCGCCGGTGCCCACCATCGATTTGCGCGTCGCGGCCATCTTGGCGTCCTGCTCGGCCTGCGCCGCTTCCAGCAGGCGTGCGCGCAGGATTTTGAGCGCCCGCGCCTTGTTCTTGTGCTGCGATTTTTCGTCGCGGCAGACGATCACCATCCCGGTCGGGATGTGCGTGATGCGCACGGCTGAGTCGGTGGTGTTGACGCTCTGGCCGCCCGGCCCCGAGGCGCGCATCACGTCGATACGAAGATCTTTCTCCTCGTTAATGTTGACCTCGACATCGTCGGCCTCTGGCATCACCGCTACGGTGACCGCCGAAGTATGGATGCGCCCCGACGCTTCGGTCGCGGGCACGCGCTGCACGCGATGCACTCCGCCCTCGAACTTGAGCCGGCTGTACGCTCCGCGGCCCGCGATGAGCGCGATCACTTCCTTGATTCCGCCCAGGCCCGTGGTGCTGAGGCTGAGCGACTCGACCTTCCATCGATGGCGCTCGGCGTAGCGCGTGTACATCCGAAACAGTTCGTTGGCGAACAGCGAGGCTTCCTCGCCGCCGGTGCCGGCGCGGATTTCGAGCAGCACGTTCCGATCGTCGTTCGGATCGCGCGGCGTGATCAGAGTCTTGATCCGCTCTTCAAGTTCGGTCTGGCGCTTTTGCAGCGCCGGCAGCTCGCCCTTGGCCAGTTCGCGCAGGTCCTCGTCGTCACCCTCGAGCACCACACGATGGTCGGCGATCTCGCCCAGCGTGTGACGATACTCGCGAATCGCGCCGATCACTTCCATCAGCGAGGAGCGCTCGCGAGCGAGCTGCGCATATTCGCGATTGTTGGCGATTACCGCCGGGTCGCTGATGCGCCGCTCCAGTTCGGCGAAACGCTCTTCGATTCCCTTGAGCTTGTCGAGCATCGGCACCTAACTCGTGACGGAGCGTGGCTTCAACGCCGCACGGGACAAAAATTTAGCGCGGCTACCGAGTATCGGGCCAGCCGCGCCATCAAGACCGATCCCCCGCCCACCCGGACGCATCGTGATGCGCCGCGGGCAGCGGAGGTTGCTATGCTACTTTACGACCGTACTTGCGATTGAAACGCTCGATCCGACCAGCCGTGTCGACCAGCCGCTGGGTGCCGGTATAGAAGGGATGGCAATTCGAGCAGACCTCGACGTGCAACTCGTTCACCGTCGAGCGCGTTTCAAACGTGTTGCCGCATGCGCAGGTTACTACGCAGCGATGGTATTCGGGATGAATTCCGGGTTTCATTTGCTTCCCTTTCCTGCGGACATTCTATCATCAGGCGGCAGGCTACTCAATTCGCCTTTTAAAACAGCCGCAGCCTGTTTGACCATGGCCTAAGATAACCACGAATCGACAGTTTGTCATTGTCCGCCCGGCCCTTGGGGTATTAACATCGTGCGCTCGCGGCGCGCGAGCGCCCAGCAGAAATCAAGGATTCTTCTCGCCAGAACGGCAATGCGATACGGTTTGATGCTCCCGGTACGCGCCAGTAGGGGTGCGACCACGACGATAGACGCCTTGAGCGCCGCGGTCGCGCTGGGCGCGGCCATTGTCGCGATCGCGATAGCGCTCGGATGCTCTTCGCAGGCTCCAACCAACGCCGCCCGGTCATCACCGCCGCCGCCATCGGCTCCGGGCTCGCCGCAGGTCATCACGAATCTCTCGCAGCTTTCATCCGGCGACGCCGATACCGCCTCGCTCAGTAACGCCGCGAAGGTGCTGAAATCGAACCCGCCGCGGGACCAGTCCGCGACGGTCGCGCATGGCATGGGCGATGACACGCCCTCGACGCTGCGCCGTCTGTTCCTGGAGGATCCCGATTCCCCGCGCTACGCCGAGACTGTGATTCCGCATACCCAGGTGCGGCTGCTCAATGCCAAGGCGGCCGAATATCCGGGCTTCTCGAACCTGATGATCACGCAGTTGCTGAGCGAGATGGTCAGGCAGGAGAAACTGGAACCGATGGTGACGTTGGAGTTGTCCGAAGAGATCAAACCAGTGGTCGTTACTGCGATCCTCGACGATAAGGGCCAGCTAAAGGAGCTGGTGTACCAGCAGCATTCCGGGCTCGCCGCGATCGACAACTTCGTGATCGCCGCGTGCAAGCAATCGCTGTGGGCCAACAACATGCCCAAGGGAGCGCTCTCGGGGGATGGCAAGTACCGTTTGCGTATCGAGGCCCAGCTTAGCAAGTATAGTAGTGACCGCGCGGGGAATCAGACATTTGTTACACGAGTGGGCCTGGGAATCATGTGATTCCGGGCCGGCGCGGATTTTTTCCCGCCGGAATTTCGCCAAATCATTTGTTCGATTATGAGGTGCGATGACAGCTAAGAGACAACTGAGACTTGTCGGACGGCGACGGGTGGCGCGGCGCGCAGACGAGCGCGAAGTGCGTCGTTATGTGCCCAACGCCGGGCTCTCGACGCCGGTGGTCACCATCCTCGACCGCTCGGGCGAGGTGCTCGAGGACGAACAGCGCGCGGTCGTGCGCTGGGCGGTGCAAGACGGCCACGGCGCCAACATCATCTTCGCCCCCGGCACCACCGGCGAGTGGGACAAACTCGATAATCGGCGCCGCCAGCAGATCGCGCGCGTGGTTGTCGACGAATGCCGCCGTCTCAACGCCGCAGGCGTCGCGGTCGAGGCCTGGGTCGGTATTACAGGGCACACGCGCGCCGAGACGCTGGAGAACCTCGAGTATGCGCTGGACCTGAACGCCGAGGCGGTGGTGGTCGCGCCGCTTTCGATTCGCGACTCGGATGATCCGGTCGGCTTCATCAACCGCGAGATCAACGCGCTGTTCGAGCGCATCAAGCGGAGCATCCCGCTCTTCCTTTACGATAACGCCGAGATTTCCGCGCCCGGCCACGCGCCGCATCTGCATACCCGCGACGTCAAGCAGATGAGCCGGATGGGCTACGTGCGCGGGGTCAAGGTCACCGCTGGCAAGGCGGTGCTGGGCAATTACACGCGCGCGGCATCGCACTTCAACCGCGGCGGCGATTTTGCAATTTACGCCGGCGACCCATATCTCATCTTTGACCTGTTCGCGCCGCCCGAGGGCGCCGGCGGATGGACCCGGCACTACTGGAACCGCTACTGGACGCGCGATTCGCTGCCCTACGGAATCGTCGCCGGGCCCAGCAACGCGATGCCGCGCGAGTGGCAGCGGGCGCTCCGCGTGTGCCGCAACGGCGACGCCGCCCTGATGCATCGTTACGCCCAGGTGCTGGAGGACTTCCGCGCCGCGTGCGAGTTCAACCGCGGGAGCCGCAGCTTCCGGCCCACGCTCGCCTGCCTCAAGGCTGCGCTGGCCGAGATGGGCGTATGCCGCAGCGAAGCGCTCGCGCCGGGGACGCCAGCGTTCAGCGACGGCGAGCGGCGCGAGTTCGCGCGCCGTTTCAAGGACCTGCGCCGGCGCGCGGCAGCCCAGCTTGAGCCCGGATGGCTCAGCGAGGCCGACGCGGAGCGCCCGCAGGCGAGGCGCGCATTGAAGGATGGCTGAGGCAAAACTCGACGTCGCCGGCTGCGGCAGCATGGTGGTGGACTTGTTCTACCGCACGCCGAGATTTGTCCGCGCTGAGGAGAAAATCGCGCTTGACGCCCATCACGACGACGGCCGGATGGAACGCGCGGCGGTCGGCGGGCTGGTGCTCAACCATCTCGGATGGGCGCGCGTGCTGGGACTCGAAGTCGGCGTGTTCGGCAAAATCGGCGCCGACCGCAATGGCGAGTTCTTGCGCCGCGGGATGGATCAACTGGGAATTCGGCATCATCTGACGACCGACGGATCGGCCAGCTCGTTTGCCAAAATTTTCGTCGACGCGCGCGGCGAACGCGCGATCTACATGGCGCGCGGCGCCACCGCCGAGCTTGCCTCCGATGAGGTTCGCCGCCGCCACGCCGGCTTCATCCGGCACTCCCGGATGATCTCGACTGAAATATCGCAACTCCCACTGCGCACCGTTATCGCGCTGCTGTTGTTCGCCCGCGCCAATTCGATCCCCACCGTGCTCGACGTCGATCTGCCGCCCGCCGACGCCTGCCCCATCCTCGGCACTCGCGCCGAACTGGAGCGCGCGCTTCGTCTGGCGACAATTCTCAAGCCGACCCGGCTCTCGGCGCGCGCGCTGGTGGGCGCGGGGCGCGGCGACATCTTGAAACTCGCGCAGGCGATGCGCGCTCGCTATCAGAGCGAGGCGGTGGTCGTCACCGACGGCGAGCGCGGATGCGCGATCGCGGCGGCGGACACCGCGCTTAGGCTGCCGGCGTTCGCAGTCAAGGTAATCGACACGACCGGCGCCGGCGATGCATTCCTGGGCGCGATGCTCGCGGGGCTTCGATGGGACCTTCCGTGGCGCGCGATCGGCACGCTCGCCAACGCGGCGGGCGCGGTTTGCGTGGGACGGCTGGGCGCGTTTCCAGCGGGCTTCGAAGTGCGCGACGAGGTGCTCGCGCTGTTTCGCGACGCGATGCCCGATCAGGCGTTGCCGGAAATCGAAACGCCCGCGCAGGCCAGCGGACCGCTCGATCCCTCGGTCGAAGTCAGCCGTTTCCTGGAATTATGCCTGCGCGAGCTGGGGACGCTGCAGCGCGAGATAGACCTCAACCAGATTCGCGCGGCGGTCGCCATGATCCGCACCGCCGAGGCGCGCGGCGGCCGCGTACATCTAACCGGCGTCGGCAAACCCGAGCACGTCGCACGCTACGCGGCGAGCCTGCTCTGTTCGGTGGGCACGCAAGCGACTTTCCTGCACGCGACCGAAACCCTGCACGGCAGCCTCGGCCAGGTCGATCCCAAGGACGTTGTGATCGCGATTTCCAACAGCGGCAACACGCGTGAGTTGTGCGAAGCCACGATCGCGATCAAGGACCACGGCGCACAGCTAATCGCGGTCACCGGCAATCGCGCCTCCGAACTTTCGCATCTCGCCGACCTCGTGATTAATGCTCCGGTCGAACAGGAGGGTGGAGTGCTCGGGCTCGCGCCGCGGATCAGCGTGCTCGCCGAGGTATGCGTACTGGCCGCGCTGTCGGTCGCGCTGGAAGCCGCGCGCGGACTGACGCTGGAGCAGTACGGCCGATGGCATCGCGCGGGCACGCTCGGCGCGGCGGCCCGCCGCCTGGTTTCGGGACGCCCCACGCGGCGCAAGCTCAAAGCCGTAAAATAACCCGGAGAGTCCTGCGATGAAGTATGGAATCGCGATCCGCAACATGGGTCCGCAATCGACACGAGAAACTCTCGTCGCGTGCGCCCGCGCCGCCGAGCAGCTCGGCTTCGACGCACTCTTCGTTTCCGACCATCTGGCGCTGCCGCCCGACGACGTCGAAGGCTCGGGCGGGCGCTATCTCGACGTGCTGGCGACGCTCGCATTTCTCGCCGGAACGACCGAGCGAATCCGCCTGGGCGTGTCGGTGCTCGTGCTGCCATATCGTCCGGCAGTGCTCACGGCTAAGCAGGTCGCAACGATCCAGGAATTGTCCGGCAGCCGGATGATTCTCGCCACGGGCGTCGGCTGGATGCGGCGCGAGTTCGAGGCACTAGGCGTCGACCCGGGCCAGCGCGGCGCGCTGACCACGGAGACGCTCCGCGTGTTGCATCAATTGTTCGCAAACGACGTTACGTCCTACGACGGCGCGCTCGTGCGCTTCGCGCCGATCGTGTTTGCGCCGCGGCCGCCATTGCCGCCGATCTGGATCGGCGGCAACGGCGACAACGCGATCGCGCGGGTGCTGGAGTACGGCGACGGATGGCATCCGATGCTCCCGGCGGACAAACTCGGCCCGGCGGTGGCGGCGCTCCGCGAGCAGGCTCGCGCACGCGGCCGCGCCGAGCCGGAAATCGTGGTGCGCCGCGGGCTGAAGCTCGACGACGTCGCCGCGGCGCGCGCCCGGCTTGAGGCCGAGCGAGCGGCCGGCGCGACGTACTTCATCCTGGACCTCGGGCGCTACGCGGACGAACGCGAGTTCGTCCGCGGCGCCGAGGCGTTCATGACACGGGTCGCGCGCTAAGGCGCTTCGTCACAGTTCCACATCGAGTCCGAAGGTGCGCTTAGCGATCGCCGCGAATTCCCCGTCGCTTTCCATCGCGTGGAGGTCCACCCATTCTTCATCGGATATCGAGGCGCGGTATTTGAGAAACGGCTCCGCGTCAGGACCCGTCGGATGTCGAAGCTTCCAGGTTCTGGTCTGCACGATCTCGACGATCTTGTCCGCTACAACCGAAGCAGGAATCTGCTGCTTGCGCAGCGCGTCGAACATCGCATTCATCCGCCGTTCCTGACGGTACAGGGAATTTTTCGGTACAGCGCGGCGTTTGTCGAAAATTTCAGTGGTTGTCACACCCGGTTCGATGATCGCGACTCGAATGCCGAACCCTTTTACTTCGCCAGCCAGGATCTCGCTGACCGCTTCCAGGGCAAATTTCGAGGCGCAATAGGGGCCTTGTGACATTCCTGTTATTCGACCGCCAATGGTCGACACATTGATGATGTGCCCATCGCCTTGCTTGCGCATCCCGGGAAGCACCGCTTGAATGCATCGAATGGAACCGAAAAAGTTGGTCTCCATGACGCGCCGAAAATCGGCCAGCGGAAGCTCTTCAACCGGCCCGCTCCCCTGGATACCCGCGTTGTTAACCAGCACGTCGATGCGGCCCGCGTCGGCTAAAACCTCTGCCACGGTTTTGCTGACCGAGGCGTCATCGTCGACGTCCATCGGGAGAATCTTGATCGGTAGTTTCTCCGCGGCGGCAATTCCAGAGAGTTCGGGTGCAGCCGCGGGTTTCCGCATCGTTGCGTATACGTCCTGACCCGCGCGACCGAGCGCGACCGCCGTCGCCAGCCCAATCCCCGTACTGGCACCAGTAACCAGCGCAACTGCCATTGTTATTTTCCCCCTTTGTCGAGCGGTCGCGCCGGCCACGCTCGCGACGCCGCCACGATATTATCTTCCTAAATCAACTTGCTAAATTAACTTGTCGCGTCTGAGTTCCTCGATCTCCGCCGGCTTCAGCCCCAAAAGCTCGCCGTACACCCGATCGTTGTCGTGGCCGACGCCCACCGCGCCGCGGAAAATCTTGCCTGGCGTGGCCGAGAACTTCGGCACGATCCCGACGCCCTTCACCTTGCCCGCCTGCTCGTCGGTCCATTCGACGTGCATGTCGCGCGCCTTGTACTGCTCGTTCTCCGCCATGTCCTTGCTCGACATGATCCGGTTGCAGGCGACGTTGTGCTCATTCATGTGCCGCACGACTTCCAAGGCGGTTCGTTCGTTGATCCATCCGCGCAGCAGCGCATCGAACTCGATCCCTTCCATCGACTCGACGTCGAGGCGCGCCTTTTGCCATTTCGGGTCGGCCGGATCGAGTCCAATCGCGCGTACCACGCGATCATAAACCTCGCCGATCGCGCCCAGCACCACCCATCCGTCGCTCGCCTCGAAGCTATCAAGCGGCTGGAAGCCCTGCGCCTTGTTGCCCGAGCGCTCGCGCACCAATCCCTGCTGGAAGTACTCGACCATCGTGCCGCCAAGCGTCCGATGGATCGCTTCGTATTGCGCGAGGTCGATCGCCTGCCCCTTGCCGAAGCTGCGCGCGTAGGTCAGCCCCGCGAGCGACGCCCACAGCGTGAACAGCGCCGTGATGTAGTCGCCCGTCCAGGGTGCGGCGCGCGAGGGCGGCGTCTCGGGGAAGCCCGTCTGGTACATGATACCGCCGAAGGCCTGGCCCACGATGTCGTACGACGTGCGTCCGATGTAATCAGGATGGCCATACTGGCCGTAGGAGCTGACGTGCGTAATCACCAGCTTAGGATTGATCTTCCATACCGAGGCGTCGTCGAGCCCCCATTTCGGATAGGTCCCGGCCTTCGAACTTTCCATCCAGATGTCGGCGCGCTCGAGCAGGCGCACGAACAGCTCGCGTCCGCGCGGCCGCGTGAGGTCGAGCGAGATGCAGAAGACGTTGCGCCGCTCCTGCACCCAGTTGGTCGCGGTCTCGCCCTTGCCGTCGCGCGTCTTGAGCCGAATGCCGACGGTGCGCCATCCCATATCGCCCACTCCTGGACGTTCGACCTGGATGACTTCGGCACCCATGTCGGCGGCCAGCGCGGCGGCGAACGGCTGCGCGATCAAGGTGCCGCTCGAGACGATTTTGACCCCCTGGAGTGGTCCAAACGCCTCGGGTACAAGGGTTTTCTCGGCCATCGTGACCTCCTGCCAACCAGCACGTCCGTGAAATCCGAATAATGCACCGTTTGCGCCGGAGGGGGCAACCCGTGTCGGTCTGCTAACTGTCGGACTTATCGAAGTTGTTGGTCGAACTTATTGGACTTGCTTATTAGTCTTGTCGGACCTATCGGAATTCGCCAGACGTTTGCCGCGTCCGCGAGCCGGGTTATTATATTGGATGATGGCCGTCGATTTACGGCGGCTTCGAAGACTGCGTCAGGGCTATGCCGGATTCTTTGTCGAATTCTGTGACAAATGCTTCGCCAAATTCCGCCCCAAAGGTTGCGCCAGATTCCTGGACGCCAATTCCTGAGGCCGCAATTCCCAGACACCAAATCCTGAGAAGGGTTCGCCTCGATGAACGACACGATTGACCGGCGCGAGCTTACCTTCATGGCGCTGGCCGGACTTATCGGCGGCGCGCTCGGATGGATTCCGGTTGAGGCGGTCAGCCACGGACACACCATCACGCAGGTCGAGAACACCTGGACCCAAATCGAAGGCGTCGTCTCGATGGCGCTGTTCTGGGGGCTGGTCGGCGGCTTCATCGTCGCCGCGCAGGGCAAAACTCTGCAAGTTACACCGGCGGTCACACGGCGTTTCCTCACCGGTCTTGTGGTCTGCTTCCTTATCGGGTTGCCCGCGGTTTATTACTCCAACGTCGTCTTCACGATGATCCTTTCGGCCGGCGGATGGGGCGCCAATCAGGCCGGCTCGGAGATCTACCTGCGGGTCGCGCGTGTAATCGGATGGGTCCTGATGGGCTTCATCTGCGGCGCCGGCGTGGGTCTGGCGAGCGGCTCGATCAAGGACCTCGGAGGCTCGCTGCGCAATATCGTAAAGGGCGCGGTCGGCGGATGGGTCGGCGGCTTCGTCGGCGGCGTGGCCTTCGACATCATTGGGGCCAACGCGAGCGGGCTCTACGCGCGGCTGTTCGGCCTATGCGCGCTGGGATTGGCGGTCGGACTGCTGATCGGGCTGGTGCAGGAGCTGACCAAGAGCGCGTGGCTCAACGTCGAAGCGGGGCGGCTCCGTGGGCGCAGCTTCAATATTGATCGTGGGGTGGCGACGGTCGGCCGCGCCGAAGAAAACGTGGTCGGGCTTTTCGGCGATCCCGGCGTGCAGCCGCGCCACGCGGTAATCGAGCGCCAGGGCAACAACTACGTGCTGAAAAATCTCGCGGTGCAGCAGGGCGTGTTTGTGAACGGCAACCGAATCGAAACCGTCGCTCTGAACGAGGGCGACCGGATCAAAATCTCCGACTACGAGCTGAGCTTCCATCTAAGGCGCGCAAGCGCCGGGCCGCGTCCGGCCGTTATGCGTCAAAACGGTCAACCAGGGCGAGATGGCGCGGCGGCCTTCCCCGCCGAGCGCGCGGTGCCACCGCACGCCGGCCGGACGGCGACGCCGTGCCTGGTCGACGCCAGCGGGCGGCGCTACGAGCTGCGCCCCCAAGCGCCGACGACGCTCGGTCGCGCGGTCGACAATGATATTGTGGTCGCCGACGCCTCGGTGTCGCGCCGTCACGCGACCATCGTGCCGCAGGACGGCGGTTTCGCGCTGCGCGACCTGGCCAGCCAGAACGGCACGTTCGTCTGCGGCCAACGGATCGACGGCTCACGCCAACTCGCAAACGGCGACGACGTGCGGTTGGGCGACGCGCCGTTCGTGTTCCATGGCTAACATTCGGCATGGCTGACGCGGGCATAGCTGACACGGGCATTTCTGAAACTGGCATGGCTGATACAGCAACGACACGGGCGCGCTTCTGCTCGCAATGCGGCCAGCCGGTGACGGTCGCCGAGGCGGTGTTCTGCAAGCAGTGCGGCGCGAAGCTGGGCGCCGCGCGATGGCTCGGCGATATGGCTTCGCCGGCGGTGATCGCCGTGGTGCTGAGCGTGGTGCCGGGGCTCGGCCATTTCTACGCCGGGCGCACCGGACGCGCGATCGGATGGTTTTTCGGGGCGCTTTGGGCCTACGACATTTCGCCCTCGCTGGGCGTGCTGATTCATCTGGTATGCGCGGTGTCGGCGGCGCGCGCCGCCGCGCTGGATGCCGAACGGCGCGGGATTCGCGCCTCCGGAGCGTTGACGGCGAGGCCGCGCCCGCAGTAATTACCGCAACTCCGCGATGATTGCGCCAAACACCATAATCGGCAGCCGCTACCGCGTCGTGAAGCCGCTCGGCGGCGGCGGGATGAAGCTGGTCTATCTTGCCGAGGACCTGCGCCTCGCCGCGCGCCGCTGCGCGCTGGCCGAGGTGGTCGACAATTTCACCAACCCCGACGCGCAGCGCCAGGCGATCGAGGCGTTCCAGCGCGAGGCCGACATGCTGGCGCGGCTCAACAACGAGCATATCCCCCGCGTATTCGATCGCTTCAGCGAGCAGAACCATCACTACCTGGTGATGGAATATGTCGACGGCGCGACGCTCGAGGAGGAGATGAAGCATACGGGCGGCCGGCTGGCCGAGCCGCGCGTCATCTATATCGCGCTGCAAATCCTCGACACCCTCGCGTACCTGCACGGGCTCGAGCCGCCGGTCATCTACCGCGACCTCAAGCCGTCCAACGTGATGATGATGGCCAACGGACAGGCCAAGCTCATCGACTTCGGTATCGCGCGCCATTTCCAGCCGCTGCAGAACGCGACCATGATCGGCACCCAGGGCTACGCGCCGCCCGAGCAATATCGCGGCAAGGTCGAACTGCGCTCGGATCTCTATGCGCTCGGCGCAACGATGCATCATGCGCTAAGCGGCCGCGACCCGGCCAACGAAGCGCCGTTCAGCTTCCCGCCGCTCGCCACGCTATGCCCCAACATCAAGCCCGCCCTGGCGGCGCTGGTCGACGAGGCGCTCGCCTACGACGTCGAGCATCGGGTGCAAAGCGCGGAGGAATTCAGGCGCCGGCTGCAAAATATACGCGACGGCATTAGCGACGTCGCGCCGACGGGCGCGGCAACGTCGTCGGCAGGCGGTGACACAGACGGCGGAGCCGGTCGATCATTCAGCGGAGCTAGTCGGCTGGCGGGGGAAGCGCAATCAACGGCGCCCTCGCAAGCGGCCTCGGGCCCTGCGCGCTCGCAGCTTCGCCTGCCGCTTGGAAGCGCCAGCGCGCCGCGAGCTGCGTCGCCGTCCGCGCCCACGGTGCTCCGTACGGAATCGGAAATCGATTGCGCGAAATGCCGGCGCGCGATTCCCTCGGACTCGCGATTCTGTTCCTTTTGCGGAGCGGAGGTGAGTTACGCGCCCGCTTACGTGTCCGATCCCGCTTACGCGACCGATAAAGAGGGCGTCGCGGGCGATCACGAAGCCGCAACGGTGCTGCTCTCGGTGCCGCCCTCTGCCCCATCCTCGACGGAAGAACGGCCGCGCGTGCCGCCCCGCGGTGCGCCGCTTTACAATCGGAGGCACAGCGCGCGGCGTCCTATCTTAGTGCTGGTGTTGATCTTCGTGGGCACTTTCGCGGCAGTGCGAATGTTCTCGTGCCTGAACGTCGGCGATTCGGGTGACAACTCGCCTGGCGCGACGCGCGCCGACGCGCCAGTGCCCGCGGCGCCCGCACCGGACGCACCGGCGCCCGACGCTGACTCCGGCGCGCCCCCGCTTGACTCTCCGCCCTCGACGCCGGAGTTTCTCGCCGAGCGCCTGGAGGCTTTTCGCGCAGCGCTGGACGCCGGCGGGCTGAGCGGCGTGCACTTCAAAATGGTGGGCGGCACGATGGAACTGTGGGGAACGGTGCCGGACGCGACCGACAGAGCGATGGTTCAGATGCTGGCGTTGAATGTCGCGGGCGTCGTTTCGCTCAAAGATCATATCAAGGTGCAGAACGGCTCCCCGTAGGGCGTTCGCGGCAGCGCTGCAAAAAAGTCAGCGGCGCGGGTCGATTGCGCGGCGGCTTTCCAAGCCGCGCCGGCAAATGTGAGAATCATCGCGCCATGCTCATCGACTTGCACGTCCACACCCTGCTCTCTTCGGATTCCAACATCGCGCCCGAGCTATACGTCGAGGCCGCCGCACGCGGTCCGCGCCGCCTCGACGCTATCTGCTTCACCGAGCATCGCTTGTTCCCTGCCGATCCGGAACTCGACAAACGTTATGCCGAGCTGACGGAGCAGTTCGGCGTAATGGTGTTCAAGGGTATCGAGGCCGACACCAACCTGGGCCATCTGCTACTGTTCGGGGTGACGCGCGAAGTGCTGCGCCGCTTCGATTTGAGTTCACGAATGCTGAAGAGCGACACGCTGATCGAAGTCATCCACGGCGAGGGGGGAATCGCGATCCCGGCGCATCCGTTTCGGGACTCGGGCTTCGGTCCGCAGCTCGACGATCTGCTCGCGCGTCACGGCGCGGCGCTCGGCGTGATCGAGGCGCTCAATGGACAGAACTCGCCTCGCGAGAACGACGCAGCGCTGGTCGCGACGGAGAAGCTCGGCCTGGTGGGCGTTGGCGGCAGCGACGCGCACTTCGTGACCCCGAAATGGTTTCTGACTTGCGCGACCGAGCTCGAGCGCCCGGTAAGCGACGTCGAGGGACTATGCGCCGAGTTGCGCGCCGGCCGCGCCTGCCCTTTCCGCTTCGACGACGTGTCAAATCCGTCCGCGAGCGAATAGACACGAGCGCCCGCGTGCGCGCTCACCACAGATTAGAGAAGCGAGAAACCGCTGCTACGCCCGGCCCTGCGGTCGAAGGTGACGGTGTATTCGCAGCCCAGGCGCCGGTTCACCACGGCAATCAACGCATCCGCAAAATCGCCACCGGCTTGATACTCGCGCAAAGCGGTCCAGGCATCCTGATGGTCCTCGATCTCGAACTGGGAGGTGCGCAAAATTCTGTCCAATGCCCGAGCCACCTGACTGCGCGGATATTGGTAAGCCGTTTCAAGTACCCAAACCACTTCGCAAAGGACCACACGATTAATCAGGCCCGGCGAGTCCGCTGAACAGTCCTTTGTGATGAACGCGGCTGCTTTTCTGTTCTGCACCGGCTCATCCTGCACCAGGTAGCGGACGAGAACGTTGGTGTCGATGCCTTTCACCGCGAGCGGGCGCGTTTGCGGACGGCGGCGTCCATTTCCTCTATCGAGACTCGGCGCGGCGCGGGTGCGAGGAACCCTTTCAAGTCCGCAACATCGACTGTCGCAGGGACCAAAATCACCCTGCCGTCTGGTTCGACCAGAAATTCCAGCCGATCGCCCGCCTTAAGCTTGAGATGGCGCCTGATCTCACCTGGTATTGTAGCTTGGCCCTTGCTTGTAATTGTTGAAACAGCCATCTCTCTTTCGCCTTACTTTTAATATCATTCCTTACTTCTATGTAATACCATATCCTGGCGACGGAAGGTACTCAATCTTCGGAATCTTCCTGGAACGAGTAGCGCTCCTCGGTCCACGGGTCGGCATGGTTATGATAGCCGCGCACTTCCCAGAAGCCGCGCCGATCCTCGAACGTGAATTCGATCGCGCGCACCCACTTCGCGCTCTTCCATCCGTAGAGCTTCGGCACCACCAGCCGCAGCGGCCAGCCGTGGTCGGGCTCGAGATCGCGCCCGTCATGCCGCCAGGCCAGCATCACGTCTTCGCCGACGAACTCCGCGAGCGCCAAATTGGTCGTATAACCACCGTCGCAGTGCACGATCACGTAGCGCGCCTCGGGCTTAAGCCGCACACGCGCCATCAGGTCGATCGTCCTCAGGCCCTCCCAAAGATTGTCCAGTTTCGACCAAGTGGTGACGCAGTGAAAGTCGGCGCGCTGACGGCTAAGCGGCAACGCGCGGAATTCCTCATATGAAAAGCGCAACTCGTCCTCGACCATGCCGAAGACCCGGAAGTCCCACTTCTTGGGGTTGAAACGCGGCGTCGGCCCGTAGCTCAGGACCGGAAAATTGTCGACCAGGTGCTGGCCGGGAGGAACACGTTCTGCGAGTTGGTCGGATATCGGCCGCTTACTCATAACGAAAATACATAGCTAAGCGCGATCACGTGGAAAAAGGCGCTATTTGAGCGCGCGGATCACCGCCGCGGTCATTTCCGCAGTGGTCGCCTTGCCGCCGATATCCGGCGTCAGCACCCGGCCCGCGCGCAGCACCGCGTTCACCGCCGCGCGGATCCGATCGGCGGCGCTACCGTAGCCGAGATAGTCGAGCAGCAACGCCCCGGTCTTTATCGCCGCCACCGGATTGGCAATACCCTTGCCCGCGATGTCGGGCGCGGTGCCGTGGACGGTCTCGAAAATCGCGCCGTGCTTGCCGTAGTTCGCGCCGGGCACGAAGCCCAGTCCGCCGACCAGTCCGGCGCAAAGGTCGGAGACGATGTCACCGTAGAGGTTTTCCAGCAACAACACGTCGAACGCATGCGGATTGGTCACCAGCCGCATGCAGGCGGCGTCGACGATCTGTTCCTTGTACTCGATGTCGCGATATTCGCGGGCCACACGCTGCGCGCACTTCAGAAAAAGTCCGTCGGAGAGCTTCATGATGTTGGCCTTGTGAATCGCGGTCACCAGGTGCCGATGATTGGTGCGCGCGTACTCGAAGGCAAAGCGCGCGATCCGGGTCGAGGCGCGCGCGGTTATGATCTTCACGCTCTCGACCACGCCCGGCGCGACCTGATGCTCGATGCCGGCGTAGAGGTCCTCGGTGTTCTCGCGGATCACGATAATGTCGACGCCGCTAAAGGGCGTGTGCACTCCGGCCTGCGTGCGCACCGGGCGCACGTTGGCGTAGAGCTCGAAGAGCTTGCGCAGGTAAACGTTGATCGAGCGATAGCCCTCGCCCACGCGCGTCTCGAGCGGCCCCTTGAGCGCGACCTTGGTGGACTTGAGCGAATCGATAAGCTGATCGGGCACGGGCGAGCCGAAGCGTCGAAGCGCGATCGCGCCGGCCAGTTGCTGATCCCAGCCGATTTTAACTCCGACGGCCTCGATCACTTTAACCGCGGCACCGATGACCTCGGGCCCCACTCCGTCGCCCGGAATGAGCGTCACTCGCGGCGTCTCCGCGGCCTTGCCGCGCCGGCCGCGCCGCCCGTCGCTATTCACCTTGCCGCGATGCGCACCGCCGCTGCCCGCCCTTACCGCCGTCCTCGCCATCCCGCCTCTTCTTCTTTCCTGTTGAATTTCGAAATGAGCGCGATCCCAATCGGCACGGCCCGCGATCAATAGTTGACCAATCCTATGAATATATCCGAGACGTTGGTGCCCGTCGGCCCCGTCACCAGGAGATCGCCGAGCGCGGCGAAGAGCGGATAGGCGTCGTTGCGCGCGAGCGCCGCGCCAGCGTCGAGGCGCGCCTCGCGCGCGCGCTCCACGGTGCGCGGCGAGACGAACGCGCCGGCCGCGTCGGTCGGGCCGTCGATCCCGTCGGTGCCCGCGAAGAGCGCCATGATGCGGCGCTCGCGCCCCAGCCGCTCCAACTCGAGCGCCATCGCCAGCGCCGCCTGCTGCGCGCGCCCTCCCCGCCCCCGCCCACGTATCGTGACTACAGGCTCACCGCCCGCAAGCACGCAGACGCGCGCACCGCCAATCGCCGCAAGATGCGCGCTGAGCGCACGGCCGACGTCGTCGGCCTCGCCATACAGTTCGCGCCATCGGTCGATCGTATAGCCAGCAGCGGCGGCGGCAACGGCGGCGGCGTCAACTGCGACACGATTGTCGCCGATCACGAAATTGTCGGCGCGCGCGAGCAGCGAATCGCCGGGCTTGACCGTCTCCGCAATCTCTCCGGCCGCACCACGCTCGAGCCGATCGCGGATCGTCTCCGGCGCGCGGCCCCACAGCCCGCGGCGTTTGAGCACGCCGATAGCCTCGGCGAAAGTGCTCGGGTCGGGCGCGGTGGGTCCCGAACCGATCGTCGCGAGATCGTTGTTCGCCACGTCGGAGAGGATGAGGCTCAGCACGCGCGCGCCGTCGCAAGCCCGCAGGAGTCCGCCGCCCTTTATCGCCGAGAGATGGCGGCGCACGATATTGAGTTCGCGAATCGACGCGCCCGAACCGAGCAGCGCAGCGTTAATTGCTATCTTGTCCGCCAGCGTAACCGGCGCGGCCGGAGCGGCCATCAGCGATGACGCGCCGCCGCTCAGCGCGAACAGCAGCAGATCGCCGGGGTCGGCGTGGCTGGCGATTTCGAGCGCGGCCTCGGCGGCGCGCTGCGAGGACGCGTCGGGCAGTGGATGTGCTGCCGCGATTATTCGGATCGTCTCGCGCGACGCATCGGACGCCGCTGCTTGCGTACCGGATCCGCCGGCGTCCGGGAACGATGGCAACGATTGGACGATCGCGAGCGCGTCGTGAAGCTTGGGGCCCAGGCGCGCCGCGAGTTCGGTCGCCATCCCGAGCGCCGCCTTGCCGGCCGCCAGCAGAAAAATCCGCGACGCGTCGGCGAGCAGCGCCGGAACATTCTCCGCGCCCTCGACTTCGCCGCCAAGCGCGCGTCCGATCAGATGCGCCGGCGCGGCCGCAGAAACGGCGGCGGCGTAGATGCGCGTCAAGTCGCGCCGGGCGAGCGAGTTGGCCGAGCGTGCGGAAGGGTCATCCATCGAGCCGCCCGCGCCGACGAATCACGCGGCGAAAGGATGCCGCGCGAGATCCTTCGATTCCGCTCGCAGACTCGTTTCGCTCAGGATGACAGACTGTTGTTCGCAACTTTATTAAAAAACGCTACGTCAGCGCCGGCGCTCGAGCGTGGTGATCGAACCGTCGCCATTGGCAATCAGCACGACGCTCGCGATACCGACGAAAAGCCCGGTGCCGACCACGCCTGGAATCGCGATCAACTCGCGCTCGAGACGGGCCGGAGCTTCGATCTTGCCTATCCCGCAGTCCATCACGAAATTGCCGTTGTCGCTCAGGAACTCGCGCCCGTCGTCTCCGATTCGCACCGCCGGTTTGAGTCCCAACTCCCGCATCCGGCGCATCGCGTAGTACGCCGCGAACGGCACGACCTCGACCGGCAGCCGGCGGCGCTCGCCGAGACGTTTCACGCGCTTTTCCGCGCCAACCAGGATCACCACCTTGCGCGCGGCGCAGGCGACGACTTTCTCTCGCACCATCGCCCCGCCATAGCCCTTGACGAGGTTAAGCCGCGGATCGACCTCGTCGGCGCCGTCGACATCGACGTCGAGGCGCGCCTTGCCGTCGAGCGCGACGACCTCGATTCCGACCGAACGCGCAAGCTCGGCGCTGGCCATCGAAGTCGGAACGCCACGCACCTTGATGCCTCGCTCGCCGAGCGCGCGGATGAAGGCCGAGGCGGCGTGTCCGGTTCCAAGCCCCACGGTCTGGCCGGGTTTGACGTAACGCAGGGCATGGACGCCCAACTGGTCGAGCACCTCGGCTGAAACGGGTTCATTCATTGATTCGCTATTTCACTGCTTCGATGGCGCGCCGGCTTCATCCGCGCGCGAGCGGCTGCCGCCCGCGAGTGGCCTAAACTTTGCCGTTGCGCAGCAGGTTCATAAACTCCTGCCGGGTCTCCACGTGAGTGCGGAACACCCCCAGCATCGCCGAGGTCGTAACGTAGGAGTTCTGCTTTTCGACTCCGCGCATCCGCATGCACAGGTGCTCGGCCTCGAGCACCACGGCCACGCCCAACGGCTCGAGCTCCTCCATCAGCGTGTGTGCGATCTGCGTAGTCAGCCGCTCCTGCACCTGCAAGCGGCGCGCGTAGATCTCGACCAGGCGGGCGAGCTTCGAGAGCCCGATGATCCGGCGGTTGGGCAGGTAGGCCAGGTGCGCCTTGCCGAAGAAGGGCAGCAGGTGATGCTCGCAGAGGGAGTAGAAGTCGAGGTCTTTGCACAGGATGATCTCCTGGTACTCCTCTTCGGAGAAGACAGCGCCGTTGATCGCGACTTTGGGATCTTCTTTGTAGCCGCGGGTCAGAAAATCCAGCGCGTGCCGCACCCGGGTCGGCGTGAGCTTCAGCCCCTCGCGCTCGGGATCTTCTCCGATATGGAGCAGGATCAATCGCACCGCATCTTCGACCGCGGCCCCGCTGGAACTTTCCGCGGGCGCGGTCTCGTCTTCCCGTCGCGGCGGACGCGAGGCCGCCTCAAGTCTCATTTTTCTAGCGCGCACCGGAATCCTCCAGCGAACGGCTGAACTCGAGCGCAAGCTCGATCGCGAGCGACGGTCCGCCACCGCTCATTATGTTAAAGCCTGCGACCTCGTCCGCCAACGCGCGCATCAGCGCAACGCTCGAGTCGATCGACATTCGCCGCGCTTCCTCTTCGCCCATTCCGGCGTAGCGATCGAAGTGTTGATGGGCGCCGACGAGGTCGGGGATGCGGTCCTTGAGATAACTGGCCATCGACTCGCGCTTGACCGGCAGGATGCCGAGCACGACCCGGAGCTTGTGCGTGCGCGCACGGACAATGAAGTTTCGCGCCACCGCGAGGTCGAAAACCGGCTGCGTGATCACGAACTCGGCGCCTGCGGCCGCCTTGCGCTCGATCAACTCGAACTCGCGCTCGACGGCCTTGCGATTCGGATTGGCGACCGCGCCGATCGCGAACTGCGGGAGCGTCTTTAGCAGACGGCGTCCCTCGCCGGTATCGCCGCGGCGCAGATCGTTCATCGTGCTGAGCAGGCTGAAAGGGTCGAGGTCGCGGACCGGCTGCACGCCGTTGGGATCATCGATGAGCTTGTCGCCGGCCAGCGCCACCACGCCTTCGATCCCGAGCGCGCCGGCCCCGAGCAGATCGGCCTTCAACGCGTAGCGGTTGCGATCGCGGCAGGAAAAATTGATCACCACCGCTATCCCGAGCCGCAACTTGATCATCGAACCGAACACCAGCGGCGCAAGCTTCACCCGTCCCAACGCGTTGTCGGCGAGGTTGATCGCGTCGACGTGGCCGCGGAGCGCATCGAGCCGCGTAAGCATCGACTCGACCGCGATTCCGCGCGGCGGAGCGACCTCCAGCCAGAGCGCCGGCTTGTGCGCGTCGAGGCGCTCTAGAAGCGCGGACATCGAAGATTCCCTGTATACTTCCCTGGATGGTTCCCTGCGGAGGCGGCGATAGACGCCGGCGCGGCGGCGCGAAGCGGATGCGGATTCATCGCGAAACGGGGACGGCGCCCGAGCGCGCTCAGGCCTTCAGCCGCTCGTTCGCCTTCACCTTCTGGTACTTGCGGTAATCGTACCCGGTCGCCATCGCCATCAACAGCGCCTCCATCCCGCCCTCGCGTTCGCGGCGCAGGATACGCAGGCGGTCGAAGAACTCGCGGAAGTCCTTGTGGACTCGGCGGTTGTTATCCAGCGGATGGAGAAAGAAATCGTGCAGGCGTGTGATCGTGAAGCGCAGCGAAGAGTAGCGCAGCTCGTTGGGAAAGGCGTCCCATTCCGCCAGCGACAACGTGCGCACCGACTCGTAACCATGGAGCAGGAAGCGGAAGCGGTCGAGCGAGTATTGGCTATCGACGAAGCATAGCGCGTTGACCGCGGTCGCGAGGTCGAAGATGAACTTGCCGCGGCAGGCCGCCTCGAAGTCGAGCACCGCGGTCAGCTTCTCGCCACGGAACAGCACGTTGTCGGCGAACAGGTCGCCGTGGATCACGCCCTTGGGCAGTTTGCCCTCGAGGTAGCGCGTCAGGTAGTCGACCTCGTCCTCCAGCGTGCGGCTTATCTTGCGAAAATAGTTGGGCAGCCGGCCGCGCACGCTCAGGTAGAGGTCGGCGATGCGCTCGAAGCTGAAGCGGTTGTCGATGCCCTTCTTATAACCCTTGCCGATGACGTGCAGTTCGCCGAGCGTGCGGCCGATGGTCTCGAGCTGGGTCGGTCGCAGGCGCTCGGGCGGCACGATCCGCCCTTCGTGGTAGCGGTAGAGCGACGCGCACTTGCCCTCGCACTCGCGCCAGTACCGGCCCATCCGGTCCTGCAATGGATGCGGACAGGGAAAGGAATGCTTGCGCAGAAAGGCCAGCAGGTCGATCTCGCGCTTGACCTCGCTCTCGGTCTTGACCTCGTCGACGCGCAGCAGGAAGCGTCCCTTGGCGGTCTCGACCAAGTAGTTGCTGTTGACCGAGCCTTGCGGGACGCCGACGGCGCCGACAATGCGTCCGAGATTGTAATCGTCGCCGAGTTGCTCGAGAAACGATTTGTGGAGCTCGGTGTATGCAGCCATGAAGACGACAAGTGTTTTGTTCGAAGACCCGCCGCAAGCATAGAGGCTGATCGGCGCGCCGTCAACTATGATCTTGGCGAAACCGTTGCGCCACAGGAGTTTTGATCGCCGTCGAGACTCGGGCGCGCTTTACCCCAAGCACAAATGATGGAATCGTGGGCGCAATAGAGGAGCGAAAATGGCCAAGGCGCGCACCATTGCTGGCAACCCCAAGGCAGTCGTCAAGGGAATCGTACACGAGATGGAAGGCCGCAAGGCCCCGCTCTTCGAGCTTACCGACGGCGGCGGCAAAACCGTGTCGCTCAAGGAACTGCTCGGCCGCGGCAATCTAGTGCTTTACTTCTATCCCAAGGACATGACGCCCGGCTGCACGATCGAGGCGTGCGACTTCCGCGACTCCGCGGCCCGCTTCAAGGCGGCACGCGCGCAGGTCGTCGGCGTCAGCGCCAACTCGCCGGACTCGCATCGCAAGTTCACCGACAAGCACACGCTCAATTTTCCGCTGCTGAGCGACGCCGACAACCGCGTCACGCGGCTCTACGGCGTCTACAAGAAGAAGTCGCTCTATGGACGCGAGTTCATGGGAATCGAGCGCACCACCTTCGTCATCGACCGCAAGGGCGTGATTCGCAAGGTCTTCCCCAAGGTCAAGGTCGCCGGCCATGCCGACGCCGTGGTCGAGGCACTGAAGGCGCTGCGCTAGAGCGTCGAGCGGGACGCAGCGCCTTTGCTCGCGAACAGCCTGTCAAAACGAATTCGAACGAATTCTGTTGATGAGTAACCGCCGGAAAGAAAATCGCCTATTCGACGGTCACTCAATGCGAAACACTTGACTTAACCGCGACGCGGTTCTACGCTCCGGCGGCTGGGGGAGCACTCCCACATCCTTTACACCTCCGCAACATCTATACCTCGTATCTTCCATTAGCTCCTCGCGGCAAGCAGTCGAATTCTCAGGGAGACCGTTCGCAGCGATTCTGACCGAATCCTGAGGGCACGGCATTGTTGTGAACGGCCAGTGAGCCGCGCTCGTCGTGCATAGCTGTGTCTTGATTTGGGGGAATCATGATAAAGGATTTCTGTGTGTTGCGTGTAGTATGTTCCATCATACTGCTTAATCTTCTATTCATATCCATTGCGCCATCGGGAATTGCGGGTCCGGTGCACTACTCCATGTTGCCTCCCGGTGTTGTATTAACTTCCGAGAGCAACTGTGTCGCGGCAGTCAACTTCTCTCCAATTGCAGAAAACGCACCGTGTAATGCAAATGATGGAAGCCCGGCGAGATGGAATTCAAATAAGCCGCCGTCCGAAAATCCCATCCCGAGCTATTTTTATGACAGTCCGTCCTGCTGCACCCAACTTCCGAAAGGCGATTTCAGTAACGTCGATGGCAACTATTCAGGCACGACGGATGACTTGATCCGTATTACAGCCTGCAAATGGGGAATCGACGAGGATTACATAAGGGCCCAGTCATGGATTGAGAGCGGTTGGCATCAGGATTGTGCCGCGGCGTATGGAGGAACCGGATGCAACGAGGGAGGGGACCTAAACAATCCTGCCGACTGCACGCCCAGCTCGATCACGGGGTTCACGACGACCGGCCCAACGACCCCGACCCTGACAGCTAGCGGGCAGCTTTGTGAGATGGAGGGATTTGGCGGCCTGAGCGGAACGAATCAGTATGATACGTGGGGCATCGCCCAGACTAAAGTTTACTATGAATGGGCGACCTGGCCGATGATCGAAGAGTCGACGTCCTTCTCGCTGGATTACCGTTATGCTGAGATGCGCGGCTGCGTGAACGGCGATCAGTATGGTTACTTCAACTCACAAAGCAAGAAATCGGGAAGCGACTATCTGCGAGCCGTATCCAATGCGAAGAGTAATTCAACTGGAGCTTCAAGGGTGTCCGGTTGGAACAATCTTCAATATCTTGCATATGGATGTATCGATAGTCACTTCTCGGGTAGCTGGTTCAACGGCCGAGCCGATTCATATTTGAGAGGGTTTCTCAGTTCATTGAACAGCGCTAATTGGCCAGGAGGCCAGCGTTAAGGGTCGGTCGTGTGGCGGCGATTTCCGGCGCCTATAGCGATAATCACGACGGCGCATGCGTGCGCGGCTCGGCGGCGATCAGGTTCTCGCGCAGGAACTCCTTGAGCGGCCCGTCGACCTTGCCGCCGAGGTCGTGGCCGTCGTCGAAAAACCGCGTCTCGACCTTGGCCCCGCGAGTCTGCAGCTCCTCGGCCAGCCGCTTGGCCTGCTGCACCGGCATCTTCTTGTCGTGCTCGCCGTGCATGATGAGCACGCTGCAATCGAGCTTGGGCGGCAGATGCGCGATCACGCTGCGCTCGGCGAGCACGCGATGGCTCGGCCATACCTGGCGCAGGATAGTGACCTTCTCGCGCAGCGTCGCCTCGGGCCACATCTTCAGCGTGTCGTAAAAGCCCGACTGCAGGATCACCGCGCGCAGCCGCGGATCGCTATCCATCAGCAGCCCCGCCGCAACCGCCCCATCCGAGAGTCCCCATACCGCGATACGGTCCGGATCGACGTCCGGCCGCGCCGCCATCAGATCGACCGCGCGATGCGCCGCCTCGACCGCCTGCGGCCCAACGAAGCGGCTCGGCCCCGAGGACTTGCCGTAGCCGGGGATGCTGATGCAGGCCTCCAGCATGCCCATCGCAATCAGTCCGGGGCTCTGCTCGATACAGCGGCGCGCATTGCCCTCCCCCGCCGTCAGCACGAGCAGCGCTGGCAGGCGTCCGGAGCTCGCTGAGCGCGCGATAAAGCCCTCGATACTATAGTGGTCGGCGCCGACCTCGATTTGAAAATTGAAAGGGACGAAAGCGGGCTTCGGCCGAACTTCCGTTTTGACGCTGTGGCGGCAGCCGCCGGTCGCCGCAGCGAGCAGCATCAGCACCGCGGCCAGCACGCCCCTAAGCGGCTGGGGCAGCTTCATTTTCGACTATTGCCCATCTGCCAGTCTCCCCGAGGCGACTTTATACATGCCCGGCCCGATTTTGGAACCGCCCCGCGTGAAGCGCGCGCCGACCGCGCCCGGCACGGGCGGGTCTTGGGTCACTTTAATCCGAAGGCTGGAATGGGTTAAAACACCGCAATGGAACAAGATCGAAACCGGTCACTGATTCACCGCTTTTACTACGAAATGTGGAACCGCTTCGATAAGACGATCATCGCAGATCTTCTCACAGATGATCTCCGTTTTCGTGGCTCGCTCGGAGAATTCAAGAGCGGCCGTAACGAATTCGGCGAATACGTTGATTTTATCCTAAGAACCTTCCCGGATTTCTCTGGCGTGGTCGAGGAAATCATTTCCGAAGGGGATAAGGCGTTCGCCAGGCTTACCTGGCAAGGCACCCATTGCGGAGAGCTTTTTGGCATCGCGCCAACCAGGCGGCGCATCCAATATGCCGGCGCTGCCGTCTTCAAGTTTCGCGGCGATCGGATTGCCGAGGTGTGGGTACTCGGCGACATTTACGGGCTTATCAATCAGCTGAAACCAAACTGACCCACTACCCACGGGCGCGCCGGCATTGAAACCGCCCGAACTTTAGTCGATACTTTCGTGTTTACCAAAGGAGTTTGCCGGGTGCACGAAAGCCGGCGCGCGCAGATGGAAACCCAGCCAGCATCGCAGCCGGCGGCCTCGAACCGGGCCGCCTCGCAAATCGACTTCGAAAAGGCCGGCGGCGTCGTCCCGGTCGTCACTCAGGACTATCAAAGCGGACGCCTCCTGATGGTTGCCTACATGAACCGCGAGGCCTTCGAGGAAACCGTCAAGACCGGCCACGCCTGCTACTTCTCGCGCTCGCGCAACCGCCTGTGGCGCAAGGGCGAAGAGTCGGGCAACTATCAGACCGTGCACGAAATCCGCATCGACTGCGACAACGACACCATCCTGCTCTCGGTCGAGCAGCACGGCGACCGCGCCGCCTGCCACGAGGGTTTCGAGTCGTGCTTCTTCCGCATATTTCGCGACGGCGCCTGGCACACCGTCGATACGCGCCGCGTCGATCCGGCGAAGTACGGCCCCGGCTACGGCCATCAAACTCAGCCCGCCCGGCCCTCCGATCCCGTCAAGCCCGCCAAAACCGCGCATTGAACCGCGCGCAACGCATCTTACGTTTCGATAACCCGACGACACGGAAGCACGCTGGCGATTATGTCCGCTGACAACGTACTCAAATTCGGATTGCCCAAGGGCAGCCTCGAAGCCCAGACCATCGAACTGATGCGCAAGTCGGGATGGCGCGTGTCGGTCGGCGCACGCTCCTACATGCCGAGCGTCGACGACCCGACGCTCAGTTGCCGCCTGCTGCGCCCGCAGGAGATGCCGCGCTATATCGCCGACGGCTCGCTCGACGCCGGCATCACCGGCAGCGACTGGATCGTGGAGAACGCGGTCGAACTGACGGAAGTTGAAACCTTCACCTACTCGAAGGTCTCACTGGTGCCGACGCGATGGGTGCTCGCGGTGCCGGACTCCTCGCCGGTGCGCCGGCTCGAGGACCTCGAGGGCAAACGCGTGGCGACTGAGATGGTCGAGTTCACGCGGCGGGTTTTCGCCGAACGTAAAGTTAAAGTTGAAGTTGAGTTTTCCTGGGGCGCCACCGAGGCCAAGGCCGCGGAGGGCCTGGTCGACGCGGTGGTCGAAGTCACCGAGACCGGCTCCTCGCTCCGCGCCAACGGGCTCCGGATCGTCGAGCAGCTTTTGACCTCGACGCCGGTACTGGTCGCCAACCCCAAGGCGTGGGCGGTCGAATGGAAGCAAGCCAAGATTCGGCAAATCGGGATGCTTCTCCGCGGCGCCCTCGACGCCGAGAATCGGGTCGGAATCAAGATGAACGTCGCGCGTGAGAACCTGGAGAAAGTGATCGCGCTGCTGCCCTCGATAACCGCGCCCACCGTTTCTTCGCTCTACCCCTCGCCCAACCTCAAAGGCAAAGAGTGGCTCGCGGTCGAAACCGTGATCGCCGAGCATACCGTGCGCGAGTTGTTCCCCAAGCTGCTCGAGGCCGGCGCGGTCGGGATCATCGAGTTTCCGCTCAACAAGATCATTTGACGAGGAGCTTCGGCAAGATCCTGTGAACAGAATAGACTCCGCCCCCGCGACCCACCCAGTTTGTGTTGCCGCGATCCGCTGCGTCGCTATCTCCTTCTGCGCCGCAATCTCCCTCTGCCTCGCTATCTCGATGACGTCGTGCAAGTCCTCGAATTCGGCAACCGTGAAACCGGCGCCTGCGGACGCGCCGCCAATCACCGGCAAGCAGTGGCGCCTCGAGAAGGAGATGATCGCAGCGGACAACAAGGAAGACTACGCGGCAGGGGCCGCCGCGCTCAGCACGTTCGACGCGTTCGGCTCGATGGAAGTGAGCCAGCTTTTTTACCATCATAAGCTGGAGATGGTACCCGCGGGCACGATGGTAGGAGAGACCGGTCCGAGCGAACAGGGCGCGGCCCGGGTTCGAGTGCTCGACGGCCCGCTAGCGGGGCGAAGCTTGTGGCTCTATCCCAAGACCGCCGAGAAGATGGGGTTTCCCGCGGCGACGCCCACTCCTTGAAGACGTCGCCACTTGAAGAAGTCGTTTATTAGGACGTGCGCTTGTCGGGGATGGAGATAGACCGCACGCGGAGGCCGATATGGCGACCACAACAACGGCAATCAGGATGTACGACCTGGCGGGGGCCGATCCCGCTCGCAGATTCAGCCCCTTTTGCTGGCGCATCCGGATGGCGCTCGCACACAAAAACCTGAGCGTCGAGACGATCCCGTGGCGCTACTCCGACAAACCGGCGATCGCGCATTCGGGACAAGACCGCGTCCCCGTGATCGAGGACGGCGATCGCGTGATCGCGGATTCGTGGGCGATCGCCAACTACCTCGAAGACACTTATCCCGACCGGCCCTCGCTTTTCGGCGGAGCCGCCGCCAGAGCGGCCGCGCGCTTCATCAATAGCTGGGCCGACACGGTACAGAACAGCGGCACCGCGACCTTGATCGCGGCCGACATCGTGCGCCATCTCGATCCGCGCGACCAGGAATACTTCCGCCAATCGCGCGCGCAGCGCTTCGGCATGACGATCGAGCAGTTGTGCGCCAATCGCGACGCGCGCGTCGGCGCCTTTCGCCAAACCCTCGAACCGCTGCGGACGACGCTCAAGTCGCAAGCCTTCCTCGGCGGCGACGCACCGCTCTATCCCGACTACATCGTGTTCGGCGGCTTTCAATGGGCGCGCACGATAAGCGACTTCGCATTGCTGGAGACGGACGATCCGATCGCGGCATGGCGCGAGCGGATGCTCGACCTGTTCGGCGGCCTCGCGCGAAAAAATCCCGGCTACTGACGCCGCCCCGGTGCGCTACGCGAAGCGTTAGCGGAGCAGCTAAGCGCGGCCGACGGCTACAAGCGAGACGACGCAGTGAAGCATCTCCTGCTCCTGATTTTTCTGGTCTGGATCGCGATCTACTCAAGCGGCGCAAATGGCACTGACGGCGGCGGCGAGCGCAACCGGTTGTAAGGCCCATGCATCCCGCGACCTCGCAGCGGCGCTTCCAACACTAACCTGGCGGCAGAAGCAGATCCTGGCCCGTCGCCGAGATAAGCACTGCGAGGATTTTTGCCTTGCGGCTCTTGCTCGCGTTGCGGGCCACGCGATGCGTGTGCATCGGGAGTTCGTACCACGTCTGCCCGGCATGGTAAGTGACGGGCTTGTCCGGGTCGACCTCGCTCACCACCGAACCCTCCAATACGTAAGCGATGGTCGAGCCTGGATGGCGATGCGGCGAATTGCCGGCGCCCGGCGCGAACTCGACCACCACGATGCTGATCTGCTTCCCCGGCGCGTCGGGCAGCTCATGCTGCATAATCGGACGTACCGTAACGCCCTTGTCCGACGCCAGAGGATTCGGAGCCTTGCCCGCGTCCATCGCGCCACCCTCTTGGGCTTCTGCCAGAGCTATCGCGGCGAACAGTTGCGATACCACCGCGGCCGAACCAGCCATCGTCTTCATCATCTCGCGGCGGGTTATCATCGTGCGTATGCTCCTCCAGGTGAAATGGGCACTCAAAAATCTTCAATCTAAGCGCGCTGTCAACTGCGCGCGGGCGCCTCGAGCACCATCTGAGTCTGAGTCACGATCGCGAGCAATCTGCCCTGTGCGTTGGTGATCCGCGTCTGCCAGACCATCGTGCGACGCCCGCGATGGAGCGGCGCGCACTCGCCGGTTATGGTCGTGCCGGCGGGCGCCGGAGCAAAAAAGTTGGTCTTCGATTCGATAGTCGTGGTGCTCGCGCCCTCCGCAAGATTGAGCATCGTCGCATACCCGCCGAGCGAATCGGCGAACGCCATCACCGCTCCGCCATGGAGCACCGCTGGCACCGTGCAGAGATTCTCCCGCACGAGCATCTCGGCCGTGAGGCGCTCCGGCGCGGCGCTCAGGATTCGTATGCCGAGCAAATCCGCGAACGGCATTCTCTTTTCGTCGATGATCGCAAGCGGATCCATCGTCGTTCTCCCTTACTGCGTTCGTTCTCCTGCCTTAACCCGCGGCCGCGTGCTATTCGCAGTTTCTATTCATTCTTCCATTGCGGCTTGCGCTTTTGCGCAAATGCGAGCGGCCCCTCAATCGCGTCCTTGGACTTCCACAATTTCGCAGTCCCCGGAAAGTTGTGCGTGCTCGCTTCCTCGAGCGACATCCCAAGCCCGCCCATCGCGGCCTCCTTGCTCGCCTGGATCGATACCGGCGAACATTCCATGATCTCACCCGCCCATCGCTCCGCCGTCGCCATCAGGTCCTTCAGCGGCACGACCTCGTTCACGAGGCCCCATCGATGCGCCTCCGCTGCGCTCAGATGCTTGCCGGTCAAAATCATGCCCATGGCGATCTTGAGCGGGATGTGGCGCGGCAGGCGATGGACTCCGCCGGCGCCCGCCATCAGGCCGACCCGCGGCTCTGGCAGGCCCAGGCGCGCGTGTTCGGCGGCGACGATGATGTCGCAAGCGAGCGCGATTTCGCATCCGCCGCCCAGCGCAAAGCCGTTGACCGCAGCGATGATCGGTTTGGTGATATCGAAGCGCGAGGTGATGCCGGCGAAGCCGCCCTTGCTCATCTGCGGGCGCTCGCCGCGATGCTCCGCGGTCCATTTGAGATCGTTGCCGGCGGAAAACGCGCGCTCGCCCGCGCCAGTCAGGATCGCAACCCACATCTCCCGGTCGCCTGCGAAGTCGTCCCACACCTGGTCCATCTCGAGGTGACACGGCGGATGCAGTGCGTTCATGACCTCGGGGCGGTTGAACGTGATGTAGGCCAGGTGGCCGCGTTTTTCGTACTTTATGAATTTAAGTTCCATCGTTGGCCTCTCTATTTAGTGGTCCGCTTAATGGTCCGCGTCGTCGAGCAGCTCGAAAAATGCGTCGATGCTTTGGAGGAGCTGGCGGCGAATCTGCGCGCGCGTGCCCTCGATCAGATGCATCGTCACCCGCCCGGTGCTGCCGTCGTTAAGCCGCACGTGCGCGTCCTCGACCGCCGCCACGTCGCTCTGGGCGAAGATTCGCATCCCGTAAACCATCGCGGCGCGTTCCGCAGCGCCCTTGACCAGCCGTAGCTTGCGCGGCATCGATCCCTCCTCGTCGCCAACCAACGGCAGCGGTTATAGCACAATGGCTTTGTGCCGGTCAGACTCGCCCGCAGGCGCTTCGGATGGCCCTTGGGACAGTTGAAGTCAGTTGAAGTCTGCGGGTCCGATGCGAGAAGCTAGCCGCGGCGGGCCGGACCCGCGAGCGTCGGTCGTGGCGCGCGGCAGTTTGATTAAGTTTTGCGAGCCGATTCAGTCTTTCCTAGGCGATTTGCGAGGCGACTTAAAATGAACGGCGACCAATACCTCGAGCGCGTACGCACACTCATCCCGGCATTTCGCGAGCGCGCTGCGCTGACCGAGCGCACGCGGCGCCTACCCGACGAGAGCTGGGCGGATTTCCAGCGCGCCGGGCTGCTCCGTGCGCTGCAGCCCACGCGATGGGGCGGCTTCGAGCTGCATCCGGCCGCGTTCTATCGCGCGGTGATGGAGGTCGGCGCCGCGTGTCCGTCCACCGGATGGGTGCTCGGCGTGCTCGGCGTCCATTCGTGGCAACTCGCGGCGTTTCCCGAGCGCGCGCAGCAGGAAATCTGGGGCGCGGACTCGACCGTCCAGGCCTCCTCGTCGTACGCGCCCACCGGCAAGATCGAACGCATCGAGGGCGGCTTCAAGGTTAGCGGGCGATGGTCGTTCTCGAGCGGATGCGACTTCTGCCGTTGGGTGATCCTGAGCGGCTCGACGCGCAATTCCGACGGTACGCCGGACGCGCGCAGCTACCTGCTGCCGCGCCGCGACTATGAGATCGACGACAACTGGCACGTGATGGGCCTCACCGGATCGGGCAGCAAGGACATCGTGGTCAACGGCGCGTTCGTACCCGAATATCGTACGCACAAATTCCTCGACGCCTATAACCGCGACAATCCAGGTCAGGCGGTCAATCAAGGCGCGTTGTATCGGCTCGCGTGGGCGTCGGTGTTCGCCTATGCGATCGCGGCTCCGGCGATCGGCGCCGCTACCGGCGCGCTGGAATGCTGGCGCGAGGGCAGCCGCGCGCGACGCACCGCGTACGACCACAAAATCGTCGCGGAGGATCCCTTCGCCCAGATGCGCCTGGCCGAGGCGGCGTCCGCGGTCGACGGCGCGCGTCAACGGCTGCTCGACACGTTCGACGAGATGATGCGGCTCGCAGTGGATGGACGCGAAATCAGCGTCGAGCGGCGCGCGCGGCTTCGATGGGACGCCGCGAACGCGGTGCAAATTAGCGTGCACGCGGTCGATTTGATGTTCGAGTCAAGCGGCGGCCGCGCGATCTTCCTCGACAATCCGATCCAGCGCTACTTCCGCGACGTGCATGCGATCCGCGCCCACGCGCTCAACAATCCGCAGCGCGCGGGGCGGACCTTCGCGATGGCCGAGATGGGCAGCTTCATCAACGAGCGCGGCTTCCCAGCCGATGTTTTCGTCTGAGCTGGACCTGACGCCTTAAAGCGCTTTGCGCTTTAGACCACCCCGACTCCGGCAGCCCGGGCCGCATTTCGCAATGCGGCGTCTGCCGTCGCCAGCGGGAGAGCCTCGCGCAGCGCGAGTTCCAGATAAGCGGCATCGTAGGCGGACAGCCGATATCGCCGGGCCGTCTCGGACACCGCATTAAAGATGCGCTCAATTTCCGCACGATCTACCGCAATCGAAAGTTGACCGAGTGTCTGGAAAAAGGCCGCAGCTTGCGCGGGGTGCACTATCCTGCGTCGCTCGGCAACGGTGACGACATTTGCGATCTCGAACGGCCAGATCGAGGGCGCCGCGACCGTATCGCCGGCGACAAGCCGATCAAGCAGTGATTCGGTATGGGCCGTCGCCTGGTCGTCAAAAAGCCAGCAAAGAGCGACGGACGCGTCCAGGACGAGACTGCTCAAAGACGACCCTCATCGATCAAGCCGCGGATGGAGACGCGCCCGAGCTTGATTCCGCGGCGCAATTGGCGAAGCCGATCCGCAGCCTCTTGCGGATTGTTGCGGCGACTTGCATCAGCAGGCACGAGCCGGGCCACCGGAGCGCCGCGCCTGGTGATGGTAATCTCGTTTCCTCGTTCGACTTCTTCAATCAGCGCGGAAAGATGAGTTTTAGCCTCAAACATCCCGACTGCTTTTGTCTGGAGACGCATCTAACTAGTGTCTAACTAGTTTGTTATCTGATCAAGCGTCGGAGCGCCATTAAGAGCGCAGCCGCTTCATTTCAGCGTGCATATTGACTCTCGCGTACTTTAGCTTAGACTCCAAGACCGGTGACTTAATCAGCTAAAGTTCGTTCTGATACGTGGATATGACCTTATTTCCGATTACCTGGGCAGCGAAGCCCATCCATAGGCGCTGATGACAAAGGGGACCTCGATGAAAAAGTCTTTCCTGATTCTGGCCGTGGCTTTTTTTTCGCTGTTGGCGTTCGGACAGGCGCGAAGTCAACCAGTGTCGGGGGTGGAGGATCTGTCAAAGCCGTCCGGCGTCGAACCCCCGATGCTGGGTATCCACTGGGCGCGAGGCTTTGACCCCCTCTCCCTCGTGAGGAAGGCCAACCATCAGCGCCCGCGGAAATCTTCATCTCCCGATATGACCTGGCACAACGGCAAGATCATAACGGCCGCGGTGACCGGCAGTATCTTCTGGGGAACGTCATGGCCAACTTCCGCTGGAGACGAGATAAGTGGCCTCGACTCCTGGTACCTGGGCTTTGGCGGTTCCAATTACGCCGCGACCTCCGATGAATATACCGGCACGGATGGTCAGGTTACCGCCAGGACCACGTATCTGGGTCATGTGGTCGACAATTCGGCTGCGTCCGGCGGCAACAGTACGTCGGCTATCCTGGCGGAGGTTTGCAGGAATGTAACTCCGGATTCGAGCGGCGACGGTTACTACGCGGTGTACACCGATTTGCCGCGCGGCAATGCCAACTATTGCGCATGGCACAGTGCTGGCAGTTGTAACGGAACACCGGTTCAGTTCGCGTTTTTTTGGAAACTGGATGGCGACCCCGGCTGCGATCCGCAATCCACGGTGTCCAATGAATCTCAGGGTTTGGCGGCGCTGGCCAACGTGAGCGGGCACGAATTATCGGAAGCGCGCACGGACCCGGCGTCGGGTGGATGGTACGATTCGTCGGGCCAGGAAAACGGGGACAAGTGTGCGTGGACCTTCAACGTCCCGTACGTGACATTCAGCAACGGCACGCAGTGGAAAATCCAGGGCGAGTGGTCGAACGCTGCCTATAGCGCTGGCACCGGGTATCCGAACAGCAGCGGGCAGGGGGGCTGTCTTGACGGCCACTAGACTCTGAGTACTTCGAGAATTCTTGCGAGAATCCCCGCGAGAATTCTTGCGGGCACGTTTGGCGCGCATTTTTGGCGGAGACGCGCGCGATTAGCCGACGCTCAACGCTCGCGTACCGCGTCGCAGACGCGACGCGCGCACTGACCTCGAGGCGCCGCGTTGACATCGCGCGCCGATAATGACGAAATTCTGCGCGATGGAATCGCGGTCGCACTCTGTCGCAGAGTTTATTGTCGGCTTGGCTCTTGCTCTCGCGCTGGGCGGATGCGGCGTCGCCTATCAGGCCTCGACCGAGGTCCGCGCCTCGCGCATGCAGCGCGATCTCAAGGTCGGCGAGAGCGCCGTCGACGTGCATCAGAAGTGGGGCGAGCCCGATCTGCGTTCGGACGCCGACCAAGACACCGAGATCTGGAGCTACGCCAAGCGCTCCAACACCAATGACGTCGCCGCCACCCTGCTCTACACCAACACCAAGGAGGGCGACCAGGGCGAATTCGTCGACCTGATTTTCGTCGACGGCAAGCTGACCTCATGGAAGCAGGCGACCCATACGATGCCGTCAAAAACGGGCGGCCCGGGGCTAAGCTTCGGCCTTAGCGGTCCGGGATCGACCACCGGTAACAAGCGTCATTATTAGCCGCCAGCGAGGACGCCTGGAGAGCTGGGCCGCTCACAGCTATGCAATAGCCATCCCGATGGCTCGTGAAGCTCCCGATCCAAAGGAGCATGTTGCAACTCCACCGAACCATCGTGTCTAATCAAAGATGGGCGATGTGTGGCCGGCGCAGGCCGACTGGGCCTCGGGGGAGCCCCGAGAACGTCGCGGGAACACGAGCGTTTGGTGGCTGGAAGCTGGCGATGAATTAGCCTGATGGCGACTGCGAAAAAAAACTTCGAATCGATTCTGCTCGACCGTTCGTGGGTGTCCGAGCAAGATCTTGAGCGCGCCCGCCAGCGCAAAAAGCCCGGCCAGGATCTGGCCGACGTGCTGGTCGACATGGGCGCGTTGGAGCCGCAGCGCCTGGCGCGCGCGATCGCGCAGGAATACTGGCTTCCCTTCCAGGCCCACGTCGACGAACATGCGATCGACTCCACCCTGCTCGGCAAGGTGCCGATCAACTACGCCAAGAAGAACGGCGTCCTGCCGCTTAGCGGCGACGGCCATAGCGTGACCGTCGCGATCGCCGATCCTTCAAACTACGAGCCGCTCGACGACCTGCGCATGTTGTTCGGGCTGCCGGTGCATCCGGTCGTCGTGCCGCTCGAAATCCTCAACGATGCGATCAATCGCTCCTACGACCAGGCCACCACGACCACCGCGCAGGACTTGATGATCGATCTCGAAGAGGAGCGGCTCGACGTGGTCGCCAACGAGCTGGCCCAGGAGCCGCTCGATCTCCTCGATTCCGATGACGCCGCGCCGATTATTAAGCTGGTCAACGGACTGCTCTCTCAGGCGGTCAAGGACCGCGCAAGCGACATCCACGTCGAGCCGTTCGAGCGCGAGTTGCTTGTGCGGTTCCGCGTCGACGGCATGCTCTACGACGTGATCTCGCCGCCCAAGCGATTCCAGCCGGCGATCACCTCGAGAGTCAAGGTCATGTCGGGCCTCAACATCGCGGAGAAGCGCCTGCCGCAGGACGGCCGTATTCGGCTCCGCGTGGCCGGCCGCGACATCGACATCCGCGTCTCGACGATCCCGACCGCCTTTGGTGAACGGATCGTGCTGCGGCTGCTCGATCGCGCGCAGGCGCTGGTCGATCTCAACCTCGACCGCCTGGGCTTCTCGGGCGACAACCTGACTCGCATCGACCGGCTGATTCGCCAGAGCCACGGCATCATCCTGGCCACCGGGCCGACCGGATCGGGCAAGACCACTTCGCTGTACGCCTGTCTGGCGCGCATCAATTCGCCCGAGAAAAACATCATCACGATCGAGGACCCGATCGAATACCAGCTACGCGGCATCGGCCAGATGCAGGTCAATCCGAAAATCGATCTGACCTTCGCGAGCGGCCTGCGCTCGATCCTGCGCCAGGACCCCGACGTGATCATGGTCGGCGAAATCCGCGACAGCGAGACCGCCGAGATCGCGATCCATGCCGCGCTGACCGGCCATCTGGTGTTCTCGACCCTGCATACCAACGACTCCTTCGGCGCGCTGACTCGGCTGGTCGATATGGGAATCGAGCCGTTCCTGGTCTCGTCGTCGATCCTGGCCGTGCTCGCGCAACGACTGGTGCGGATGGTCTGCCCGACCTGCCGCGAGCCCTACACGCCGACGGCCACCGAGCTCGCACGGATCGGCGTGCGCCCCGAAACCGTGAAGGGGCCGATCTATCGGCCGGCGGCGAACGGATGCCGCGCGTGCCGGAGCACCGGCTACCGCGGCCGCACGGCCATCCAGGAGCTGATGCTGATGGACGACGAGGTGCGCTCGTTGGTGATGCAAAAGGCTGACGCCGCGACGATTCGGCGCGCGTGTACCGCGCATGGGATGACGCTATTGCGCCAAAACGGCGCGCAGCGGATTCTTTTGGGCGAGACCACGGTCGAAGAGCTGTTGCGCGTCACGCAGGAAGATATTCTGTAGGCCGCGCCAGCGCTCAAGTTCACCAGCGATGCCTGTTTTCGCCTATCGCGGATTGGCCGCCAATGGCCGCTCGGTAGCCGGCGTCGTCGACGCGGACAGCGTACGCACGGCGCGCGGCAAGCTGCGCGAGCGGGGCATCTTTCCCACCGACCTGGCCGAAGAAGAGCCGGCCGTCAAGCGCAGCCTTAGCGACTACCTGCCCGCGTTCGGCCGGCGTATTCCGCCCACCGAGCTTTCCCTGCTTACGCGCCAGCTAAGCTCGCTACTGGGCGCCGGCGTGCAACTGGTCGACGCGCTTGCCGCGCTCGCCGATCAATCGGCGCGCCCGGTGACCAAGCGCCTGCTCTCGCAGATCCGCGAGCGCGTGCGTGAGGGCACTTCGCTGGGCGACGCATTAGCCGCGCATCCCGAAACTTTCTCCGACCTGTATATCGGGATGGTGCGGGCGGGCGAGGCGGCCGGCGCGCTCGAGACCGTGCTCAACCGTATTGCGGATTTCAACGAAAGTCAGGCCGAGTTCAAAGCCCAGGTGACCCACGCCCTGACCTACCCGATAATCATGGTCTGCGTGGGCAGCGCGATCATGTTCTTCCTGATGGGCTACGTGGTGCCGCAGGTGGCGACCATCTTCCAGCAGAACAACGCCGCCCTGCCGCTGCCCACGGTGATCCTGATCACGATCTCGAATTTCATTTCGGGTTACTGGATGCTCCTGGTGCTGATGATCGCCGGAACGATCGCCGCGGTCATGTATGCGCTCTCTACCAGGCGCGGGCGGCGCTTTTACGACACCTGGCTTTTGCGCATGCCGTACATCGGCGGCACGGTCACCCGCGTTTTGTGCGCGCGCTTTTCGCGCACGCTCGCCACGATGCTGCAAAGCGGCGTGCAGTTGCTGCCCGCGCTCGCTTCGGTCAAGCACGTAATTACCAACGCGCTGCTCGCCGACGCGGTTGAAGAGAGCCGCACCTCGATCCGCGAAGGCCACGGGATGACCCATCCGCTCGCCCAGAGCGGTTTGTTCCCGCCGCTCCTGATCGAGATGATCCGCGTGGGCGAGCGCACGGGCGAGGTTGAATCGATGCTCGAGCGGGTGGCCGACACCTACGAGCGCGAGGTCGAGCGCTCGCTCAACCAGCTCACCACGCTGCTGGAGCCCCTGATGACCTTGGCGATGGCGGGGATTATCCTGTTCATGATGCTGGCGATCCTGCTGCCGATATTCCAATTGAACCAGCTGATGAAATGACGACACGGGGACGCACAACAATGGATCCAATGCCGCGCCGGCGCAGGCTCGAAGAGGGTTTCACGCTGATCGAGATCATGGTCGTTATCCTGATCCTCGGCCTGCTCGCCACGATCGTGGTGCAGAGCCTCAAGGGTGCGACCGACAAGGCCAAGCGCACCAAGGCCGAGGCCGACATCTCCGAGATCAAGACCGCCCTTGACCGCTTCTATCTCGACAACGGCTACTATCCCACCAGTGACCAAGGCCTGACCGCGCTGGTCACCGCACCGACCGGCGGCCGGCAGCCCGCCAACTACGAAGAAGGCGGCTATATCGAGAAAGTCCCGGCCGATCCGTGGGGCACACCGTACTTCTACCAGAGCGACGGCAACGCCTACGTGCTGAAGTCGTTTGGTGCCGACGGCAAACCCGGCGGCAGCGGCAAGGACGAGGATATCGACGGCAGTTCGTCGTGACCGAGCCTCGATTCACGGTCGCGCGGGCGCGACACTGCGCGCCGCGGATTCGTCCGCGTCCCCGCGCGGCGGACGCCGACCAGCAGCGGCGGACTGCCACCGGTGGTGCGCCCGGCTTCACGCTGCTCGAAATCGCTGTCGTTATCTTCATCATGGGGCTGATGATAACGCTCGCGATCCCGTACCTCGGCGGTTTGCACGGCGCACAACTCAAGAGCGAGGCGCGCCGCCTCGCCGGGCGCGCCACCTATCTGTACGAGGAAGCCTCGACCCAGAAAGTCATCTACAAGATGACCTTCGACCTCGACAACAACGGCTATTACGTCACGCGCCTGGACCCCTACGCGCCCCAGCCCAAGTTCCTCCCCTTCAACGGACCCTGGGGCTACGAGGTCGTGATGCCACCGGGGCTGAAGCTGCGCGACGTCTCGGTCGAGGGAATCGGCGGCGCCAAAGTTGGTTCGATAAGCTGCCTCTTTTATCCCGAGGGCTACGTCGACGCGACGGTTATCCACCTGATCACCGTCTCGGGCGAGGTCCTGACGTTGAATTTCAATCCACTGACCGGCAACGTCGGAATCGTCAGCGGCGATGTGCCGCCGGCCACGGCGCTCGCGATGACGCAATGAGCCGCGGGCCCAAAACTTTCGCAGTGATCTTCGCCGGCCCTTCCGCGAAGCCACGAGGAAGCGCACTTGCGGCGCGCGACGGTTTCACGTTGCTCGAAGTGCTGATCGCGATCGCCGTCCTCGGCATCGCACTGCTCGCGCTGCTTTCGCTCGAGCATCAGGACCTGCAAAGTGTCATCCGCGGGCAGGAAATCTCGCGCGCCGCGATGCTCGCGCAGTCAATGATGACGCAGGCGGAACTTGAGCGCTTCCCGCCGCTCGGCACCACCAGCGGCAACTTCGACCAGATGTACTCCGGCCAGTATCCCAATTTCCGCTGGGCGCGTTCGGTCGAGCCGTCGCCGAACTTCCCCGACCTGCGCAAGGTCGAAATTCAGGTGCTTTACGGTCCTCGATTCGGACGCGTCTACTCGGTGGTCGAGTTTATGCACAGCCCGGTGCCGCAGGTGGTCACGCCGCAGAGCCAGGCACCGCAAAACCCGGCGCTGCAAGGCTCGCAGCCGGGCGCGCAAGCGCCGGGCGCCGCCCCAGAGGAGTGATGTCCGTCGCCAGTGAATTGAGGTCCGCCGCCATTCGATTCGTCACCATGCATCGTGCATACCGCAAACCCGTTCCGCCGACGCACCGCGGATTCAGCCGCGGCTTCACACTGATCGAAATAATGCTCGCGGTGGGGATCCTAGGCGTCATCATGGTGATGCTCGCGAGCTCGTTCCACGCGGTGGCTATGGGCAAGACGCACGCCGAGGGCCGCCTGCTGAGCAACCGTCAGGCGCGCGCGATCCTCAACCAGTTGACCAACGAGTTGCACGGCGCAGTTCAGACTCCGCTCATCGCGAGTCATGTGATGCTGGTCGGCCAGGGACGTATGCAAAACGGCGCGGCGCTCGACACCCTGCTCATCTCGACACTCGACTCCGGTCATCGCCGCAGCATCACCTCCTTCGGCGCCGAAGAGCTAATCTCCTACAGCGGCCAGCCCAACCCGCAGCACCAGGGATGGTACATGCTGATGCGCCAGCAGCAGAGCGGGCTGCTGGGCGCGACCGCGGGCATCAAGGTCTCGCCGCCGGTGGCGCTGGCGGCCAACGTGCTGGCCTTTCACGTCCGCTTTTTTAACGGCAACATCTGGCTGGAGAACTGGAACTCCGCGAGCCTGCCGCCGGGCACGCAGTTGCCGCAGGCGATCGCGATCGAGCTGCTGATGGCGGGCCCCGGCGGCGCGCCGGTCGCTCTTTCCACCCAGGTCACACTGCCGATGGCGTTCACGCAATGGTAGGCGCGGCGAAAAGGAGTGAGCGCGGCGTCGCCCTGCTGGTCACGATGATGGCGCTCGCGCTGATGACGCTGCTGGTGATGGACTTCACCACGTCGGCCTCGCTCGGCTACCGTTCGGCAGCGGGCCAGGCCAACGAGCTGCGGGCCGAGTACCTCGCGCGCTCGGCGGTAGGCGTCGGCCTCTCGCTGCTCTCGGCCGACTCGCAGCAGGACGCTCTGGCCAAGACTCCGCATGATGGGTTGGACGAGCCATGGGCCCAGCCCTATCCGCCAGTGCCGCTGGGCGGCGGGGTCGCCCAGGTTTCGATCGCCGACGAGGCGCGCAAATTCGACATCAACCTGCTCATCAATCCGCGCACCGGCCAGCCTAGTCCGATTTACCTCGCAATCGCCGAGCGCCTGTTCACAAACATCGGCGTCTCCCCCGCCATCATCCCGGCCATAGTTGACTGGCTCGACCCCGATAGTATCGAATCACCGGGGGGAGCCGAGGCCGACTATTACTTGCGGCTGATACCGCCGTACGAGCCGCGCAATGGCCCGATGCCGACCATCGGCGATCTGAGGATGATCCGGGGGGTGGATGACGCGACCTTTGCCGTGCTGCAGCAATTCCTCACCGCGGCGCCCGAGCCGCGCGTGAACATCAATACCGCGTCGCCCGAAGTTATCGCCGCGTTGGTGCCGCAGTTGTCCAACGATACCTCGATGGTCAAGCAAATTGTCCAGGCCCGAACGGTGCAGCCGTTTCTGATGGTCACCGACGTCGGCAACCTGGCCGGATTGGGCGATGCTGCCACGCCCCTGATGCGGCTCATCACAACCCGCAGCGCATACTTCACCATTACCGGCGTCGGCGTCTTCGCCAACTCGCGCCGGCGCATCATCAGCACCTTTCGCCGCAACCCCAACGGCACCTCGATGCTGGCGAGCTGGCAAGAGGGATAGCGGCCGATGGCGCAGCGAATACTGGCCATCGAGATGGCGGGCGACTCGGTGCGCGGCGCGCTGGCCGAGCGCAGTTGGAACTCGCTCGCGATGCTCGAGGTGGTCGAGGAGCACCGCGGGGCCGACGAAGCGGACCTCGCGCCCGCGCTGGCCCGGTTGCTCGACGACGCGGGCAAGCCTGACCTCATCCTCACGGCGCTGCCGGGGGAGCTGGTAGTCAAGCGGATGCTCTCGCTGCCGTTCAAGGATCAGCGCCGGCTTACCCAGACCGTGCCCTTCGCCCTGGAAGAGCATCTGCCGGTGGGCGTCGACGAATCGGTCGTCGCGTTCACGCGGGTTGGCCAGGAAGACGACAAGACGCTGGTGATGGCCGCGATGGTGCGCAAAGACGATTTGCGCCGCCATCTCGAATTGCTCGCGCGCGCCGGCATCAATCCGAAGACGGTCACGCTGAGCGCGTTGGCGCTCGCGGCACTGCTCGCGCGCGTGCGCAACGGACACGGCGGCGCTCATCTGCTGGTCGACCTCGACCATGGCTCGACCTCGATGGTGCTGCTCGACGACGCCGGGATGCCGCGCGCGATCCGCACCGTGGTCGCCGAGCTCGGCCCCACCAACGGCACGCCCGCGCCGGGCGCTTCGGCGATTCTGGGCGCGGTGCGGCAGACCTTGCTCGCTCACAGCTCCGACCATGAGCAGCCCGAACTGGTGCTGACCGGACCGATGGCGGCCACGCCTGACGTGCGCCGCCGGCTGGCCGAGGCGCTCGCGGTTCCGGTGCATACGCTTGAGGAATTCGATTGCGCGGCGCTGCTCGGACCGCTTTCCGCGCGCTCGACGCGGTTTGCGGGATGCCTCGCGATGCTGCTGGGTGAGGCGCCGGGCGCCGCTGTCGAGCTGCTCAACTTTCGCCAGGGCGAGTTCGCGTTTCGCGGCAGAACGGGCAGTCTGCGCCCGTGGCGCACGAGCTTCATCCTGGCCGGCGCGGCGGCGGCTGCGATCGCGATGCACGTCGGAATCAAGGTCTCCTACAACCTGCACCGCCTGGCCAAGGTGAATCACCAGATCGTCGCAATCGCCGCGCCCGCGCTGGGACGGCACGTATCCGGCGCCGACGCCAAGGGCGAACTCGCCGCGCAAGTGGCCGCGATGGAGAAGCAGCTGCATCTGATGGGCGGCGCGGGCGCCTCGGCCTCGCCGCTCGACACGCTGCTCGCGCTCTCGCGCGCGCTGCCACCGCATCTCGGCGCGGAAATCGTCGACTTCACGCTCGACGAAGGCACGATCAAGCTCGACGGGATGGCCGATTCGTTCGCTACCGTCGACCGGGTCAAGAAAGCGCTGGACTTAAGCGGCTACTTCCGCGATATCCAGGTCACGCACGCCACCGCCGGATCCGATCCGAGCAAGGTCGAGTTCCGGCTCACCGCGGCAGTCCGTGGTGAGATGATGGAGTAGGCGATGCCGATGCTGGAGCAGTTGCGAAAAATAATCGGCGAGCGCATGCGCACGATCGGCGCGCGCCTGGCCGCGATTTTAGGCGACGGCACCGCTCGCGTGCGCACCGCGCTCGCCCCGACGATCGCAGCGGCGCATGGCCGTTATCAGAAACTCGAACCGCGCGAGCGCGTCCTGGTGCAGGTTGCGGGTGCGCTGATTACGCTCTTCATCGTTTTCAACTTTGTCTATCTCCCGATCCAGGACGGAATCGGCGGGCTTGGCGACCGCGTCCAGGAGCGCCAGCACGACGCGGTCGAGGTCGCGCGCATGATGCGCGCCTACCAGGGGCTGCGCGTCGACCTGGCCACGATGCGCACGCGCACGGTCGCGGCGAGCGGCGATTTCTCACTCTTTTCGGTGGTCGAGCAGGCGCTCACGCGTGCGCCGGGCAAGGACAAGATAGGCTCGATTACACCGGCCGAAAAAACCATCCCCGGCGGGATGATGCAGTACACCGTTGAACTCAAGCTCAACGCGCTCAGCCTGCCGCAGATCGTGGATACGCTTTACGGGCTGAGCGCGCTGAACGTCCCGGTCACGGTATCGACTCTGCACGTCACGCGGCGCTCGCAGGATCAGCACACCTTCGACGTCGAAATGACGTGCGTCGCGCTGGGCCGCAATGCCTGACGGTTTCAGCGCGGGTCTGGGCGGCTTTGCGCGCGAGCATCGCAACGCGATCGTCTACGCAGGCTTCGGCGCCGCCGTCTTCATCGCCTCGCTTGCGGCGACTTTCCCCTACGCGGCGACGCTGACGGCGCTGCTGCGGCCACTGAGGATCGGGTTCAGCTCCTCGAGCCAGGGAATCAACCTGCCGCTCGGCGCGGCGCTTAGCGACGTGCGCGTGGTCTCGCTCGAGCCCGCGTCACCGTTCGAAATCGAAAGCCCCGACGTGACGCTCGCCCCGGCGCTCGGCGCGCTGCTGCTCGGTGAGCCCGGCGTGCGCGTGCATGCGCAGCTTTACGGCGGCGCGCTGCGCGCGACCGTCTATCGCAAGGGCGCAGCGATCGGCGTGAGCTTCTCGCTGAGCGACATGGGACTTGCGCGGATGACGGCGCTGCGCGGGTTCGGCGGCAACGTGCTGGGGCGGATCTCGGGTGGAGGATGGGCGCTGCTGGCGAATAACGATACGGCCGCGACCACCGGCCAATTCGATTTCCGCACCGCCGACTTCACGATCCAGGTGGCGGAGGGATTCGCGCCAATCCGTCTCGGCAAGGTCGATGGCAGATTCAAGCTGGCACGCGGCGGCGCGTTGCGGGTGAGCAAGCTCAGTGGTCATGGCCCCGACGGCGCGATCCAGGGACAAGGCACGATCCGTCTCGGTCCCAACGCGAGCCAAAGCCGCATCGATTTCGCGCTTACGATCGAGCCGTCGGCCGAAGGACGCCAGCGCCTCGGCGTGCTGTTCGGACTGCTGCCCCATCCGCCGGACGCGCGCGCGTATTTGCTCAGCGGTCCGCTGCTGGCCCCGTCGATCAGCTGAATCGCCGGTTCTCTCAGCACTGCATCACTTTCATGTCATTCCGAGCGAAGGCTGTCCCCTGCCTGTCATCCCGAGCGAGTCTGCGAGTCGAGGGACCCCGGATCCTTATCCGAGACTCTCGCGCTGCTCGCCAGGAAAGATCGGTGTCCTTCGGCTCGCGCAGCGCTCGCTCAGGATGACAAAAGTAGAAGGGCTTCAACGATGAAACGCGAAAAAATCCTCCACCGCTTGATGGAACCGCGGATCGGCTGGAGTCGTCACGTGGTCGGCGCCATCCAACACCACCACGCGCGCGTCGCGGAACCATCCGGCAAGCGGCCGCGGATCGCCCGCGATCGTGTCCTTGTCGCCCGTTGCGATCAGTACCGGCAATGAGGCGCGCCGGAGCGTGTCGTAATCGAGCGCGGACTCGGCGTCCGTCGTTTCCTCGGCGCCGATACAGGCCGCGAGCGCACGCAGGTCCTTGCCGTTGCGCTCGGCGCCGCGGCGAAAACGGCGCGCCAGCACGTCCTCGATGACCGCAGGATCCTCGGCCAGCAGCGCGGCCGCGATACGATGGCGCTGGCCGGGCGTCGCAATCTGGCCGCCGTCGCCGTAGCCGCCGAGCACGATCGCGCTCAGCCGCTCCGGATCGCGCATCAAGACCTCGAGCGTGATTCGCCCGCCCATCGAGTAGCCGATCATCCGCGCCCGCGCGATCTTCAGATGGACGAGCAGGCGGACTGCGTCGGCGCGCATATTCGCAAGCCCGTACATGGAAGGGTCGTGTGGCTTGTCGCTATGGCCGTGGCCGCGCGCGTCGTAGGCGATGACGCGCGATCGGCGCGCTATCCGCTCGAGCATCCCGGTCTTCGCCCAATGCTCCTCCGCGCTGGAGCCGAAGCCATGGATCATCAGCACCGGGGCGCCGTGCCCCCGGTCCAGGTAATGAATTTTTACACCGTCGGAATCAAAGAAAGGCATCGTGGCGATGTTCGCTTTCAAGCGCTCCGGCTGATCTTATAATTCGCGCCGCCCCGCTCCGGCAACCATCGCGGCGGCTTGCGCAGGCGCGCGCGATAGCGGCAAAATCGCGTTTGACCGCAATTCCATCAACGCCGGATACACGATGTCACAACAAAACAACAAGCTCGGACTGCATCTTTCGGTCGTCTCGTCGCTCTTCGGCTCATTGGGCAAGCTTTCGCAAGAAGCCGAGGAGAGCGGATACGCTTCGCTCTGGATCGCCGAAGTCGCCGGCCCCAACGCGTTCGTTGCCCTGGCGCCGTGCGCGATGGCGACTAAACGCGTCGATTTGGCGACCGGCGTGGTGCCGATCCAGATTCGCACGCCCGGTGTGCTCGCGATGGAAGCGATGGCGCTCAACGAGCTTTCGAGCGGCCGCGCGATCGCCGGCCTCGGCGTCTCGAGCCCCGTGATCGTCGAGCGCTGGCACGGCGCGGCGTATCGCAAGCCGGTGACCTCGATGCGCGAGTGCGTGCACATCATCCGCGAGCTTTTCACCAAGGGGCGCTGCAAGTTCGAGGGCAAGGTATACAAGTGCGACTTCCGCCACAGCCTCGTGACTAGCGCGCCGCGCCCGCCGCGGATTTATCTCGCCGCGCTCAACCCGCCAATGCTCCGCCTTGCGGGCGAGGTCGCCGACGGCGTCCTGCTCAACTACTCGCCGCCCGAAGCGGTGCCCGCGATGCTCGCCGAGGTCCGCGCGGGCGCCGAGCAGGCCGGCCGCAATCCAGCCGACGTCGATATCGCAATTTACCTGCGCATCTGCGTCACCGAAGACGAGGACAAGGCGCTGGAATCGTTCAAGCGCGAGCTCGCGGGCTACGCCTTCGTCGATGCGTACAACGAGATGTTCGCCCGCTATGGGCTCGGCGATCAGTTCGCCGAGGTTCGCAAGCTCTGGCGCGAGGGCAAGCGCGACGACGCGTACAAGGCGCTAAGCGACGCCGACATGCGGCGAATCGGGGCCTTCGGCAGCGCGAAGAACGGCCGCGATTTCGTCGCGAGCTTTCGCGCCGCGGGCGTCAACCATCCGGTGATCTTTCCAATCGGCCCTGGACGGACGGCCGAGCGCGATTTTCAGAACACGATGCGCGCGATGGTGGACGCGTAGCGCGGCCCCCGCACGGCGCGCCCGACGCTGCGGAGCAGGAGCTCGCGTTCATGAGATATCCGTACAAGATCATCCTCTGCCCGGTTGATTTCGACGACAATTCGATGGCCGCGCTCGCGCATGCGCGCCGCCTTGCGATCGACATGGGCGCGACGATCCATCTGCTGCACGTGCTGCCGATCCTGCCGATGCTCGCCGACCATGGGAGCCCGATCAACATCGATAAAGCGCAGGAGCAGGAAGCCCAGCGCCAGTTGAAGGACGTTGCACGCACCCGGCTCGCGCGCATCCCCGCCGAGATCCACACTCGTATCACGTTCCTCTCGGAAGTACCGAAAACCATCCTGGCCTCCGCGCGCGACCTCGCCGCTGACCTGATCGTGATGGCGACGCACGGCCGCAGCGCGATCCACCATCTGTTCTTCGGCAGCGTGACCGAGGCGGTGGTGCGCAACGCCGTCTGCCCGGTCCTGACCCTGCGCCCCGCGGCGGAGGCGGAGCCTGAACCCAAGGCGGCCAAGCCGCTCCAGGCTCCAAAACCGGCCACGCCCGCCAAAAAGAAATCGGGTGCGCCGCGCTGAGCGCGCCCGTTCAAGCATTGTGCGCGAGGTCACATCGCAAGACGTCACATCGCGCGACGCCCCATCGGAAGAGGTCACTTAGAAAGACGACGGCGGCCGCGTCGGCCGCCGCAGCTTTCGCATTGCTCCTGATCTTTTTCTTAACGGCGCTGCCCGCGACGCCGGCCATCGCCGCCGGAAAAAAAACTTTCACGCTCACGGTCGAGAACAAGCGTATCGAGATTGGCCTCGGTCTGACTTACGACGCGTGGACCTACGACGGAGCCGTGCCGGGGCCGGTGTTGCGCGTGCGCGAGGGCGACGAAGTCACGATCAAGCTCGTCAATCCGACCACGATGGCGCATGGGATCGACACGCACGCCGCTGAAGTTGCGCCCAAACTCCATTTCGCCGCGCCCAATGGCCAGCGCAATTTGAGCTACAGCTTCCGCGCCGGCGTCCCCGGGGCGTTTCTCTACCAATGCAGCGCCATCCCGACGCTCTCGCACGTCGCCAACGGGATGTACGGAATGATGATCGTCGATCCAGCGCAGGGTTGGCCCGGGGCGCACGAAGTGATGATCGTGCAGGGCGAGTATTACGGCACGCCGGACAAGAACGGGATGGTCGCAGGCGACAGCCGCAAGGAGGTCGAGGAGCGTCCCGATTTCGTGGTCTTCAACGGGATGATCGACCGCTACGTCGAGCATCCGATTCCGATCAAGACGGGCGAGATGGTGCGAGTCTTCTTCGTCAACGCCGGCCCCAACTTAAGCGCGACCTTTCACGTGTCCGGCGTGATTTTCAGCACGGTCTATCGCGGCGGCAATCCGGCCGACGCGATGCACGGGCTCGCGAGCTTCGAAGTCGGCCCGGGCGACGGCGCGATATTTGAGTTCCGCGTCCACGAGCCGGGTGACTATGGCTTTATAGACCACGCGCTCGCGCGGACCACCAAGGGCGCCGACGGCGTTTTCCGCGCCACGCCGTAGCGGCGCTTGCCGGCTCCGCGCGCAGCGTGCTAACGACCGTCATAAGCGGCAAATCTGAAGCGCCGACGATAAGGAAAAATATGGTCAAAATAATACTTCAGCTCTACCCGGTGATTCCCGCGGCCAGCGAAGAGGAACGCGAGGCGCTCCGTCCGATCGGGCGTAATCGCGAACTCTACCATCAGACGCTGCTCGGATGGCACGACATCATCAAGGCCGCCGACGAGATGGGCCTCTGGGGCGCCGCCACGATCGAGCATCATTTCTGGTCCGAGGGCTACGAGGTCGGCCCCAATCCCGGCGTGCTCAACGCCTACTGGGCCGCGATCACCAAAAAGATCCGCGTCGGCCAGATGGGCTACGTGATGAGCACGCAGAACCCGCTGCGCGTCGCCGAGGAAACTGCGATCCTCGACCATCTCGCCAACGGGCGCTTCTTTGTCGGCTTCGCGCGCGGCTACCAGTCGCGATGGACCAACGTGATCGGCCAACACCTGGGTACTCGCGCGACGACCTCGCCCTCGGCCGCCAAGGTCGACCCGGCGCGCCTGTTCGGCAAGGACGTGGTGAAGAAAGACGTCGACGACGACGACATCAACCGGCGCATCTTCGAGGAAGAGATCGATATCGTCGTCAAGGCGTGGACTCAGGAGAGTGTCGAGTACAACGGCAAGACCTGGCAGATCCCGTTTCCCTACGAGAGCGGCGTCGACGACTGGCCGCTCGGCAAATTCGGCGTGACCGGGCGGCTCGGCGCGCACGGCGAGGTCGACGCCGAGGGCAACACGCGGCGCGTCTGCGTCGTGCCTTCGCCCTACACGCGGCCGCATCCTCCGGTCTTCGTCGCCACCGCGGGCTCGCCCGAGAGCGCCGAGTACGCGGCCAGCCGGGGGTTCATCCCGCTGTATTTCACCTCGCTCGATACCGCGCTCACGCTCGGCAACGCCTACGTAAAGGAGACCAATCGCATCGGCCGCCAGATGGCGCTCGGGCAGAACCAGGCGCTGGTGCGGATGCCGCATATCGGCGACACGATGGAGAAGGCGCACGAGTCGGTGATGAAGTACGACTCCGACATCTTCCGCAACTTCTACGCCGCGATGGGCCGGCACAAGGTCGAGCCGAAGGACGTGGTGAAGGCCGTTACCAAGTTCGGGCTATGGGTGCCGGGCACGGTCGAGAGCGTGCGCAACACGCTGGTCGAGGAATACAAGCGCTTCCCTTCCGAGTATCTGACGCTGATTTACCATTACGCGCAGATGCCGAAGGAAGAGGTGCTGCGCCAGCTTCATATTTTCATGAAGGAGATCAAACCGGCGCTCGACGAGCTGGCGGAGTATCCTGCCGAGCCGTCGGTGGCGGCGGCCGGCGGCGGCAGGTAGACCTCTCCCCTAACCCCTCTCCCTTCAGGGGCTTTGCCTATTAAAGGCAAAGCCCCTTCAGGAGAGGGTAATCAGGCAAGAGAGGGGCCGTGAGAATTACGCGCAGTCAGGCGGTAAGTAGCGCGAAGATCGAGCTCGCCCAGCGTTTGCGCCGAACGATGACCTTCGAAGAGCGCACGCTCTGGCGGGCGATTCGGAACAACGCGCTTTCAGGCCTTCACTTCAGGCGCCAACAAGTGATTGCAGGGTTCATTGTCGACTTCTACTGTGCTTGCGCCAGACTAGTGATCGAAGTGGACGGCCCGGTTCACATCGGACCAAAAGACTATGACGCCGAGAGGGACCAGGCATTTTCCGAGTTAGGAATATGCGTCCTGCGGTTACGGAACGCATCGATCAGAGAGAACCTTGCCGTGGCGCTCGACAGAGTCGCGAAGGAAGCGGAGCACGCTCTTCTGGAGAGCCGGAACTCGAGTCGCGAGAGAAGTAAGGTTTCCCTCTCCTGAAGGGAAAGGGGTTAGGGGTGAGGTCTACGCCGTCGGCTTAGGATGCTCGGCCGGCTTGGGATGATCGCCGCCGGCTTTGCCCGGACGATTCGCGATCACCTCGTCGATCAGTCCGTATTCGACCGCCTGCGCCGCGTGCATGAAGAAGTCGCGGTCGGTGTCCTTTTCGATGCGCTTGAGTCCCTGGCCGGTATGGTTGGTCAGGATGCTGTTAAGGATTTCGCGCAGGCGCAGCGCCTCGCGCGCCTGGATTTCGATATCGGTTGCCTGGCCCTCAAAGCCGCCGGAAAGCTGATGGATCATGATGCGCGAGTGCGGCAGCGCGTAGCGCCGTCCCTTGGCCCCCGCCGCCAGCAGCACCGCGCCCATGCTTGCCGCCTGCCCCACGCACAGCGTCGAGACCGGAGGCTTGACGAACTGCATCGTATCGTAGATCGCGAGCCCCGCCGTCACCGAGCCGCCGGGCGAGTTGATATACATGTTAATCTCGCGCTCAGGGTCCTCGGATTCGAGAAACAGCAGTTGCGCCGTGACCAGGTTGGCGGTCTCGTCATGGATCGGACCGCCGAGGAAAACTATCCGGTCCTTCAGCAGGCGCGAGAAGATGTCGTACGCGCGCTCGCCGCGGCCGGTCTGTTCGACCACCATTGGAACTAGCAGGCTCATATGATGAAGAATACCACCGCCGCGTCCGCGCTGCATCACCCCGCAATCGTCTTAGCGGGCGAGGCGGAAGCGCTCGCCCAGAAAGACCTGGCGCACGATGTCGCTGTCGACGATCTCGCGCGGGCCGCCGTGAAATAGAATCTTGCCCGAATGAATCACGTAGGCGCGGTCGATGATCGACAGCGTCGCGTGAACGTTGTGGTCGGAGATCACGATGCCGATGCCGCGCTCCTTTAGATAGGTGATGATGCGCTGGATTTCGACCACGGTAATCGGATCGATGCCCGCGAACGGCTCGTCCAGGCAGAGGAACATCGGATCGAGCACCAGTGCGCGCGTGATTTCGACCTTGCGCCGCTCGCCGCCCGACAGCACGCTCGCCTTGGAACGCGCGAGACGCGCGATGTCGAGTTCGTCGAGCAGGGTCTGCAGCCGCGCCTGCCGCTCCTCGTCCTCCAGCGGCAGCGTCTCGAGCACCGCGAGCAGGTTTTGCTCGACCGTCAGCTTGCGGAAGACCGACGGCTCTTGCGGAAGGTAGCTAATCCCGCGCCGGGCGCGCTGATACAGCGGGAGCATCGTGATGTCCTCGCCGCCCAGGAGCACGCGCCCCTCGTCGGGCTTGATCAGCCCGACCACCATGTAAAAGGTCGTAGTCTTCCCGGCGCCGTTGGGACCGAGCAATCCGACCACCTCGCCGCTTTGGACGTTGACCGCGACCCCGTCGACCACGGCGCGTCCGCCGTAGCGCTTGACCAGGCCGTCGGCCTCCAGCGAGACCTGCTTGGCCTTGGGCGCCGGAATCTCCGGCGGTTTCCGCTCCCGCAATGGTTCGACTTTGGCCATCGTGTCCAGGCGCTCGACGACCCGCGCCCTCTAAATGTTTACTCGATTTCCAATGCCGAATGAAGAAAATCCGGCCGCAATTTCGCCCCTTGTTACGCATATTACGCACTTCATCGCCCCCGGTTTCACAGAGCACACGGTTAGTCTCGTTCCAGCAACGGAAAAGGGTTTCCCCACGCTCTTCCCGATGCGGCGTAGAGCCCGCTCCTGTGCTAATTTGCCTGCGTATGGCGGAGGGCGTGCGGAAAATTTATCTTTGCGGCCCGATCATGGACGCCGACCCGAAGGCCGCCAAGGATTGGCGTACCCGCGCCAAGGAACGCCTGGCCGGCCGCTTCATCCTGCTCGATCCGCTGCGCCGCAATTTCCGCGACAACGAGATCGATTCCTCCAACGAGATCGTCGAGTTCGACCTCCAGGACGTCCGCGAGGCCGACCTCTTGCTGGTCAACTATTGCAAGCCCTCGCTTGGCACCGCAATGGAAGTCTTTTACGCGAGCTACGACCTCGGCAAGTTCGTGATCGCGTTCAGCCCGCTAGGCTTCAAGGACTGCTCACCCTGGATGGTGCGGTTTTGCACCAAGATTCTGCCCGACCTCGAAAGCGCGCTGATCTACATCGAGCGTCACTTCACATAGAGAACGGTTCGCGCGAACGATATCTCAGCGGACCATCTGCAGGAGCCACTCGCCGACCGGATTGGCCACCATCCGATGCGATGAATGGTACGCCTGCGATGAATGGTACGTCGAAGCCGACGCGTACTGATAGTGATGCGTATAGTGATGGGTATAGTGACTGGTGCGGCGGTATTGGCGCGGAGTGTAGGGGCTGACTCGCGCCTTGCCGCTCCACTCCTGGGGCACCATCGGCATCGACGATGCCGACGCTGTCGCGTCGAGCCGGGTCACTGAAACTCGCGCTACGCCGCTATGGTTGAGTCCGATCCGCTCGGCCGCGCCCTGCGAGAGATCGATGCCGCGGCCGCGTACATACGGTCCGCGATCATTGATCCGCACCACCACCGCGCGGCCAGTGTTAAGGTTGGTGACCTGCACGCGCGTCCCGAGCGGCAGACTGCGTGACGCGGCCGTGAGATCGCCGCGATGGTAGACTTCGCCGCTCGCCGTGCGCTGGCCGACGAAGCCGGGGCCATACCACGACGCGAGTGTTACACGGCCTCCTGCCGAGGACCCGGGCAACGGCTCGACCGCCGGGGCGGGCGCCGGCCGCAATGGGACGTTCGGCGCGTTGTAAGCCGAGCATCCGCCGAGCCCTAACGCCGCGCACATCAGCCACGATATTCGTGTTGGAAAGTGGCCCCGCCGCAAAATCATTCTCCGGAACTCACCCACGAAACTTGCCTGCGAACTTGCTCCCGCGCGATCAATCTTATCCGGCCTCGCTCGCGCGAATCCAATGAAACATAACTCGCCATCAGCGAGGAATTGGCGGTCCTTTAGCGGCGCTATTCCAAACTCCGCTATCGCCGGGTTCTTTTCACTAAGCGTCCGATATACACTAACTCCAGCCAGGGATGACAGACGTGAGAACGGGCGAGGAGTTCTTCAATTTCCACAACCACGACATGGTCCGCGTTGCGGTCGCCATCCCCGCCGTGCGCGTCGCCAACTCGGTGTTCAACGGTGAGCAGACTATCGCCCTGATACGCCAGGCGGCCGAGCGCCACGCCGCCCTCGTGCTCTTCCCGGAACTCGGTCTTCCCGGCTACTCCTGCGAGGACCTGCATCAGCAGCGCGTCATGCTCGACGGATCCGCCGCGGCGCTGAGCAGGATCGTCGAGGTCAGCCGCACACTCGATATCGTCGCGGTCGTCGGCCTCGCCCTCGCGATCGACCATCAGCTTTTCAACTGCGCCGCCGTCGTCCATCGCGGACGCGTCCTCGGTGTCGTGCCGAAGACCTATCTGCCCAACTACCGCGAGTTCTACGAGATGCGCCATTTTGTGCCCGGCGATGTCGCCGTGCGCGACGAAATCGAGCTTTGCGGTCAATCCGCGATTCCCTTCGGCGCGCGCCTGCTTTTCGCCGTCGAGGAACAACCGTTGCTCACATTTCACGTCGAGATTTGCGAGGACCTGTGGGTGCCGATTCCGCCGTCGTCGTACGCGGCGCTGGCCGGCGCAACTGTGCTGCTCAATCCCTCGGGCTCACCAGTCACGGTCGCCAAGGCCGAGTACCGCCGCGCGCTGGTCGAAAACCAGTCGGCCCGATGCATGGCGGCGTATCTCTACGCCGGCGCGGGTGCGGGCGAGTCGACCACCGACCTCGCCTGGGACGGTCAGGGGTTGATATGCGAAAACGGCAACATGCTCGCCACCTCCCGCCGCTTCAGCCTCGATCCGCAACTCATCTGCTCGGAGATTGACCTCGAACGCCTCTCCCAGGAACGGATGCGCCAGACCAGCTTCGCGCAGACCGTGCGCCATCATCACGACGACTTGCAGGAGTTTCGCACGATCAGATTCCCGGCCGAACTCGCGCGGCGCGGCCGGATGCTGCCCGAGCGCCGTCCCGAGCGCTTCCCGTACGTGCCTTCCGACCCGGCGAAGCGCGACGAGCGATGCTCGGAGGTTTACGAAATCCAGGTGCAGGGGCTGGCGACGCGGCTGCGCGCGACGGGAATCAATCGCGTCGTGATTGGCGTCTCTGGCGGGCTCGACTCGACGCAGGCGCTGCTCGTGTGTGCGCAGGCGATGGATCTGCTTGGCTATCCGCGCGCCAACATCCTGGGCTACACGATGCCGGGGTTTGCCACCTCGGCGCGCACGCTGGAACAGGCGCGCCGCCTGATGCATGGCATCGGATGCACCCCGCACGAACTCGATATCCGGCCCGCGGCGCATCAGATGCTCAAGGACATCGGCCACCCGCATCGCGATGACGCCGCCGTTTATGACATCGCATTCGAGAACGTGCAGGCCGGCGAGCGCACCAGCCATCTGTTCCGCCTCGCCAATCTCAACGGCGGATTGGTGGTCGGCACCGGCGATCTCAGCGAGCTCGCGCTCGGATGGTGCACCTACGGCGTCGGCGATCAGATGTCGCACTACAACGTCAACGCCAGCGTCCCCAAGACGCTGATCCAGCATCTCATTCGATGGGTCGCCGGGACAGGAAAACTCGGCGCTGAAGCGAGCGCGACGCTGAACGAAATCCTGGCCACGCCTATCAGTCCCGAGTTAGTGCCTGGCGGCCAAGGCGGCGAGGGCCCGGCACAGGACACGGAGGCGATGATCGGCCCGTACGAGTTGCACGACTTCAGCCTCTACCACGTCCTGCGCTTCGGCTATCCGCCGGCCAAGGTCGCGTTTCTCTCTTACTGCGCGTGGCACGACGCACGTCGCGGCGGATGGCCCGAGATTCCCCCCGAGCATCGCCACCAGTACGCGATCGGTGAGATCAGGACGCACCTGCGCACGTTTCTCTTCCGCTTCTTCCAGACCAGCCAGTTCAAGCGCAGCGCGCTTCCCAACTCGCCCAAGGTCGGCTCGGGCGGCTCGCTCTCGCCGCGCGGCGATTGGCGCGCGCCTTCGGACAGCGAGGCCGCGGCCTGGCTCGCAGCGCTCGATCTCGTCCCGGAGCGGGAGTAGCCATTTCCTTTTAATTCTTACCCTTTTCGTTTTCGGGCCATCGCCCTACTCCGAATCGAATTGTCTCCGCGCATCGACGTGGCTCGACGGCGATGTGCTAAGCTCGGCGGTTCATAAATTTATCGAGGAGCATGGGATGGAATTCGGACTGTTTCTGGCCACGATCGATCTCGACGCGGCGCGCGAGTCGGCGCGCATCGCCGAGGAACTCGGCTTTCACCTGCTGGTCTTTCCCGATCATTTCGTCCATCAACAACCCGGCGGCAGTTACGATCCGCACGCCATCGCCCACGACCCGATCGTGCTCGCGGCGGCCGCCGCGCAGGCGACCCGCTCGATTCGAATCGGGCACCTCGTGCTGTGCAACCTGTTTCGCCATCCCGCGGTGACGGCGCAGGCCCTGATGTCGCTCGATCATCTGAGCGGCGGACGCCTGGTCGCCGGCCTCGGCGCCGGATGGACCGAGATCGAATTTCGCATGACCGGGATCGGCTTTCCGGATATCGCCACGCGGCTGCGGATGCTCGACGAGTCGCTGACCTGTATCCGCTCGCTGTGGACGCAGGAATGCACCACTTTCGAGGGCGAGTTCTATCGGATGAAGGACGCCATCCTGTGGCCCAAGCCGCTCCAGCAGCCTCATCCACGGTTCCTTATCGGCGGCGGCGGGCGCGGAGCGCTGCGCCTGATGGCCAAGCACGCCGATGTCGCGAATATCGCCGTGAACACCGGCAAGCCGGCGACGATCACCCTGAAAGGCATGAGCGAGGTCACCGATGCGGTCTTTCGCGACCGCGCCAACTTCGTGCGCGCGGAAGCGGCGCGCCTGGGCCGCGATCCCAGCACGATCACGATCAGCAATGCGGTCTTCTCCGTAATGCTGGCGGATTCGCCCACTGCCGCCGAGGCCAGCGCCCGCGAGATCGGCAAAATGCTCGGCATCCCGGCGCACGAAGCGCCGCGCTCGGCGCTGTTTCTTATCGGGACACCCGCGCAATGCATCGAGGAACTCAACCGCCGCGCAAACGAGTGGGGCGTGGGCCAATTCATCTTCATGGGCGGCGCGCTTGAGACCACTCGTCGCCTGGCGAACGAGGTGCTGCGCCACGTTGGAGGCTGACCTTAAATCGTGCTATTTATGGATATGGTGCGTCTACGCCTCCAGTAGAAAAACCGGATGCGGCCCCTGGAGGAGCGTCGATGGGCAGACTTAAAGTTCTCGCCGTGACCGCGGGATTCTTGCTGATCTTGAAGGTACCCGCGTTCGCTCAATATACGGCGCCGGCTCCGTCAGCCCTCGCTTCGAGTGACAACGACCAAAGCAACGTTTCGGTTGATAGCAATCAACCCCAGACTTCAGTTGCGGACGACCAAAGTCAGTCTTCGGCTGCTAACGATCAAGGCGAGGGGTTGGCCGATACTGACTGGTGGTGGGAGAACGAGGGCCTTACGGTCGGCTACCTTGGTTATGGGGCGGGGGCGTGCGGAGCCGCGTCGCAGGCGAATCGCGCATGGCAGCCATATACCGTGTGGTGGACCGGCGACAACGTCGACCCCTGGTTTCCCGCTAGATCGCTTGCGCGGTTTTCAAATCAATCCGGCTGGTGCAACAGCTACGGCTATCGCAATCGATCCCAATACACTCTGTGGCTGAACAGGATTCTCCTCCCCACGAAGAAGCATCACCACCTGTCGAACCGCAAATCGAATAGTAACTCGAACAGTGAGACGCGTGCGACGGCCGAGCAGGTGCCTCGCGAGTTAAATCGCGAGTCAAATACGGACAGCGCGGGTCCTGATGATGATTGGACGCGCGTCGAGGATCATATCGAGTACTCACATCCTCGGCAGACGGCAGCGCTGGCGCGTCAGCTCGCTCAGGGGACACGTGGGCTACAGCACGGGGCCCGATCACAGAATCCGCGGCGCGCGCATGCAGAGATTATGCGGGCCGCACAGCGCCGGAATCTCGCGCACGCAAGAGGATTCGGCACGATGCACATCGCGGCGCGGCCTGCCGCTCATATCGCGGCGCGGCCTGCCGCTCATATCGCGGCGCGGTCTGTAGCGGTACGCTCCGGCGGCCGCGGTCACTCGTGAAGGCTTGACGGCCCGTCAAGCTCTGCGCGCCTGTTCGCCCCTTGCAAAGCTGTCAATCATGGCCGTGACCGTGGCCATGGCCGTGATCGTCGTAGTCGTGCCACCGTGTCCAGTGCGGGTGATGCGCCTCGACCCACCTCGAATCGTGTCCGTACCACCAGTCGCGGTCGTGCCAGCGATGGTGGTCGTCCCAGTCGCCGTCCGAACGGCGCCACTCGGGATGACGCGCGGCCCATTCCGGGTGATGATCCCAAAACCACACGGGATGATGCTCGTGCCACCAGCTATAGTTGCGCCATTCGTGATGGTCGTCGTAGTCGCCCCATCCGCGATGCTCTTCGGCGTGTGCCGCACGTACCGGCACTGACGCCAGAACGCCCACAGTCGCAGCCATCACAAGAATCATTCGAAGTTTCATCAGGCATCTCCTGCGATATCTCGTATTACGTCGGCGGCATCGAGCCTACTCGGTCGATTGTTCTCCCTGGATCTGTTGAATCTGGCGCCGTTGGCTCTGAATTTCGCGCTGCTGATAGTTGATTTGCCCCTGCTGCTGGCGCGAGGTGACTTCCTGGTTCTGCAGCGCGTTGCCGATCACGTAGCCGGTGCCCGCGCCGAGCGCACCACCGATCGCCGCACCCGCGCCCGGAGCGCCTACCGCGGCGCCGATTATCGCACCAGTGCCGGCGCCCAGGACGCCACCGCCGATCGTTCCTTTCTCGCGAGTGGATAGCGGCTGCCCAGAGCATCCCGCCAGTGCAAAAGCCCCGACGAGCGCTATCGCCGCCGCCGCCATAACTCCCCGCTTCGAACTATTCGAAGAACTGACCTTCATCATGCCTCCTCTCCGTATCGCGGTGTAACGCCGCGACACTGACGAAGGGAGGATAAAGCATGTCGAATGCCAAACGACATGGTAGCTAAAGCTTCCGTTTTCGCCAGAGGCCCCTCGGCATTATCTCAAAATTACCGAAGAATTGAGGTAATCTTTACCGACTTGGCGGTAATCGCGACGAATCCGACCAACAGCATCACCCTTGAAGGTGGGGTTCTCAAGCGCCGTCGAATCGCCGAATACCCGCGTCAGATCTTGCGCGGGAACGCGCTCAATCTGTACCGTGGACTGGAAATCAGCATCTACGACTAAAGTCTGAGCTAAAAATACGACTAAAGAGGGGGGATAGGCGACGTTTGTCCGTCGCCAGGTAGCGATCGCATCGGACAGTGTGTCGTCGAAAGCATCGATACCCCCTTTAAGGGAATAGGAGTACCGAATGAAGCTCCGTTATGCTGCAGCGCTCGCGTTACTCGACTGGTATCTGATGACGGCGCCGCCGCCGGGGGGCCAACCGAGCGGCGTTCAGTCCGTCAAGGCGGACATCAAAGCGCCCCTGTCGAAATGGACGATAGTTGGAATCTTCCCCTCGAAGAAGGCATGCGAAGCCCAACGGGGCACCAACGCGCAACAGCGATGCCTCGCGTCCGACGACCCGCACTTCAGGGACAACAACCCGCCTCCCTGATTTCAGCGGCGGGCGTCCGCAGCAACGCTGCGAGAGTTAACTTACTACGCGCAGACCCCCCGCGGTTCTGTCATCCGCGTACTTGCGTCACTCCAACCGGGACTCTGCGCTCGGGTTTATTTCGAGAGCTCGCCGAATGCCTCCATGAAATCAGGCGCGTCTTTCGCAAAATCGAGCGGCCCCATTCCCATGTATGGATCGGGAAATTGCGCGAGCTCTTCGGCTAAACCGTCGCAGTAGACCTCCAACATATGGCCGTCCGGATCGCGGAAATAGATGCTCTTCGTAACTCCGTGATTGACCCCTGAGATGATCTTGACCCCCTTTTCTTTGAGGTCGGTGTAGGCGGCGCGCAGATGCGCTTCGTCGCGAAGGCGAAAGGCGATGTGCGATAGCCCGACTGCGGTAGCCGGCGAATCGGCGACCTCGCCCTCGATCTCGATCGCGGCAATCTCATGATGGTCGCGGCCGTTGCTCGCGAAGAAAGCCATCTTGATTGATGGCTCGACTTTCATCACCTCCAACCCCATTACATCGGCGTAGAACTTCTTCGTGCGTTCAAGATCGCGCACCTTGAGCACCACATGGCCAATTCTGTCGGGGCATATCATCTTCGTTCCCTCCCGCGGTCCCTCGATAGCGTTGGCGGAGTCTAGCGCGCAGCAACCGTGGTCACAAACCAAGGCTGGGAACGCGGGGATGAGTAGTGGTGGCGCGCCTGGAGGGATTTGAACCGCTCGCGGTTCTACTGCTCATCCCAGCCGAAGTGACGCGAGACCGCGATAGCACCGTAACCGTGGCTGTTGCCGTAGCCGGCCTGAAAATCGAGACTGGTCTGCCATTGTCTGAAGAACAGGCCCAGATCGGGGCCAAATTCCTTCATGATGTGCGGCTCCGAACCGCCGCCCCACAATTGTCCGCCGGCCCCAAGTAACCAGGTCAGTTCTCGCCACGATGACATCACCACGCGCACATCGATCATGCCGCTGCTTCGTCCGTTGTTGTAAAAGTGATCGCCTGTGAAAGACACGTTGATGGGATGGCGGCTGTGCAGCAGTATCCAACTCGAAAAGTCTCCCTCGATTCTCGCGCCGTTGCTGTCGCCGACATCCCGCCCGCCTAGAATAGCCAGCGAGGTTCCTTGAACGGGTAGCAGATCGATCCCGCCCATGAAGACTCCGAAATTGCGCGGGCGAGTTCCCGGATTCTCAGTGAGCGGGCTGTCCCAGCCGTCGCCCTGGTAGATCTGATATCCCGAGACGCGGCCGACCACAGCAATATAAGGGTTCAATGTCTGTTCGAGCTGGAAGCCTTCGTGCGTGGCCGCGTACAGGCTTTCGGCACCGATGGAGCTGGCGAACAGCGTCAGGCTTAAATGCTGCGGATTGGCGGGAGTGAAGAAATCAGAATAAGGAAATGCACGCGCCGTCGAACCTCGCATCGCGATCAGCGCGAACAGAATCGCGGTGACCGTTCTGATCAACGGACGCGATCGCGCAGCGTGCGGCGCAGTCTGGCCTCGATTGGCTCTCGACATTTCAGTGGTAACCGGGCGCGCCCATCTCCTCCATGCCCAGCGGTGCGGGCGAAGTCGCCGGCGACTCGCAGGCTACTGTCGTCTCGTATCCCTCGGTCACCCGGACCGCCTGCGCCGGGTTCGAAATGTTGGCGACCTCCACCACGCCGTGGAACACCCCGACAGTCGTATAGCGCATGCAGCTCCGGTCCTCCGGACACGGCCGGTCTGCGATGTACGCGGTCTCGAATTCGGTGCCTCGTGCCACTTCGACCGCGTTGGGAGTATGCACTTGGAAGTTCGGGGCCCCGCTCTCCATCTTGACGATCGCGCGAAGATGCCCGATCCATAACCTGATCAACGCTTGTCTGCGAGTGGTCGCCGTCATCGCGTATTGGTCGACCGTGTAGGAACTGGACTCTGACAGAACCAGCTTGCTGCCGTCGCGAAATGTCACGGTAAGTTCCGCCTTTGCTGTGGTGCGTAGCCTGTCGCGGATCTCGATCGGCATCGATAGTTTAAGGTCGACCTCGTTCCCGCCGCGGTCAAGCTTCGCAACCCCGGTGATGCTCGTCACCTCGCCGACGGTCTGCTGAGCGAATGCTGCCGCACATCGGGAAGTCAGCGTGAAGGTGAGCAGAGCAATTGCGACAAGCCGAATCCTTGGATGCATCTGCGGCTCTGCCCAGCGAAGTGGTCAGTCAGCGCCAAAAGCTGGCACCAGTGCGAAAACCCTTTGCTTTGACTGGCGCGCCCGGAGGGATTTGAACCCCCAACCCTCGGATCCGAAGTCCGATGCTCTGTCCAGTTGAGCTACGGGCGCGCGCCTGAAAAGTAGCGTAAAAGGCTGGCTTTTTACAGCCTGGGGCCGAGGCCAGAAGCTAGTAACCATTAAGGCTGTGGCTGAACTGTGGCTTGGGCGAGGTGGCGCGCTGTGCCCTGAAGTGGCTAGGCTTCCCAGGCGGGTCCAAGCGCCATTTTGTTCGGTTCGACGTTCGCCTTTCTGTTCATCTCAAAAGCGATCACCTTCCCTGGCTGCTGCGCGTCTGTGCCTTCGCGTATAATCAGCGCGACGATGCGCGGGCACTGCGTGGCGAGGTCTGGTCGCCGTTGGAAGACGACGCCTGGTGCCGCGCCCGCCTCTGCGTCTGAGTACCTTCGGCCGAACCGAAGTTGCACGCGAGCGTATGCGCGCACGGCGACGCGAATATGACTGACACCACAGTTCGTAATCTTTGTCTTGCTATAGCTGCGATCATCATGGCGCTTGAGCAAGCGCTGAAAGGAGCGCCAAATGTTCGTGTTAAACTGCCTCCGTTTCTTGGTAGCGATAAATGGAACTTTGCTCCAATTGCGTTTCTCAGCCTCGCCTTCATAATCTGGATCCTTCACCAACCAACGTTCAATTCACCGCTGGTCGGCTCTCCCACCGCCCGGCCCAGCGCTAGCGATACCACGGAACGGTCTAGCGCTAATCAGAAAATCGCCACAGTTGCGAACGCCTTCATAAAGCCAGAAGACCAACTGTACGTCGGCCATAATCTCGCAACATACCCAAACCCAGGTGAGGCGCCTTGCCAAGCAAGGATAATTCGTTGCCCTTCATCTGAATGCGAAGATGATGCTTAAGCGATATCTGTCGTTCTAACCTTGGGTAAATGGCAACAAACCGAAATGCCTACGTCGCACGAATGGCAGGGAAGAAGTAAGAAATGGCAGGAAATAAGTAAAAAAATGCAGCCGGTTTATTCAACAGGAGCGGCGATAACGCTTCATGAGGAGCTTTTTGGTCATTGCGCTGACGACCTTCTGACTGCTTTCTACGAAATTGGGGTGAAGACGAATGTATGGAAAGACCCTGCACTGCACGGCAGACCCTTGGAGGTGCTGCTGATGGCTCCTGGGCAGCGCCAAAAGTGAGGCGCCGGACTTGGGCCATGAAATATTATGTCTGCTTGCTTATCCGCGAACGAAAAGCGCGGCGGCCCGATTCCGGCTCGCCGCACTCAACGTAAGGTCCTCGTTCTCGTATCGGACGCGGCGGCGAAACTCCTGCGTTCAGCTATTCTCGAAATTTTTCCCCGTCCACGACCGAGTGGCCAGGTCGATCTCACCTTCGTTGACGATACTGGTGCCGTCGGAGATGTGAATCACGTGCCGCGTGCGCCAGTGGTGTTTGCCGCTACTCTCGTAGGTGCCAGAACCGATACCGGAAAGTTGCTCGCCGTTGTCAAGGTATGCGACCCAACACGCAGTGAAAGTCCCGTCTTTGGAACCACCGACGTAGGTAGCCGTGCCGAAGACTGTTCCGAACTCCTTCGCTGTTCCTTCCCAATTCACTTGGTCGAGAACGCTTCCCGCTGGCCCAGGACTGTAGGTGATGGTGATGGCCTTGAATGAAAATTCCCCTATCGCTTTACCCGCCATTGCTTGTCTCCCTTGCGTCCTAGGACGCATCGCCAGTGCTACTCCAATGTCAGGCTTGAAGCGAACGCGCAGTGCGCTCATAACGGGCACTTGAAATATTATGTCGACCGCGACGCAAATCGCCCTGCTCATCGGTCTCGCTGTCGGCTGGACGCTTAGTCTGTCGCGGTTCGATCCGCGAACCGGTCTGGTGGAGGCGGTCTGCATCAAGAACAATTTCGACCCCTCAGCCTTGCGGGGTGACGCGGCCGAGGGCGACTGGCTCGTCTATCATAACGCAGGGAACGGTCCATCCTTCCGATATCCGTCTTCGATGCAGGTTAAGGAACAAGACCCGGCGACTTTTGGGTACGACAAACCCTTCGTCCCCGAGGTGATCGTAGACCTGCGCGCTCACGGTGACGTAGTCATGCGCTTCATCTGCGGGCGCGGCGAGAAAACCCCGGAAATGGCGACAGAGGAAGCCCACAGGCTTCGCAAGCAGGCAGCGAGCGAAGGCCGGGAATCGTACCTTGCCTCGATGCAGATCGACGGTCATGAGGCGATTCTAGCCTCTGTGCGCGGAGGCGGAGCGTGTTCCTATCTTTGGGGCGTTACGATTTTGCAACCGCGCGGATGCAGTATCCTCCCGCTGGGAGGCTCCGACGACAATTCTCCTCCTCTACACGATGGACACTTTCCGCTGTTGTCGATCATCGAGACAGTGCATTTTGAGTCGGCGCCGAACAAACGATGAGCCTGTGGGAATAGCGGCTCGGTTGCGCAGAGCGCTGCGAGCCATAGGCGTTCAACTTGGTACGCGAAATATTACGTTCTCCTTGGTTGGGGGCCGATGGTGTTGTAACCTCCCCCGCAACCCCGCCAAGGCGCCCACGAAATATTATGTCAACTAGCTGGGCGACCTTGCTGCAATCGACAGTCACCCCGAATAGGCTCAGGAAATGAGCCTGACGGCGGAAACTGCGATGGTCAGTCGAGTAGTAGCGTCCCTACTTCGCGTGAGCGAGGTGCGCTATGAATGTACGACCAACCTGTTTTAGTCCGGGGTGAACTGGTCAGCCTGTGGAGTTTCATGGAATTTGTCTGGGCATTTGTTAGTGCGGTTCAACGGCTGAGAGATGCTCAGCAACGATATGCACGGATGCCGGGAACGGCAAAGTTGTCTGCCGACCAGAAAAGATTCTTACGTTCACTCCTGCAATATCTGGAAAAAAACGTGTCCCCGTTTGAGCTAGACGCGGCCTTAGACCGCCTTCAGCACGTGAGGAGGTGTATTGCACATTCGGGTACGCTCGCGGACTTGAATGAACAATTGGAGGTATTGAGCGAAACCATTGAGGACCAATTCGCCCGCAGATATTGCGTGAATGTGCCTATCGTAAAGGTTAAATTCGCTCGCGACTTTCTAAGCATCTTTCCCGAATCGATCGTTAAGGCTTTCCCTTCCATCTCTGGGGACGTCATTGAGGCTTGCGAATGCTACGCGCTAGACCGGAATTCTGCGTCTGTATTTCACTCAATGGGGATATTGCAACGAGGACTCTATGCTTTAGCAGATGATCTACACGTTGAATTCAAAGAAGGAATCGAACTGGAAAACTGGAAAAATATCATCGATCAGATCGAGGCAAAAATCCGTTCATTGGAAGCGATGAAGAAAGGAAAGGAAAAGGATGCACAGCTAACATTCTATTCTGAAGCTGCCGTGCAGTTCCGATATTTCAAAGATGCCTGGCGAAATCATGTGGCACATCAACGAGAAGAATACGACGCTGACCAAGCGCATAGTGTTCTGATCCATGTTCGCGATTTCATGGCGCAACTCGCTGGACGACTGAAGGAAGTCGCGACCAAGCCTTCAACTGAGTGACCTTTCCCCCAAGGAGCGTTTCGTGATAGGCTACCGGGCGAGCAGCGCTGCCCGGCGTGGCTAATTTTTTACGATTCGAGGTGCGGGCTGATGAAGAAACGTGGTGAACCTAAGACATCGCGCAAGGTCAAACGCGAAATGGGCGTTGGACTTGCCCATCCGCAACGCCTAACAGACCGACAAGTTCAATCACTTGCCGGATCAGTGGGCGCTCATATCGAACCACGCGGAACCGGACGACGCAAATCGCCGCGTGGCAGACGGCGAACAAGCAGATAGACGACAGTCTAAATGAAACAGCGGATCAAGCCTGATGCCGTTCCGTATAAACTTGTCAGTATCGAGTGGGAAGATAGCGCACGCCCGATTGCCGATTGGCAATGGATTGCTGATTACGAAACCCCCAGACAATAACCTGCATTTCAGTTGGTTTTCTGATTGCGGAAACCAAGCGCGCAGTTGCGATTGGCGCCCAACCTCGGAGACTTAGAGCACGAGCGGATACAGGCAAGCGGGATTCTCCGTATTCCCCGCTCTGCGATCCGTCATATTTCCAACATAGCAGAGGTTAGCCGCTCTTCTTTTTCAGCGATTCGCCAAAGAGCGGTTTCATGAATCGCTTGAATTTCTCAGGGTCGGCGTGCGCAAGTTCCTGCCTTAGACGTTCGTCTTCGGCGCGCGTTTTCTCGCTGATGGTCGTGCTCCGCTTCGATTTCTTCTTTCGAGGCACGCCGGAAGCATAGCGCGTTCAAATTTCGTCGGCTACTGAGCGCACGTCAGCGTAACTTTCTCGTCAGTAGCGCGCCGAACGAAAGCGCCGAGAATAGGGGCGTCCATCGAACCGATCACGCGAGCCACGACGTTGCCTTTGCGTTCGATAGCGCCGATGACGCCGATCTTGCCGAAACCAACAGCCTCGCCTAGCCGTTGCGCGCCCTTGGCCTTGCGTACCTGGGCGCTTTTCTTGTTCTTGTGACGATTGCGATCCTTCCCGGCGATATAGGTCTCATCGACCTCAACCTCGCCGCTCAGCGGACGGTACATATCGCCAGCCATCGCGGCGCGCCAGCGCATGCACATGAACCAGCTTGTGTGATAGTCGTGCGTGGAATTCTCGCCAAACATCACGCGATGAATCTGAAGCGCCGACATGCCTTTCTTCGAGGTCAGCATAAGGTAGCCGACCTTGAACCAGAGGTCGAGCGGCTTCTTTGTGTTCTCGAAAATCGTCCCGCTGATAACCGAGAACCGAAAGCCCTGACGCTTGCCGCAATCCGCGTTCTTGCAAGCCCAATGAAAGGGACGCGCCTTGAGCGCATAGACCTTTTCCTTGCGGTCACAGCGAGGGCAGCGCACGCCATCAGGCCAGCGCATTTGGACTAGAAAGCGACGGCATTGCTCGTCAGTCCCGAATGCCCTGTCGAATTCACCGACTGTCTGCATGAGCTATTTGACCCTTAATCCCTCTTTCTCTGGCCAGATGTAGTTTGTTGTCATCCTGAAGAATACGCCCATGAAAACTGCAAAGACTGAGCGTCCACTTGCAGACTTGCTCGCTATCGGGAATGGGAGTTGGTTTCCCTAAATCTGGGCAATTGACTGCCGCGCAAAGTTTCGGGTCTTTAGCTTTGGTTTTCGCTGCGCTCAGCGTCTTCGGTGCCTTTGTCATACAGCCATCCTAGCGCTTTCCTGCGCGAGTGTCAACAGCCACCTAGTCCCCACTTGGTGATCCACGTGGCCTGACTGTGATTTAAGCACGCCTGCTTGCGATCGAGACTCGGGCGATTGATGCTCAGAAGTCGCCCGCGAAATATTATGTTATCGCGCGCGTTCGAAACGCCCGACAATGAGCGAGACGTTCATGAAGACAAGTCATATTGCTGCACTGGGGCTGCTGAGTTGGACCCTTGTCATCAGCATCCCAAGAAGCCCCGCTCCAGAGAACAAAACGGGCTTCCCTACCAAGCAGGCTTGTGAGCAGGCGGCGGCCAAGTGGCGAGCTAATTTCGAAACGCAGGTGAAGGAAGGAACCATACGAACAGACACGGACCGGCGCCGCCGCCTGGCACGCGCAATCCCGTCAACCAAATGCATCGAGGATACAAAGATCCCGGCGGTGAATCCCTGAGCTAGGGGCTCAGCGGGCGCTTGAAATATTATGTCAAAGCGTCCCGCGAAAATAGGAAGTTCGGAATGGCGGAGGCCCGACGAGCTCACAGCCATATTATGTCAGCCTGAGGACGTTCGGGCAGAGGTGCGCAGCGGGCGTGCGCGGGCACGCTCCGTACCGCGAGCAGCGCGGTTCGCGCAGCTCAATTTTTACGGATTGGTGCTGCCACTCGTGCCACCGGTGTTGCCTCCTGAGCTGCCACCCATGCTGCCGCCTGAGCCGGTCGGACCCGAGCTGTCACTGGCGGCCGCCTTCTGGTGATGCCGATTGCGACGCTTCATGCGATGCGACGGTTTCATAGGACCAGGCGAAGCCTCAGCTGCCGGAGCCGTAGCCGCCGGGGCTTCGGCAGCCGGTGCGCCCGCAGGCGGAGCCTCTTGCGCCTGCACAGCCGGAACCATCATGGCACCCGCGAAGAGCGCCGCACTCAAAACCGTCAAAGTCCGTTTCATGCCCCATTTTCTCCCTTTATGCCGCTGCTCGGACGCCAATCCACCATTACTCCCGTGCCAAGTTTAAGGCGAGCGCGAAAATATCGCTTCCAAACCCGTCTTGGTGCTTTCGCTCGTGTACCTGCCCATCGCGATGGTGACACTGTATCTCGTCTATCGGTGTGTGAAAGTTCTCGTGAGGGAACTGGATAGAGCCCTCCGAACTATCCTACCTTGGCACGTAGGGCCTGTGAGAATTAGCACCGCGGCCGCCCTGCTGCTGACCGGCATCCTCGCATCAGTCGCTTGGCGAGCTTGGCGCCCAAGCCTCTGCCACCCCAATGCAGAGAACATAAAAACCCAGCTATCAAAGGAACTGCCCGTCGGAACGAGCCGAGATGTCATCAGAAAGTATCTGTCCGAGAGACATCTTGAGGTATATGAAATTCCCGGATTGCCTGACAAGCTCTACGGCTCGAACACTTGTCCAGGTCGGTTTCCGATGTCGTGGCTAGTTCAGAGAGAATTCACTTTCGACTCTCACGCTCAGCTTCAGCGTATTGAAGTTCATGCCGTCGGAGAACTCTAGAACGCAGGATGGCACTCGAAATATTATGGCAAGTGCGAGGCATACCGCCCGTCTCATCGGTCTAGCTCTGGCCTTGTTGCTTGTTCTGCCGCGTTTCGCCCTGCGAACCGGACTGGCGGAGACGGCCTGCACCGGGAATAACTTCGACCCGTCGGCCTTGCGGGGTGACGCGGCTGAGGGCGATTGGCTTCTCTATCGGAACACAAAGGACGGGCTGTCCTTCCGATATCCGCCTTCCATGCGGGTCAAGGAGCGGGATCCCGCGACCTTTGGGTACGAAGAACCTTTCGTCCCCGATGTGATCGTGGACCTCCGCGGCGATGGTTCGAACAGCCGCGACCTCATCGTGATGCGTTTCATCTGCGCTCGCGGCCAAAAGACGCCTGAAACGGCCGCCGCGAGAGCACGTGCGCTTTCGGAATCTCATCCACACGAAGACTCCACCGGGCGCGTAACCACCGGCGCCGTTGGCTCTATGCAGATTGACGGCCACGAAGCAATTGTGACCTGTGGGTGCGGACGGGCGGCATGTCAGTGGAGTGTCGTGACCCTCCAGCCGCGCGAATGCATGATTTTCCCGATGGACCCCGGAGATCCCAACGAGAGCCGTCTACCCCTGCACGATGGCGAGTCTCCGCTGCTGTCGATCATCAAGACGGTGCATTTCCAACCGACGAAGCGATGATCTAGTACGGCACGATGGCGGTCGCCCAGCAAAGGATGGAGGACAGAGGCGCTGAACTTGGCACTCGAAATATTATGTCAATACTCAGAGGGCTATATGGGTAGACTAATTCTCGTGGCGCTCGCCTGCTTAGTTATAGGCGGCATCGTCGGAGGGTACTGCGGGGCGCATTACTCGCACGCTGCAGTCGCGCTCAGGCGCACGCGTGAGACTATTTGTCCCTCGGTTCCGGCGAACACGCCGATGAGGACGTTTCCCAAAGTCTGCCAAGATGCGGACTTTCGCTGCCGGCCAGTGATAATGGACCATAACCGCTACTACTTCTGGGGGCATATGTATCAAAGGGTGGAGTAGTGCCGCTTGGTACACGAAATATTATGTCATCCGGTTGAACTTCCACCCCTGGGAGCAGAGCGTGGCGAAAGACCGGCACGGAGGCGCCGCGAATCCATCACTGTCTGAGCAGCGATTTTCGCATTGCCTGATGTTTGGTTTGCGGATGAAGCCATACGCTCATGATCGCGGGGCAGAATGACGGATCGTCAACTTCGCCGGTGCTCGAATCGTTAAGATAGACCAGGGTCCGGTTGGTGTCCGAGCAGAAGATGACGATCTGATCGCCTGGCCGAACATTTGGGATCACCTTGGTCATTTCCGCCTGCCAGGTTTTGAGCTTGCTCTCGTCGCCAACCTTGAGGTCGCGCATCTCTTTGATCGCGTTCTTCACCAAAGTGTCGGCGGGAACGACTCGGCTCGGCTCGAGATCGAGTGCGTGTGTCCCGGTCGCAGACCATTGCGGTCCGACTATCCATAACGTCGCGTCGTACATTTGGATGCCCCACCACGAGTGGCGGCCTTTCCCGAACGGATGCAGTTGCGGAGCCTGCGAAACCACCTGCGACGGCAAGGGCCTATGAGCCGGGGGAGCGGCAACCGCGGAGGTAACGGAAATCAGCATCAGGAGCATTGCCGAGAATCGCAAAGACGCAGAGACGGCGGAAATCCTAGGTGACATAAGCGCCCGCATTGTCGCCGACAGTCAGGCGGCTTGCAATCGGGGGCGCAGTTCGCTTGGTAGAGTCTATCGCCAACGGCCACTTTGATTTGAGGCAGAGCCGAATTCAGCAGACAGAAAAAACCTCTCTTATGGCACCAAGGAGGGAACACCACGATGAGCACCTGGATTCAACTGACCAGCATCAACCCGCCCGGACCGGTCTGGGTGAATCTCGATTCGGGTTACTACATGAATGCGGTCGCAACCGGTACGGCTATTCACTTCGGGGGCGCCGCGATCGGCCAGACGATCGCGGTCAAGGAATCTCCGCGTGAAATTCTTGATGCGGCGTCAGGCCTGCGCGCGCCGACAAACGCCTGAGCGATCGGTGGCATTCCGCGCCCGGAAGATCGGCGCGCGCGTGCGCTTTTAACTTTTCACTTTTCACCTTTCATCTGCCCTACTCTTTTTGCAGATCGATCGGTACCATGCGCTGGTCATCCGCTGGACTAAAGCCTCCTCTACCGATGCCGTCCATATGCCAGAAACGATGAGCGACACCGAACGCCGTGCCCGCCTTACTGAGGGATGCAGCCATCCCGCCATCTATGCGGGCATAGCCGCGGCGCTCGGCGCGGTTCACCGGAGCGGTGGAACTCTGGTGGACGTCGGCTGCGGAAGCGGAGCTCTGTGGCACGTGCTCAGTCCGGCCTTCGCACGCTATGTCGGCGTGGACATGGTCAAGTATGACGGCTTCCCCATCGACGCGGAGTTCGTAACCGGAAATCTAGACGATGGCCCACTGCCCGTGGCCGACGACTATGCGGATGTGGTCGCCTCGGTCGAGACTATCGAGCACCTGGAGAACCCGCGCGCGTTCATGCGGCAACTCGCGCGCGTGGTCAAACCGGGCGGCGTGGTAATCGTGTCCACGCCCAATCAGCTGAGCCTGTTGAGCAAGTTGACGTTGGTCGTCAAGAACCAGTTCAATGCTTTTCAGGAAGCACCAGGCCTCTACCCGGCGCACCTGACGGCCTTGCTGGAGATCGATCTGCTGAGAATCGCTCGCGAGTGCGGATTAGTCGAGCCGACAATCCACTACACGAATTCCGGGAGAATCCCGTTTACTCCGATTCACTGGCCGCGATGGTTGCGAGGCAGGCGCTTCAGCGACAATGTCATCCTGATGGCCCGCAAGCCGGCGAGATCGCAGCCGTTGACCTGACCCCATACTACTTCAACGGCTGATGAGTAAGCTGCCCGCCGACCTGTTTGAGACGCGGGTCGTCCGAAGAGACGCATACCGAGTTGTGGTAGAGCCAGAGCTTGAACTGGGTCGACACCGAGGTCATGTCGCCGCTGCTGTACATACGCACCATGTTGTTGCGTTGTTCGTCGCATCCCGACGCGGTGTCGGACGAATCCATCTGGTTCCATTGGCTAAGCGGCGCACGGAGTTGCAGCGGGCCGGGCGGGTTTCCGGGCGCGAACGGCGGAGTCAGCAAGTACCAGGCGGCGAGCAGGCCGAGCGCGGCCGCCTGCCGCAGATCGATGAACTTCACAATGGAGCGATTGTAGCCTTCGCGCCACAGGCGAGGAAACCGCGGCAAGGCACGCGGCACTAGCCGCCGTTTTCGCGATCGCGCTGGATTTGCGCCGCGCGTTCCTTGAGCTTCATCGTCGAGCGCGGCTTCCGTCCCAGGTCCGCAAGCGTCCGCCGGATCGCCAGGTTGTCCGGCGCCAGCTCGCAGCCACGTTCGAGGTATACGATCGCCGTCGCGATCCGCCCCATCCCTGCCGCAGCGCGGCCCAGATCGTGCAGCACTTCGGGGCTGTCGCCCGCGGCCTCGCGCGCCTTGCACAGCATCCTGAACGCCGCCGAGTAATCCTGGCGCGACGAGAACAGCGCGCCCAGCCCGCGCAGAGCCATCACATTGAGCGGGTCCAGCGCGAGCGCCTCATTGAAATGCGCCATCGCGTTGCGCGACGCGCCCTTGCGCCGCAGCCCCTCGCCGGCTTCCGCCAGCCTCGACGCTTCGTCGGCGAAGCGTCGCCCGCCGGCTTCGACTTCGATCCGCTCGGCGCCGATTTCAGCCTTGAGGATTCTGATTCGCGGGCCAAGATATTCGCGCAGCCGTTCGATTATCGCGTCGTGATCGCCGCCGCCGGATTCGAGAAAGATAAATCCCAGTCCGTCGCCGATATGATCCTCGCGCCGGATGACGATGCGCACCGTGGAGCCGCGCGAGCGCCCCGACGGCCGCCCTTTTCTTTCGAATCCGTTTGAAGGCGCGTCAGACACGTTCATCGGGATCGAAAAGTTTGCGGTACTCATCCAGTGCGAAGCGGTCGGTCATCCCGGCGATGTAATCGGCGACCACGCGCGCGAGCGCCTCGCCGTCGACTTCGATACGGCGCAGCACGTGGCCCGGCATCTGGCGCGGCTCGCCCATGTAGGTCTCGAACAGGCGCTCGAGCACCATGCCCGCCTTGCCGGTCATCCGGCTGACCCGGTAATGACGGTACAGCCGCTCGCGCATCAACTGCTTGAGCTCTTCGACCATCGGTGCAATTGCCGGACCGAAGTTTGCGAGCGCCCGCCCCGCGTGCCGCACGTCGTCGACGCTGCGGATGGCGCCGCGCTCGAGCTCCGCGTCGATGTTGGCGACGAGGTCGGTGACCATCGCGTCGATCATACGAATCACGGTCTGGTAGCGCACGACGCCCGGCTCGGCCCGCGGGCTCGCCTCGTGCGCGGCGGCGGCCGCCTGGCGGAACAGGCGCGTGCAGTTGAGATCGTCGACCGTGAGCATGTCGGCCTTCAGCCCGTCGTCGACATCGTGCGCGAGATACGCGATTTCATCGGCGAGGTCCACGATCTGCGCTTCCAGGCACGGGAACAACGCCGGATCGAACTCAGCCGCCGCCGGGCGCAACTTGAACTCGGAGTGCTTGATGATGCCCTCGCGCACCTCGAAGGTGAGGTTGAGCCCGCGGAAATTCGGATAACGCACTTCGATCCAATCGACCGTGCGCAGGCTCTGCGCGTTATGATCGAAACCTCCATGCGGCTCCATCAGCGTGCGCAACGCCCGTTCGCCGGCATGACCGAACGGAGTGTGGCCGAGGTCGTGCGCGAGCGCGACCGCCTCGGCCAGCTCCGAATTGAGCCCGAGCGCCCGCGCCACCGTGCGTGTGATTTGCGCGGCCTCCACCGTATGCGTCAGGCGCGTGCGATAGTAGTCGCCCTCGTGGTTGACGAAGACCTGGGTCTTGTATTCGAGGCGGCGAAAGGCGGCGGAATGAACGATACGGTCGCGGTCGCGTTGGAACGCCGTGCGCATCGGATGCGGCGGCTCGGGAAAACGCCGTCCGCGGCTCATCCGCGACAGCATCGCGTAAGGCGCGAGCGTGCGCGCCTCCAACTCCTCGAGATCCTCCCTGTTTCGCAGCATCCTGGCACGCGGCCGGGGCCGGGCGCGCTTGTTCGATGGTACCACGCGAAGAGCGGCCCGCCGACACGCCGGGGCCATCGGCTGTCAACAGACGCGCTTATGTTTGAGCTCGAGATGCGCTTGAGAACATTCGAGAGCGGCTCAAAAACGGGCGGGACGTATTCTTAAGCCCCGAGATGCCGCCTATAATCATCCCCGAAGTTGCCAAAGGTGCGGCGGGGGCCGCAAGGCAAGTCGCGGATGACGATGTGGCGATGGCTGGGGCTCGCGATAGCGGGGTGCGCGATGGCGGCGGGATGCGCCTCGCAACAGCCTGCGCCGAGCGTGACGCCTGCGCCCGGCGCGTCCGGGTCGGGTTCGATCCGTTCGGTCTCGATTCGTTCAGTCATGGGCACGGCATCATGGTACGGGCCGGGCTTCAACGGCCGTCCGACCGCGACCGGCGAAATCTACGACCAGGACCAGATGACGGCCGCTTCGAGCATTTTTCCGCTGGGCGCGCGCGTGATCGTGACCGATATCGGCAGCGGACGCGCGGTCGAGGTGCGGATCAACGATCGCGGCCCGTTTCGCAAGGGGCGCAAGATCGATCTCTCGTACGGCGCCGCGCGCGCGCTCGGGATGGTCGCGCCGGGCACGGCGCTGGTGCGGATGGACCTCGTATCGACGCCGGAGTTCGATCCCGCGGGCGAGCCGCAATACTTCGTCCAGGCCGGATCGTACGCTGACCAGAGCAACGCCGAGAATATCCGCGTCCGCCTCGCCGCCTACTACCCCGACGTCAGGCTGAGCGAGCTTGATACCGGGGGCAGGCGCTATTACCGTGTGCGGATGGGTGGGTTCGCGACCCGCGAGCAGGCCCAGGCGCGTGCGGTCCAGACCGCGCGCTTCGGACTGCCGGTTATAATTATCAGCGAATGAAACACCCCACCCGCCCCCTCCCGCGACATCCGCTGCTTTACTCCCCGCGAGCGCTACTGCTTTCGATCATTGCCGCAATGCTGCTGGCAGTGGCCGGCGCGCGAGGCGTCCGCGCGCAGGCGGAAAACGGCAAGATCGACGAACAGCAGGCGGCCGCCGTCGAGCAGACCATCCAGGAAGTCCGTTTGCTCAAGCTCAAGAACAAGGTTCCGGTCGTGGTCCGCAGCACCGAAGAGGCGGGCAAGTTGCTGGAGGCGGAACTGGAGAGCGAATACACGCCCGAGGCGATCGATACCGACGGCCGCGCCGGCGCGATGATCGGATTGTATCCGCCGGGGGTTAATCTCAAGGCCGCCAACATGAGTCTGCTCGAAAGCCAGGTGATCGCGTTCTACGACTTCAAGAAGAAAACGATGGTGGTGGTAAACGGCGCGCTCGAGCGCGAATTTCCCGGCCAGCCACCCGAACTCCAGACCAAGCTCGACAACATGATCCTGGCGCACGAGTTCACCCACGCGCTGCAGGACCAGAACTTCGATTTCGGCGCCAGGGACGAGGCGCTCAAGAGCAACGGCGATCGCGCGCTCGCGCTGCACTCGGTGGCCGAGGGTGACGCGACGATCGCAGGTTACGCCTGCATGCTGGGCCGCATGGACTCGGTGATCCTCGCCACGCTGATCGGCAATCTCACTAGCTTCTCGCAAACCTTTACCGGCGCGGCCGCCGGCGTGCCGCGCGGCGTGGCCGAGCCGCTGATTTTCCAATATACCGACGGCGTCAAGTTCGTCGCCGAGGCTTACCAGCGGGGCGGGTGGAAGGGGGTCGACAAGCTCTACAGCGATCCGCCGCAATCCACCCAGCAGATCATCGATCCGTCGCTCTACTTCGAGCGCCCTGCCCTGCCCGCTACGGTCACGGTCGCAGGCTACCAATCGCGGATGGCCGGCTGGCATAAGTCCGACGAAGACACGCTGGGTGAGCTCGGCCTGCGCATCATCCTGGAAAACACGCGCGGCACGAAGTCGCCGGACCTGGCGCTCGCCGGCAAATGGGCGGGCGACCGGATCGTGATGCTGCGCAAGGGCGAGACGGTGACGGTGATTTGGCTGCTGGCGTTTCGCGACGCCGATTCGGCCGCGCGCTTCGCAGCCGTCTATCGCAAGGTGCTCGATGGCATGCATGGCCATCCAGCGGCGCATCGCGTCGAACTCAAAGGCAACGCGGTGCTCGTGGTGATCGGCGAAGCGGTCGCGCATTACGACCGCCTGGGGCCGGCGATATGGAAGGCCAGTACGATCACAGCGCCGGCGCCGGCGATTACGCCGGGCGGTCCGTCGCTCCATGCCGCGTTGCCGGCCGCCCGCTCCACGCCGCCGCCGCTTCGCCGGCTCGCCGCGCGCTGATGCGCTCGCGCCGTCCACTGCGACTTCATCAAGGCGCTGCGCTGCTCGCGCTTACGTTCGCGGGATGCGCCTACGCGGTCGTGAGCGGCGGCCAGGTCAACCTTCGAAGGGCCGGTCAGATTTATTCCGACGTGCAGGAGTTGCGCCAGCTCAACTTCAAAACCGACGTTCCTTTGGTGCTGATGGACCAGGGCCAGGCCAATTTCGTGATGGAACGCGAATTTGCGGGCCATCACGACGAGGCTGAACTACAACGCGCGGCTGAGGTCGGCGAGCTTACGGGACTTTACGCCGCGGGAACCGACCTCAAGAGCCAGACGATGCGCGTGTTGAGCAGCCAGGTCGTGGCCTTTTACGATCCCCAGGATCGGGAAATGATCCTGGTCAAGGGCAAGTCCCAGCCCAGCCTGTGGTCCAGGATCACGGGAGTTTTCAGGCGCAAGGATCCGACGAGCGATATGCTGGTCGCGCACGAGTTGACCCACGCGCTGCAGGACCAGTATTTCGGCGTTCATACCCAGATCGATCGAATCATCGACAATGACGATCGCGCGCTGGCGCTGAAGTCGGTGGTCGAGGGCGATGCGACGCTGGTCGGCTACGGCTATATCTCAGGAATCATCAACGCGGAGACCATTCACACGTTGCTCACCCATCTCGAGGACATGCCGAAGATCTTCGACGTGCAATCGCCTGATACGCCGGCGGCGCTGCGCGATTCGCTCATCTTTCAGTACATCGACGGGACCCGCTTCGTCGGCGAGGTCTACCAGCACGGCGGCTGGAAAGCGGTGAACGCGCTCTATGGCAAGCCGCCGCTCTCGACGCGGGAGATCATCGATCCGGCGCTTTACTTCAGCCATTCCTCGCCGCCGGCGATAACCGTCGGCGGATGGAGGCGGGCGCTCAGGGGATGGCGCGAGGTCGCGGAAAACACTTACGGCGAGTTGCTCCTGCGCGTCATCCTGACGCGCAGTGCGGGCGGCCAGACAGGGGCCGCACTGGCTCGCGCGTGGCGCGGAGATCGGATGGCGGTGCTGCAAAACAGTGTCGGCGCGACCACGGTCATCTGGATCGTGGCGTTGAGCGACTACACCAGCGCCGCAGCCTTCGTCCAGGCTTACGCGGGTATACTGGAACGAATCGCGACCGATGGCGCGCCTTATCATGTGGAGCGCCGCGGCGCGGCGGTGCTCGCGATTATCGGTCCGGGAGCCGCGCACTCGGCGGAACTCGCCCCGGCCGTATGGCGTGCGAGCGCGATCGGCGCCGCCGCACCCGGCGCTTAAGCGCCCAACATCGCGCGCGCCTTGGCGATCAGCTCCTGCTCGCTCGGATGAGTCGCGCGCGTCAGCGCCTCGTCGAAACTCAGCCAGGCGACCTCGTCTGTCTCCGAGTCGTGCGCCGAGGTATCGCCGCCCGTGTGTTCCATCAGGAAAAAATGCACGCGCTTGAAAATCCGCGTAAGCGCCGCGCCATTGCGCTCGCGGGACGAATAGACGTAGGAGATTTCGCCGAGCGGCTCGATCTCCCCCACCGTAAGGCCGGTCTCCTCGCGCGCCTCGCGCGTCGCCGCCTGCGCGACTGTCTCGCCTTCCTCCAGGTGACCCTTGGGCAGCACCCAGGTGCTGCGTCCGGCCGGCCTGACGAGCACCACGCTTATCGAACCGTCGCTCCGGCGCCGCCAGATGAGCCCGCCGGCGGAGACCTCGCGCCGACTCTTTATCTTTGTTTCTGAACCGCCCCGTTTCGATTTGGATCTCGCCCGCGCCATCGCCTCTAGCCTATATCTCCGAGGCTGAAGCCGAAATCGAGCATCCGCAGGAGCGCGGCGCGCGCGCCGGCCGAGTCAGGCAGTTCAAGCGAGGGATCGCGCTTAAGCCAGCTCTCCGCCATCGCCCGCGCCTGCTCGATAAGCCGACCGTCGCGGATAAAGTCTGCAAAGCGCAGCGGCAGCGCGCCGCTTTGTCTTGCGCCGAGCAAGTCGCCGGGGCCGCGCAGCTCGAGGTCGGCACGAGCGACCTCGGCGCCGCTGGTGGCGCGGACCATCACCTCAAGGCGCTTGTCGAGCCGCGCACGCGCGTCGTTCTCGCGCGAAACCACCAGGCAGCAACGCGAGGCCGCGGCGCCCCGCCCCACCCTGCCACGCAATTGATGAAGCTGCGCGAGCCCATAGCGCTCCGCCGCGATCACCACGATCACGCTCGCTTCGGGCACGTCGATTCCGACCTCGACCACGGTGGTCGAAACCAGCACGTCGAGCGCGCCGTCGCGAAACTCACGCATCGCGCGTTCCTTATCCGCCGGGCGCATCCTGCCGTGCAGCGTGCCAATTTTGAAACCGCCGAGCGGTCCCGCGCCGAGCCGCTTGGCAGTCGCCGCCACGGACAAGCGCTCGTCGCCCTCCTCCTCGCCTTCGATCAGCGGAACGATATAGTACGCGCGCCGTCCGGCCTCGAGTTCCGCGCGCACGATCAAGTCAACCTCGCCGATTCGATCTTCGGTGAAGATTTCGGTCACAACCGGCGTCCGTCCCGGCGGCATCTCGTCGAGCGCCGAAATGTCCAGGTTGGCGAGCAGCGTGAGCGCGAGGCTTCGCGGTATTGGCGTCGCGGTCATCAGGAGCACATGAGCACTGGGGCCCAATGCTTTTAAGCGCGCGCGATCGAAAACGCCGAAGCGATGCTGCTCGTCGATAACCGCGAGACCGAGGCTTCTGAGCGCGACGCCCTCCTGGATGAGCGCGTGGGTGCCGAAGACCACCGGAATCGCGCCCGAGGCGAGCAGCCGGAGCGTTCGTGCGCGCTCGGACGGCGGAGTCTTGCCGAGCAGCAGCGCGGCCGGCACGCCGAGCGCACCGCACAGCGCCATGAAGCTGCGATAGTGCTGCTCGGCCAGCAACTCGGTCGGCGCCATCATCGCGACCTGCCATCCCGATTCGGCCGCGCGCAGCGCCGCCCATAGCGCGACCAGCGTCTTGCCGCTGCCGACGTCGCCCATCAGCAGGCGGTTCATCGGATGCGTTCGCGCGAGGTCAGCGCCGATTTCGTCGATCGCGCGGAGTTGCGCGCGCGTCGGCGCAAACGGCAGCGTCTCGAGTAGGCGCGCGGTCAGCTTGGCCGGAGCGTCCATCCGCGCACCGATACGCCGCGCCGCTCGCATCCGATCGATTCCCATCGCGAGCTGAAACGCGAACATCTCATCGAAGGCGAGCGCGAAATGCGCGGCGCTATCGCCGGCTTCGAACTTTGCCGGATCAGCGTCCGCAGGCGGCTGATGGAGCATCCGCAGGGCCTCACCGAGCGCCATCACGCCCGCCTGCGCGCGGAGCGCGGCGGGCATCGCGCCCTCGATTCGCCCGCCGAGCGCGGCGAGCGCCTGCGCAACCAGCCCGGCATATACTCGTTGACCAATCTCGGCGGGCAGGCCATACACGGGACGCACCGCAGGCGGCGCGCCTGAATCCAGCGGATAAACTTCGGGATGAATGATCTTCAAACCGCGATCGGGCGCATCGCCCACGCGGCCATGCATCACGACGCGCTCGCCCTCGGGCATGCGCCCTTTCATGTAAGCCGGCAGGTTGAACCACACCACGCGAATTCGCCCGCCGCCCGCGCCTTCGAGCCAGGCGGTGGCCATCCGCCGCCATCGCATCCCGCGCATCGGCCGCTCCTTGAATCCGACGAGACGGCCCTCGACCACCGCAAAGGTCGAAGGCTTAAGTTCGGTAAGCGGCGTGCGCGAGCGCCAGTCCTGGTAGTGCAGTGGCAGGTTGAACATGAGATCGGCGACGGTCGCTATACCACGGTCGGCCAGCGCCGCGGCGCGCTTGGGGCCGACGCCGCTCAGCGCGCTCAGCGGAGTCTGCATCTCAAGCGGCATCGCGCGCGAGGAGTGAGTGAGCCGATGCGCCAGGACGCGGCGGCAGTCTATCCGCGGCGGCTTTTCGAGGCGCGGTCATCAGCGCGATGGTCTTCTTGATTATCCAAGTGGCGATTAGCCGAGTGATAGTCCTGCAGCGCGCGAACCTCCAGGTGCCCGTCCTTAAGCGCCGCGATTCCCTCGACCGCGGCTTGCGCTCCCGCCATCGTGGTGCAAAACGGCAACCGCATCTCGAGCGCCGTGCGCCGGATAGAAAACGAGTCGGCGGTGCCCGATGCGTCCGGCGTATTGATTACCATCGCGATTTTTTCTTCGCGCATGAGGTCGACCACGTGGGGCGAGCCCTGGGCGACCTTGTTCACGATCGCGCACGGGATGCTCAGGCCCTGGATATGACGCGCCGTGCCGCCAGTCGCGACCAACTCGAAGCCCATCGCGGAGAGTCCGCGCGCGATCGGCTCCAGCACCGCCTTGTCCTCGTCGCGCACGCTGATAAAAACGCATCCGCTCGCCGGGAGATCCGTCGATGCGGCGAGCTCGGCCTTGGCGAAAGCCATCGCGAACGTTCGATCGATTCCCATCACTTCGCCGGTCGATTTCATCTCAGGGCCGAGGATCGTGTCGACGCCGGGAAAGCGTACGAACGGAAACACCGACTCCTTAACCGAAACGTGGTCCGGCACGCGTTCGGCGGTGAAGCCGAGATCGATGAGTTTTTTTCCGGCCATCACCAGCGCGGCCAACTTTGCGAGCGGCACGCCGATCGCCTTGCTGACGAACGGGATGGTGCGCGAGGCGCGCGGGTTGACCTCCAGGATGTAAACTTCGCCCTCGAAAATCGCGAACTGCACGTTGATGAGACCGACGACGCCTAGCTCGCGCGCGAGCATCCGCGTTTGGCGCATCAATTCTTGCTGCATCGCCGCGTCCAGCGTACGCGGCGGCAAGGCGCAGGCGCTGTCGCCCGAATGAATTCCGGCGTGCTCGACGTGTTCCATCACACCGCCTATGACCACGGTCTCGCCGTCGGAGATCGCGTCGACGTCCACTTCGATCGCGCCCTGCAGATAGCGGTCGACCAGCAGCGGGCGCTCCTCGGAAGCAAGCAGCGCCTGCTCGACGTAGCGGCGCAGTCCCGCCTCGTCGGCGACGACTTCCATCGCGCGTCCGCCAAGCACGTAAGACGGCCGGATCAGCACCGGGTAACCGATTTCCGCGGCGCCGCTAACCGCCTGGGCGAGGCCGCGCGTCAACACACCGCGCGGTTGCCGAAGCCCGAGCTTCTCGACCAGGACGTTGAAGCGCTCGCGGTCTTCTGCGCGATCGATAGCGTCCGGCGAAGTGCCAAGGATCGGCACGCCGGCGCGTTCCAGCGGGACTGCGAGCTTAAGCGGCGTCTGCCCGCCGAACTGCACGATCACGCCGACCGGGCGCTCGCGCTCGGCAATCGCCATCACGTCCTCGAACGTCAGCGGCTCGAAATAGAGGCGGTCGGAAATGTCGTAGTCGGTCGAGACCGTCTCCGGGTTGCAGTTGACCATGATGGTCTCGAAGCCAGCCTCTTTGAGCGCGAGGCTCGCGTGCACGCAGCAGTAATCGAATTCGATTCCCTGTCCGATACGGTTGGGTCCGCCGCCGAGGATCATAATTTTTGGGCGATCATCCGGCGGCGCTTCGTCTTCGCCCTCGTAAGTCGAGTAGAGGTAGGGCGTGAAGGCCTGAAATTCCGCACCGCAGGTGTCGACCGCTTTGAACACCGGCATGACCCCGGCTTCGCGCCGCTTGAGCGCTATTGCGGCTTCGTCGAGGCCCGCGAGCTCGGCGATTCGGCGATCAGAAAAGCCGCTCTCCTTGGCTTCGCGCAGCTGCGCCACGTCGAGCGGACCGCTCTTGATTCGCGTCTCGACTTCGACGATTTCGGCGACCGCGTCGATAAACCACGGGTCGATGCCGGTGAGCTTATGGATTTCCTCGCGCGCGACGCCCAGGCGCACCGCGTCGGCAAGGTAATAGAGGCGATGGCTGTTGGGCAGCGACAGATGGGCACGGATGGTGGCGAGCGCGGCCGTCTCGCGCATCCCGGCGGTGCGGCTTTCGAGCCCCCACGAGCCGATTTCCAGCGAGCGCAGCGCCTTTTGCAGCGATTCCTTAAAGGTGCGGCCGATCGCCATCGCCTCGCCCACCGATTTCATCTGCGGGCCGAGTTCGTCGGCCGCGCCGCGGAATTTCTCGAAAGCGAAGCGCGGAATTTTCGTCACCACGTAGTCGATCGTCGGTTCGAAGCAGGCGGGAGTCATCCGCGTGATGTCGTTGGGAATCTCGTCGAGCCGGTAGCCCACCGCCAGGCGCGCAGCGATCTTCGCGATCGGAAAGCCGGTTGCCTTGGAGGCCAGCGCCGAGCTGCGCGACACGCGCGGGTTCATCTCGATCACCACCATGCGGCCGTTTTTGGGATCGATCGCGAACTGGATATTCGATCCGCCGGTGTCGACGCCGATCTCGCGGATGATCCTGAGCGCGGCGTCGCGCATGATCTGATATTCCTTGTCGGTCAGCGTCTGCGCGGGCGCCACTGTGATCGAATCGCCCGTATGCACGCCCATCGGGTCGAAATTTTCGATCGAGCAGACGATCACGACGTTGTCCGCCATGTCGCGCATCACTTCCAGCTCGAATTCCTTCCAGCCCTCGACCGATTGTTCGATCAGCACCTCGTGGTTGGGCGACATCTCCATGCCCCACTGGACCTTGGCGCGGTACTCCGCGGGGTCGCGTGCGATCGAACCTCCAGTGCCCCCGAGCGTGCGCGAGGGCCGAATGATGAGCGGCAAGCCGAGCCGCATGCGGATTTCTTCAGCTTGCTCGCGCGAGCGCGCGACACCAGAGTCCGGCACTTCGAGCCCGATAGCGATCATCGCGTGCTTGAAGAGGTCGCGGTCCTCGGCCTTCTTGATCGCGGCGAGCTTGGCGCCGATAAGCTCGACGCCGTAGCGTTCGAGCACTCCGGTTTCGGCAAGTTCGATCGCAAGGTTGAGCGCCGTCTGGCCGCCGACTGTCGGCAGCAAGGCGTCGGGCCGTTCGCGCGCGATGATCTGCTCGAGCGCCACCACGGTCATCGGTTCGATATAGGTCCGATCGGCCAGCTCCGGGTCGGTCATGATGGTGGCCGGATTCGAGTTGACGAGAATAAGCCGCAACCCTTCCTCGCGCAGGGCCTTGAGCGCCTGCGTGCCCGAGTAGTCGAACTCGCAGGCCTGGCCGATCACGATCGGACCCGAGCCGATCAGCAGTATCGATTTAAGGTCTTGGCGAAGCGGCATTTACACGTCCGTCGGGTTCATCTTAAGTCCGCGCCGCGCTCTTCGGCGCCGATACGGTCGAGCGCCTCCGCGCCCGATCGCGGAAATTCCTCGACCAGGCGGCGAAAGCGCGCGAACAGGTAGCCCGCGTCATGCGGTCCGGGCGAGGCCTCGGGATGGTATTGCACGGAGAAGAACGGCACGCCGACGCCGCTGAGACCTTCCACCGTTTTGTCGTTGAGGTTGAGATGCGAAAGCTCCGCGCGTCCTTCGAGCGAATCGGCATCCACCGCGAAGCCGTGGTTCTGCGAAGTTATCTCGACCTTCCGCGTCCGCAGGTCCATCACCGGATGATTGGCGCCGTGATGGCCGAAGCCGAGCTTGTAAGTCCGCCCGCCGAGCGCGAGTCCGAGAATCTGATGGCCGAGGCAGATTCCGAAGATCGGTTTGCGCCCGAGCACGCCCCGCACCGCTTCGCTCGCGTAGGGCAGCGCGGCCGGATCGGCGGGGCCGTTGGAGAGAAAGACGCCGTCGGGATTGGGCGCGAGGATGTCGGCGGCGCTCGCCGCAGCCGGCATCACGCGCACGCGAAAGCCGCTCGCGACGAGACGATGCAGGATGTTGCGCTTGATTCCGTAGTCGAGCGCGACGATCAACGGCGCGTCGCGCAATTCCTCTTTATTTGGCCGCCGGTAGCCAGTCCCGAGTTCCCAACCACCGAGGTCCCAGTCGTAGGGCTCGGCGCAGGTGACTTCCTTCACCAGGTCGCGCCCGACCAGCCCCGGCGAGGCTTTGGCGCGCGCGACCAGAGCGTCGGGGTCGAGCGTGACGCTCGAAATCACGGCCTCCTGCGCTCCATGCGTGCGGATGTGTCGCACCAGCGCGCGCGTGTCGATACCCTCGATACCGGGCACGCCGGCGTGTTCGAGGTATTCGCCGAGCGCCATCTCGGAGCGCCAGTTCGACGGCCGCGGGCGATAGTCCTTGACCACGAAGCCCTCGACGTGAACGCCCGCCGACTCGGCATCGTCGGCATTGATTCCGACGTTGCCGATCTCCGGGTAGGTCATGCAAACGATCTGCCCTTTGTACGACGGATCGGTGAGCACTTCCTGGTAGCCGGTCATCGAGGTGTTGAAGACAACTTCGCCGACGGTCTCGCCGATCGCGCCAAAGGCGCGGCCACGGAAGATGCGGCCGTCCGCCAGCGCCAATATCGCTTCGCGCTGCGCGCTCACGCCCGCGCCCCCGTTCTGCCGTCGAAGACGACGTCGCCCGCGACGATCGTCAAAATCGCCCTGCCCTTCAACCGCCGCCCGGCAAACGGGCTGTTACGGCTCTTTGAAATAAATTTCGCCGGGTCCACCGTCCATTCCATATTCGGGTCGATAAGCGTGATGTCCGCACGCGCGCCCTCCTCCAGCGTGCCGCCGTCGATTCTCAATAGCTGCGCGCTTTTAAGGGACATCATTTCGACCATCCGCGATGGAACGAGTACGCCACGATGGACCTGTTCGAGCGCCAAACCCAGCGCGGTTTCGAGCCCCACCACGCCGTTGGCGGCCTGCGTCAGCGCTTCGACTTCGTTCTCGGGCAGCCGCCCGCAATCGCGCTCGGGGTTGAAAAGCCCAGCCAGCCGTTCCATCCGCTTGGAGTGCGGATCGTGCGGCGCATGATCTGTCGCGATCATATCTATCGTGCCGTCGGCGACCGCTGCTACCACCGCCTCGACGTCGTGGGCCGAGCGCAGCGGCGGCGCCATCTTGGCATTCGGGCCCCATCGCAATACCGCACGCTCGTCGAGCGCGAAATGATGCGGCGTCACCTCGCAGGTGAGCTGTGCGCCGCGCTTGCGGGCCGCGCGGATGAGGTCGAGCGAGAGCGCGGTCGAGACGTGCGCGATATGGACCGGCGCCTCCGCGCCGATCGCCAGCGCCAGGTCGCGCCGGATGCGCTCGGTCTCGGCCGCCGCCGGCACGCCGGCGACGCCGAGATGCTTGGAGACCTCGCCCGCGTTGACCGCGCCGTTGGCGGTGAGCGCGCGATCCTCTTCGTGAAGTGAAATCACAAAACCCAGCCGCGCGATTTGCTCCATCGCACCGGCCAGCACTGCCTGGTCGTCGATCGGAATTCCGTCGTCGGAAAAAAGACGCGCACCGGCCGCTACCATCGCGGCGAAGTCGACCGTCTCGCGCCCGCCGAGCCCTCGCGTCACCGCCGACACCGGCACCAGCCGCGCCGCATGAACTTCCGCCGCCTGCGCGAGCATGTAGTGCGTCACCTCGGGAGTGTCATTGACCGGCGTGGTGTTCGCCATCGCGGCCACCGCGGTAAAGCCGCCGGCCGCCGCTGCGCGCAGTCCGGTCGCTATCGTCTCCTTCTCGGGAAAGCCGGGGTCGCGCAGATGAACGTGCGGATCGACGAGCCCCGGCACGATCCAGCATCCAGTCGCATCGATACTGGTTGCGCCCTCGGGAACGCCGAGCCGCCCCGGCGCCTCGATCGCTTCGACCTCGCCCTCGGCGATCAGTACGTCGCGGAGGCCGTCGATCGCGTGCGCCGGATCGATAAGCCGCCCGCCGCGTAGCAGGATTCGGCTCATTCCGCGTTTTCTCCTTCCTTCAACGACTCGACCATCGAGTAGATGAGGACCCGGTCCTGCGCCTTGGCACGGCCCGGCGCGGCGCCTTCCGGAGCCGCGAGGCGAACTTGCACGCGCTCGGCGCGCGCGGTGGGAATATTCTTGCCGACATAGTTAGGCCGGATCGGGACGGCGCGATGCCCGCGGTCGATCAGCACCGCAAGTTTGACCGCGGCGGGACGGCCCCGCTGCCAAAGCGCCGTCATCGCACGCTGCACGGTCCACCCGCTGTTAATCACGTCGTCGACCAGTACGATCGTTCGATCTTTGACCTCAATTTGACCTTCAATTTGGCCTTCAGTTTGGAGTTTCAGCGGTCCGCCGCCGCCGTCGAGCGGATGGAACGCCGCTTCGCCGCCGAAGACGTCGAGCGCCGCGCATGGCAGACGCACGTGGTTCTCCGCTTCGATCAGGTTGCGCAGGCGCATCGCGAGCATCGCACCGTGACTGACCACTCCGACGATCGTGACGGAGGCGAGGTCGGGCAGGTCGGCGGCCATCTGCGTGGCCAGCGCGCGGCAGGCCGCCGCGACTTCGTCGGCGTTCATGATTTCGCGCTGCGGGCCGCGCCGATAGGGTTCGTAGCCGCTTTCCTCGGCCTGCTTGACGCTCTCGAACACCGCGAGCGAGCTTTCTTCGATCCAGCTACGCACGTACCCGTAGAGGTTGCGATCGAAACGGTAGTAGCGGCGCGTGCGCGCGTGGCCGACGAATTCTATTTTGAGTTCGCGCTCGCAGAACTCGCACACCAGCGGCAGGGTCGTGGAGTCAGTCGAGCGTCCCAGCCGAAAGCGCGGCGAGAGATACACTCCTTCGTGGCGGCTGATACACCCTGGATTGGAGCAGCGCGGGGCCGGATGCGCCTTGAAGCGAATCGCTGGCACCGGCGGAGCGGGACGTACGCGCTCGGTCCCGTTTTGCTCGAGCAGCCACGCGATGAGCGCCATCCGCACCGGCACGCCGGCGGCAGCCTGCTCGAAGTACACGGCGCGCGGGTCGTTATCGAGTTCGTAAGCCAACTCGTCGGTGCGGGGCAGCGGATGCATCACGACCGCTTCGTGCGTGCGGCTGGTCTTGAGCGCGCGCACGTCGAAGTGTCCGTACTTGCCGCCGGCATCCTCCTTGTTGTCCATCCGCTCGCGTTGCAGCCGCGTCAGGTAGAACGCGTCGAGCGCGGCGGGCGCCGCCGCTGCCGGCGGAGCGCCATCCAGCGGCACGTCGGAGGTGAACAGCGCCATCTGATGTGGCGCGTTGGGCGTCAGATAGAGCGCGTCGATTCCGCCCGCGAGCGAACGCAACTCCTCCATCGACACGGTCGAAAGTCCGTACTTGCTCTCGGCGGCGATCCGCTCCAGTACGTAGTCCGGCACGTTCATTCCGTTGTAGGGCACGGCCACGATGTTGGCGCCGAAGCGGGCGAGCGCGTAAATGAGCGAATGGACGGTGCGTCCGAATTTCAAGTCGCCGCAGATTGCAACCGTCAGCCCCCGCAAGTGCCCCTTCTTGCGGCGCAGGATGTAGAGGTCGCACAGCGTCTGCGTGGGATGCTCGCGGCTGCCGTCGCCGGCGTTGATCACCGGGCACGGCGCGTACTCGGCGGCGACCCGCGCCGCGCCGTCGCGCGGGTGGCGCACCACGATAACGTCGGCGTAAGCACCAACCACGCGCACCGTGTCGGCAAGCGTCTCGCCCTTGGCGGCGGAGGAGGCGTGCATGTCGGGCGAGCTGATAACGGCGCCGCCCAGCCGATGCATCGCGGACTCGAAGCTGAGGCGCGTGCGGGTGGACGGCTCGTAGAAAAGCGTCGCCATGATGAGGCCCTGGGCGCGATCGAGCGTCTCGCCGCGCTCGAGACCGGTGGCAAACGAGTCGGCGAGTTCGAAAATCCGCTCGATATCGACCGTCGTCAGGTCTTCGATCGAGACGATGTCGTTTTTCCCCAGCCGTGCCATCGCGCTTAGCCTGCCACCGCCCGCTTGGCGCCGCCGATCACGACCTCGTCGACACCGTCAACCTCGGCCAGGCGCACGTAAACCCGCTGGTCGCGCGGCGCCTCGATATTGCGGCCCACGTAGTCGGCGCGGATCGGCAGTTCGCGCTCGCCGCGGTCCACCAGCACGGCGAGCTGAATCGATTCGGGATGGCCGAGGTCGGCCAGCGCGTCGAGCGCCGCGCGCACCGTGCGTCCGGTGTAAAGCACGTCATCGACCAGGACCACGCGAGTGCGATCGAGTGCGAACGGGATGTCGCGGCCAAGCAGGCGCGGATCGCCGGGCGCGCCGCGCCCGTCGTCGCGGTAGGAAGAAATATCGAGCGTGCCGACGGGGACCGCGCGCTTCCCGTTCTCGGCCATCGCCTCGGCCAGCCGTTCGGCGAGGCGGGCGCCGCGGCGCACGATACCGACCAGGACGACATTCGCGGCGCCGTTGTTGCGCTCGACGATCTCGTGCGCGATCCGCTTGACCGAGCGCGCGATCGCCGCCGCGTCGAGCGCGAGCGCCGGCTTGAAGTTTCCCTGCGCGGTCATAGAGGGATCGATCGCGGCGCGGCTGCGCAAAAAAAGACCCGCCTGCGGGCGCAGCCGGGGCCTGTTATATACACTTCCATCGTCGTACCCTTTCCGCCCTCTCTGTGGCGGGTTAAAGGCTGAGTTATTTTCTAACGACGGCGATAGGCCGGTCAAGCTGACGTGCGTGACCCTGCACCGTCGCGCCTGCGGCTTTGGCTACAGCGATCCGTGTGTTGATAACCCGCTGTTGATAACCCGGCACCTGTTGATAAATGTCGCGGATCGATGCGATCGACGCGGGTAATCAGCGCGTGCTCCCCGTGCCTAGCCGGCTTTGCGCCCGCCCCCGCCGCGTTCGAGCTTGCGCACGCGCTGCTCCTGGTCGCGGCTCTGGATCGTGATCCGGTCGTCGAAGCGCTCGAACTTGCGCGCCAAATCGGCGACCGCCTTGTTGGTCTGCTTGAGCTCGGCCGAGAGCTTCTTGGTAATCGACTCGGCGGCGCTGACGACGTCGGCCTTGACCTGAGCGGCGGCGTCGCCGATCGCGCGATCGACGCCCTCGCGCGTCGCCGCGGGTACGCGGCGCGAGCCGTCGGAGCGCAGGCTTTCGCGCAGCCCGTCGATTTCTTGGCCAAGCTGCACGCGGACCGCCTCGGCGCGGCGCGAGACTTCCTCGGAAAGCTGATCACGCGCCTGCGCCGCCCGTACGCCCATCTCGTTTTGCAGCGCCTGCCTGAGCGCGCCCAGCTGTTCGCGAAAGTCGACCCGGGTAGCGCCCAAGGTCTCGCCCAGGCGCACAATTTCGGCGCCGAGGTCGGAGCGTACGCCCGCAAGAGCGTCGCGGTTCTCGGCGATCTGCTCCGAGAGAAAGCGGATTTGCCGCCCTACCTCGGTGAATTGTCCGAAAATTTCCTCGCGGAGCGCGTCCAGCCGTGCGCCGTATCCGGAGACGGCCTCCAGTACCAGCTCGAAACGCGATCCGAGCTGCTCGAGCAGCGCTCCTACCCGGTCAATGGCTTCATCCGACACTGGCACTGGCCCCCTGCTCCGCGCTATCTGACCGCCTTGCCGAACCTGCTCCAACGTATGCCGAGGAACGATTGGCTGTCAGCACCCCATGACCAATATATGAACATGGCGCGGCCTTCGACCTGATCGAGCTTCACGAATCCCCAGAAGCGGCTGTCAAAGCTGCGATCGCGGTTGTCACCCATCATGAAAAACTCGCCCGGCGGCACCGTCGTCGCAGGGTAGTTGTCGCGCGGCGAGTATGGCGAACGGTCACCCGGCGCGACCTCGAGATGCGCGTGCGGGTCGGGCATCGGCGCGCCGTTGAGGATCACCTGTCCATTTTTCACCTGCACGGTGTCGCCGCCAACCGCGATCACCCGTTTGATGAAGTCTTTGGTCGGATCCTGTGGAAAAACGAACACGACGACGTCGCCGCGACGGACCGGCGCGAAATGGATGAGATAATGGCCGTACGGAATCTCGTTCGCCAGCGGATTCAGGCCGAAGAGCGAATCCGGCATCCGCAACCCGTAACGGATCTTGTTGACCATGATGTGGTCGCCGATTAACAGCGTCGGCTCCATCGAGCCCGACGGAATCTTGTAGGCCTGGATGAGAAAGGTGCGCAGGATGATCGCGAGGATGAAGGCGATGACGATCGCCTCGGTCCACTCGCGGATCTCGGAGCCGTGGGCCTCGACGGTCTCGGCCGGGCGTATCGGCGGAGTCTCGCCGGGGCCGGGCTTGCGGAGGTTAACGGGAGAGGCCACGATGAAGCCCTACTCGCCAACTTTGAGCAGGGCCAGGAACGCCTCCTGCGGGATTTCGACCTTGCCCACCTGCTTCATCCGCTTTTTGCCCTCTTTTTGCTTTTCCAGCAGCTTGCGTTTGCGCGTAATGTCGCCGCCGTAGCACTTCGCAGTCACGTTCTTGCGCAGCGCCTTGACGCTCTCGCGCGCGATAATCTTGGCCCCGATCGAGGCCTGGATGGCCACGTCGAACATCTGCCGCGGGATGTGCTCGCGCATCTTCTCGCACAGCACTCGCCCGCGCTCGTAGGCCCGGTCACGATGCACGATTATGGAGAGCGCGTCGAGCACGTCTCCATTAATCCGCAGATCCAATTTAACCAGAGAGCCCGGCCGGAAGTCCAGAAACTCATAGTCGAGCGAGGCGTAGCCGCGGCTGACCGACTTCAAACGATCGTAAAAATCGAAGACCACCTCGGCGAGTGGCATCTCGTAGTGCAGGATCGCCCGGCCGCGCCCGGCATAACGGAGATCGCGCTGCACGCCGCGCCGCTCCTCGCAAAGACTCATCACTGCGCCCAGGTACTCCTGCGGCACGTGGATCGAAGCCAGGATGAACGGTTCCTCGATCGCCTCGATCGTCGACTCGTCGGGCAGCCGCGAGGGATTGTCCACCATCAGGACTTCGCCGTCCTGCTTGCGTACCCGGTAGGCGACGGTCGGCGCCGTAATGACCAGGTTGAGCCCGAACTCGCGCTCCAGCCGTTCCTGCGCGATCTCCATGTGCAGCAGGCCGAGGAATCCCGCGCGAAAGCCGAAGCCCAGCGCCTGCGAAGTCTCGGGCTCGAAAATCAGGCTCGCATCGTTGAGCCGCAGCTTGTCGATCGCGTCGCGCAACGCGCCGTACTGGTTGGACTCGGTCGGATAAAGCCCCGCGAACACCATCGGCTTGAGTTCCTTGAATCCCGCCAGCGCTTCGGTCGCCGGATGCTCGGCGCTGGTGATGGTATCGCCGACACGCATGTCGGCCACGGTCTTGACGTTGGCCGCCACCATCCCGACTTCGCCCGGCCCCAGTTGCTCGACCTCGGCTTCGAACGGCGTGAAGTGCGCAAGCCGCATCACCTCGCCCGTCTTGCCGGTGCCGATCAGATGGATTTGCATCCCGCGCCGCAGTTCACCGTCGAACACGCGCACGAGGCCGATCGCGCCCTGGTAAACGTCGTACCAGCTATCGAAGATGAGCCCGCGGGTGGGAGCGCCGGGCGTGACCTGCGGCGGCGGAATCCGTTCGACCACCGCCTCGAGCACCTCCTCGATACCGACGCCTTCCTTGGCGCTGGTCAGGATCGCGGCGGTCGCGTCGAGTCCGATTACCTCTTCGATTTCGGCGCGAGTGCGATCGACGTCGGCGCCGGGCAAATCGATCTTGTTGATCACCGGCACGATTTCGAGCCCGTGGTCCAGCGCCATGTAGACGTTGGCGAGCGTCTGCGCCTCGACCCCCTGGCTGGCGTCGACCACCAGCAGCGCGCCCTCGCACGCCGCCAGGCTGCGCGAGACCTCGTAGGCGAAATCGACGTGGCCGGGCGTGTCGATCAGGTTGAGCACGTAGGTCTTGCCGTCTCGCGCAGTGTAGTTGAGCCGCACTGAGCGGGCCTTGATCGTGATCCCGCGCTCGCGCTCAAGGTCCATCGAGTCGAGGAACTGCTCCTTCAACTCGCGCTTGCTGAGCGCGCCGGTGCGCTCGAGCAGGCGGTCGGCGAGCGTGGACTTGCCGTGGTCGATATGCGCGATGATCGAGAAATTGCGGATGAGCGCGGGGTCGGTCATTTGGCGGAGTCGATCATTTACCGATGATTTATAAAGATACGGCCGCCGTAATGGCGGCCGGCCCAAGCCCCAGCATAGCAATTATTCAGTTAGCGCGCCGCTCGATCGCGAAAGAACCGCAGCGTCTGGGCGAGGCCATTGGACAATTCCACCTGCGGGCGCCATCCGAGTTCCTTGGCCGCGCGCTCCGGCAGGATAACCGAGCGCCGCTGCTCGCCCGCGCGCGGCGGACCGAACTCGGCCGCCCGGCTGGTGCCGGCATTACCCGCCAGCGCATCGTAGAGTTGGTTGACGCTGGTCTCGACTCCGGTCCCGACGTTGAAAGCGCCCGACACGGTGCTTTCGAGCGCGGCGACGTTGGCCCGCACCACGTCGGCGACATAGACGTAGTCGCGAGTCTGTCCGCCGTCGCCATATATCGTCACCGGGCGGCCCTCGAGAATGCGCCCGCAGAAAATCGCGACCACGCCGGCCTCACCATGCGGATCCTGGCGCGGCCCGTAGACGTTCGCGTAGCGCAACGCGACGTAATCAATCCCATACTGCGCGCGGTAAAAAAACAGGTACTTCTCCGTCGTCAGCTTGGCGATGCCGTAGGGGCTGACCGGGCGCTGCGGATGCTCCTCGTCGCAGGGGAAGGATTGCTGCTCGCCGTAGATCGCGCCGCCGGTGGAGGAGAAAACCACGCGCCGCAGCCCGCGCTCGCGCCCGGCCTCCATCAGGTTGAGAAACCCGACCAGGTTGACCTGCGCGTCGAAGGCCGGATCGGCGACCGAGCGCCGCACGTCCATCTGCGCCGCCAGGTGCACAAGGACCTCGGGCCGCTCGCGGTCGATCACGTCGCGCACGGCCGACGCGTCGCGCAGATCGGCCTGGTAAAAGCGCGCGCGCGGGTTGACCTGATCGCGCTTGCCGCCCGCGAGATTGTCGATGATGGCGATTTCATGACCGCCGCGCGCCGCCAGCGCGTCAACCGTATGAGAGCCGATAAAGCCGGCTCCGCCGCTGACCAGTATTCGCATCCCAATTCCCCTCCGTGCGGCTAGATCGGCCGGCGGCCAATCGAGTAGTAGCGAAACTCGAGCGCTTTCATCAGGGACGGGTCGTAGAGATTGCGCCCGTCGAAGATGACCGGCGACTTGAGCATCGTGCGGATGCGCTGGAAGTTGGGATGCCGGAACTCGGGCCACTCGGTGAGGATGATCAGCGCGTCGGCGGAGGCCAGCGTCTCGTAGTTGTTCTCGTGATAGCTGATACGATCGCCGAAGACGCGGCGCGCGCTCGCGAGCGCCTCGGGATCGTGCGCGCGGACGCTGGCGCCGGCCGCCAGCAATTCCTCGATTACCGTGAGCGAAGGCGCCTCGCGCATGTCGTCGGTGCGCGGCTTGAAGGCCAGGCCCCACACCGCGAAGTTGCGGCCGTGGAGGTCGGGGCCGAAATGCTGCTTGACGCGCTCGGCGACGAGCCGCTTCTGGCGCACGTTGACCTCGTCGGTCGCGCGCAACAGCGCGAAGTCGAGGCTGTGCTCGGCGGCGCTGTGAACCAGCGCCTGCACGTCCTTGGGAAAGCACGAGCCGCCATACCCGGCGCCGGGAAAGAGAAACTGCGAGCCGATTCGCCGGTCCGCGCCCATCCCGCGGCGCACGTCGCTTATCTCCGCGCCCACCGCCTCGCACAGGTTCGCCATCTCGTTGATGAACGAAATGCGCATCGCCAGCATCGCGTTGGAGGCGTACTTGGTCAGCTCGGCCGAGCGCGGGTCCATTACGATCACCGGGTTGTCGGTGCGCAGAAACGCGGCGTGCAATTCGCGCAGGATCGCGGTCGCCTGCTCGCTGGCCGAGCCGATTACCACGCGGTCGGGCCGCATGAAGTCCTCGATCGCCGAGCCCTCCTTGAGAAACTCGGGAACCGAGCAGACGTCGACGCGATGATTCGCGGCCTTGGCTACGATTTCGCGCACGCGATCGTTGGTGCCGACTGGCACGGTGCTTTTGATCGCGATGATATGGTAGCCGGCGACCTCCTTCGCGATCTCTTCGGCGGCGCGCATTACGCCGCTTAAGTCGGCCGAGCCGTTTTGGCTCATCGGGGTGCCGACGGCGATGAACGACACCATCGCGGAGGTTACCGCGCTCTTGAGTTCGGTGGAGAAACTGAGGCGGCCTTCCTTGATATTGCGCCGCACCAGTTCTTCGAGTCCCGGCTCATAGATCGGCACCTGCCCGCCCGTAAGTTGCTCGATACGCGCGGCGTCGATATCCACGCAGATGACTTCGTTGCCGCTCTCGGCAAAGCAGGTTCCGCTCACCAGACCAACGTAGCCTGTGCCCACGACTGCGATATTCATCTATTTTCCAAAACCTCGGACCCGCTATCGTTGCCTGAACTCAGAACTGTTCCTTGATCACGTAAACCGGCTTGTCCTGCGATTCATGGTAAGTGCGCGTCAGCATCTCGCCCAAAAGTCCGATACTGATGAACTGCACGCCCACGATTACCATCAGGATCGCCAGCAACAGCGCCGGCCGATCGTGCAAGGGCCGCCCCAGCACGATCTTCTCGAACACCAGTATAGCTGTCCACGTCGCGCCGATCAGACCCACCACCAGCCCGATCGCACCGAAAACCTGAATAGGCCGCGTCGAGTAACCCGAGAGAAATTTGACCGTCAAAAGGTCCAGGAAAGTACGAACTATGCGGCCAGGGCCATACTTGGATTTGCCGGTGCGGCGCGGGCGGAAACTCACTTCGACCTCGGCAATACGCGCGCCCTGCTCGGCCGCGATCGCGGGGACGAAACGATGCATCTCACCGTAGAGCATCAGGCGATGCGCCAGGTCGCGCCGGTAGGCCTTCAGCGTACAGCCGTAATCGTGCAGCCGCACCCCGGTCATCCAGGAGATCAGCCGGTTGGCGGCGACCGACGGCAGACGGCGGCTAAGCCGCGCGCCCGCCCATCGCTCGGTGCGCCATCCGCTCACCAGGTCGTAGCCCTCGGCGAGCTTTGCGAGCAAGCGCGGGATATCGTCGGGATCGTTCTCGCCGTCACCGTCGATCGCGACCACCACGTCGCCGACGGCCTGATGCAGCCCACAAGCGAGCGCCGCGGTCTGTCCCGAATTGCGCGCGAGCCGGAACACTCGGACGTGCGTATCGCCGGCCTTGATCGTGCGCAGCACGTCGGCGCTGCCGTCGGTCGATCCGTCGTCTATGAACAGCATCTCGTAGGACGCGGCGGAGCCGAGCACGCGCGCGAGTTCCTCATGCAGCGGAACCAGGTTGTCCCGCTCGTTGTAGAGCGGAACAACTATCGAGAGTTCCATCGCGTGTACTGCGAGTCGGTGAGCTCGATGAAGGCGCGGTAGCGCTGGTCGATTTCCTCCCAGGTCAGCGTCACCAGCCGGTCGAGCGAAAAGCGCTCGACCACAAACGATGCCAGCACGCTGCCATATACTACGGCGGTGCGCAGGATCGGTTCGGTCACGCGTCCATGGCGCGCGAGGAAGCCCATAAAACCGCCGGCGAAAGTGTCGCCCGCGCCGCTGGGGTCGATTACCTCTTCGAGCGGATAGGCCGGCACCGCGAACATTGTGCCCGAGCTGAACTGGAGCACGCCGTACTCGCCGCGCTTCACCAGCAGCGTGTCGGGGCCCATCTTGAGAATCGCGCGGCTGGCGCGGACCAGGTTGTGCTCGCCGCTCAGCATCCGCGCCTCGTCATCGTTGACGGTCAGGATGTTGACGTGCGCAAGCATGCGCATCAGGGCCGGACGTTCGTTCTCGATCCAATAGTTCATGGTGTCAGCGGCGACCACCTTGGGGCTCTGCACCTGCGCGAGCACGCGGCTTTGCAGTTCGGGTGCGATGTTGCCCAGGAAGACGTAGTCGGCGCGGCACTGGTCGGGCAGGAGATTGGGTGCGAAATCGGAGAAGACATTGAGCGCGAGCCCGAGCGTGTCGCGCTTGTTCATGTCCTCGTGATAGCGCCCATGCCAGCGCATCGTGAGGCCGTCGCGCCGCTCCAACCCGCGCACGTCGATATTGCGCTCGGTGAACAAGCGCATATCTTCGTCGCGGAAGTCGGTGCCGACTGCGCCCACGATGCTGACCGGCGAAAAAAAACGCGCCGCCAGCGCGAAATAGCTGGTCGAGCCGCCCAGCACGTCGTCGGCCCTGCCCTGCGGCGTCTCGATCGTGTCGTACGCGACCGAACCGACCACCACGATGCTCATCGGGGAAAATCCGCCGGGACCTGCGTCATCGCGCTCCTCGTTTTGCCGGAAAAATGCCGGATTAGCTTCATTGCAAGTATTTGCCGATTATCGGCCGCAGATCGGCGGCCACCTTGGGCGGTATCACCGCGCGGTCGGTGATGATCGCATCGCGGAGCGCGCTCGGGCACTCGCAGGTGCGTGCACGCCCCGCGATCCGCTGCGCCAGGATCGCCACCGCGCCCTGCGCACGCTCGACGTTGAGCCGCATCACGCGCAGGATTTCGCCGATATCGACCGCCGCGACGCTTTCGTGCCAGCAATCGTAGTCGGTCACCAGCACCAGCGCCGCGTAACACATCTCGGCCTCGCGCGCGAGCCGCGCTTCCTGCATCGCCGTCATGCTGATCACGTCGGCGCCCCAGCGGCGGTAGAGATTCGACTCGGCGCGGGTCGAAAACTGCGGTCCCTCGATACACAGATAGACGCCGCCGCGATGAACCGTCGCGCCGTCTTCGCCGGCGGATTCGAAGAGCTCATGCGCGAGCGCCGCGCATACCGGGTCGGCGAGCGAGACGTGGGCGACGATCCCCTCGCCGAAAAACGTCGCCGGCCGCTTGTAGGTGTGGTCGATGAACTGGTCGGGCACCACCAGGTCGCCCGGCCGCAGTTCCTCCTTCATGCTCCCGGCGGTGCTGACCGAGACCAGGTGATCGACGCCGAGCTGTTTCATGCCGTAGATGTTGGCGCGGAAATTCAGTTCGGAGGGCATTAGGCGATGGCCGCGGCCGTGGCGCGAGAGAAAGACCACGTCGCACTCGCCGAGCTTGCCGCGAAAAAACGGGTCCGAGGGGCGGCCGAACGGCGTCGTGAGCTCGACCTGCTCGACGGCGGTGAGCCCTTTCATCTGGTAAAAGCCGCTCCCGCCGATCACACCCAGCACGGTCCTGCCCATTGCGCGCGCCCCCGTTCCGTCAGCCGGATTGCCGCTCTGCGTACAACTGACCGCAGGCGGCGGCGATATCCTGTCCCCGGCTCTCGCGGATTGTAGCGGTCAAGTTACCTTGCCGAAGGATCGCTTGAAAGCCCTCGACTGCAGCGCGCGCGGACGGCGCAAACGGCGCACCCGGAAAAGGGTTGAAGATGATCAGGTTCACCTTGGCCTTGAGCTGGCCCAGCAGCCGCACCAGCCGGCGCGCATCCGCGGAGGAATCGTTCACGCCGGCCAGCATCACGTACTCGAAAGTGACGCGGTCGCGCCGCTTGATCGGCAAACCGCGGCACGCGTCGATAAGCCGCTTGAGCGGATAGCGTTTGTTAATCGGCGCGAGGCGGTCGCGCAGTTCATCGGTCGTCGCATGGAGTGAGACCGCGAGGTTGACCGACGGAAACTCCGCCAGCAGCCGCTCCATCGCCGGCACCAACCCGACGGTCGAGACCGTCACGCGCCGCGGCGAAATCCCCATCCCCCACGGCGAGGTCATGATCGAGAGAGCGCGGGCGAGACGCGGGTAATTGGCGAGTGGCTCGCCCATCCCCATGAAGACATAATTGGTTAGTTGCTCGCCGGGCTCGAGTTCGCGGCGCGCCGCGGCGATTTGCCCGAGGATTTCGGCGGCGGTCAGATTGCGATGGAGTCCCATCAGCGCGGTGGCGCAGAACTCGCACGCCATCGCGCATCCGGCCTGACTCGACAGACACAGCGTGACTCGCTCGCCGGCCGGGATGATCACGCTTTCGATCGCCTCGCCATCGCCGAGCGCGACCAGCAGCTTGCGCGTGCCGTCGGCCGAGCGCGCGACGGCGGCGGAAGGTGTCGGGCTAATCTTAAAGTGATTCTTTAAGTGAGCGCGAAAGTCGGCGCCCAGATCCGACATCGCCGCGAAAGAATCCGCTCCGCGCTGCCACAGCCAGCCCATCACCTGGCGCGCGCGAAAGGCGCGCTCGTTCGCGGCGACCACAAACTGCTCGAGTTCCTCTAGCATCAGTTCGCGCACGTCGCGGATCGGCGCCTCGGCCGCCGCGGCGTCCGCGGGATACGGTTGGAGATGTATCTGATCGCTCACGACCCTCAAGTCTAAACCAAATGCATGAAGGTTCGGAGAGGGCTGGCAGCCGCGCTTTTCCTTCTCGCCTCTCCCGTGTCTTGGGGGAGGCCGACGGCCGATTGCGGCCGTCGGGAGAGGGTCGATTCCGGCGCGCTCGCTTCGAGAGCGCGGCCTGAAATTTCGGAATTTTGATTTGTGCCGCTGCTAGCAAAAAACGCTATGCGCAACACGCGCGGGCGTCATGTCCGCGTGCCCGTGAAAAGCATCTCGACCCCCACCCCAACCCTCCCCCAATTCAAGGGGGAGGGCTCCGAAGTTACAGACCGGCAGGATCGGTAACAGAATAGACCGGCAACATGGGTAACAGATTAAACAGACACGGCAGGAGGTGGATGCGATGCCGTGGCGAGAGGTCTGTCCCATGGACGAGAAGATGGAGTTTA